>ENA-OWPA01000408-OWPA01000408.1-bioreactor-metagenome-genome-assembly--contig:-NODE-408-length-61204-cov-331.722349_pt1 | contig 61204 bp, 47 predicted proteins | sample MGYA00238139_ERZ651803 | MGnify/ENA primary metagenome ERZ651803 (study PRJEB26909, sample SAMN07631231) | bioreactor metagenome | isolation source: Switchgrass digestor | place: USA: Dartmouth...
GTCAAAGGCTGGCTTATCTTCAAAACGGTTGGTTAAGATAAATCCATATAATTCACTTTCTATAATCAGAGGAATAGCTAATTTTGATGGAAAGTCTGTCAGAACTTTTGAGGGAAGATACTCCTCTAAAGCATGACTATTTAAGATATGACCATGAAACAAAGCAATTTCATCATATTTAGGCGTATATTCCGTTGAATATTGATGGATATTATAGCCTTTTGATTTAAGTAAAGTATATTGATTTTTTTCTTTATAAAAAATAGCAATCTGATCTACAAGAATCAGTTCGTTCACAAAGTCATAAGCAAATTCTAAAATTTGATCAATGCTAAATTTTTGTGAAAAAAATTCTATAGCATGGATTAAACCTGTATAGCGATATAATTTACTTGTAATATTTGCTTTTTGTTTGTCATCTTTAATTTTCTTTAGTACATCATCATAGCTCATATCTATCCTCCCTTCTTAGCGCCCGGATTTCTAACTGGATTTTAATTCGTTTTCAAGGACGTAATATGTAATAGGTCCTCTGGTTTGATCCATAAATCTCTTTTGAATATTTTTTATTTCAAAAGTCGTATTGCCATGAACTATACCATAAATGGTTATCTCACCTTCACCTTTAGCACGCAGGTAAGATAAATAGTTTTTTCTTTCTGCCTGTAATCTTTTTAATTCTTCTCTTAGATTGGAGATATCTTTTAAAATTCTTTTAAATTCATATTGATGTTTTTCTGAGAGGTTGCCGCTGCCTCTGTATATAGCAGCCCGGTGTTTTAACTGAGCTAAATCTTCATTAATCTCTTTTATAGAATCATTGATTTGATCAAAAGTATCTTTAAATTTTTTACGGTTAAAGCCTTTAACATGGATATAAGTTGGTATTTCTGTACGGTTTCCGACTTCATTGGCAACAACTTTTATTTCAGCGTCAATTCTTCCGCCAATAATTCTGCTGTTTTTAGACTCAAAGATGACTTGTTTTGCTTTTATATAGCAATTGATTGCATAAAAGCCGATATAAACGGTTCCTTCACATTCTATAATACAGTCGGAGGCAAACTTGGTATATAGGTTTTGCTTGCAATAGATACGGGCTTTATTTTTACCGGCAATGCCGCCGCGGATATAGATGCAGCCGTCTTTGCTGTAAATTTTATTGATACCGCCAATACCCATAGAACCCAGGACTTCAATATCATGTTTTGCTTCAACCGAAAAATTATCTTCAATGGTTCCCTTGATATTAACAAAACCATCAAAATTAATATTTCCTGTTTCAAAGGATACGTCACCTTCAATTTCTAAGTAATCGTACACATAGATGACATCGTCTTTATAAAATACGGCACCGCGTTTTTTTGCAATGAGTGTTGTTATGCCTTTTTCTTTATCATAGACTTCTTCTACTGAATTTCTGTCATAGAGCAGAGGAAGCTGTTTCCCCGGTTTTGCAGGAATTTCTTCACCAAAAACAGATTTTCCCGGTTCTCCTGGTGTAGCATCAATTCTTTCACCAAGCCAACCGCCTCTCTCAACTTTATTAATTAAGTTGAGCTCATAATGGTTTACCTTGCCGTCTTCAGTAATTTTAGGTTTTGGTTCCTGAATTTCATACATTTTAATAACGGAAGGTTTCCCTTCAACAGGAAGTTTTCCCTGAGCAATAAGAAATCTTATTTTGGGCTTAAATTCTTTTAACAGGGCGTCCTGGATAATACCATAAACAATGCCTTTGTCCTGTAAGGCTTCTAAGATTTCGAGGGCTATTTTTTCTCTGTTTTCTTCCGTTAATTCAGATGCTGGAATATATAAAGTAGCAAATGCTTTTAAATGGTCTTTGGTAACGGTAATTTCGACCCGCTCTCTTTTTTCAGCAAATTTTGTCTGAAACTTTGGTGCATTGAGGATGGTATTTCTTAAGACAACAAAATTGGTAATCCGGATTTGCGGGAAGTCTGATAATATTTGATTAAACTCTTCTAATGTGTAACCTTTTTTATAAGACTCTATATAAAATCCATCATCTTCTTCGATTAATTTAATATAATCATTTGAAAAAATGACCTTTGACATATTGCTCTCCCCCCCCTTACTAAAATTCTCCTTATCTATATTATACATTGTTTTTACAAATAAATAAATTGCTAATCTGTAGAATTATAAGTTTTTTTGTCTTTTTTTGCGACAGGGCGAGGTATTTACAAAAAATGGCAACTGTATTACTATAAAAATAGTAGTTCTGCTTTCATTATATAAGGGGGTCAATACAGATGACAATCAAAAAAAAGAAGTCTAATTGCCTGTTGATGCTTTTGGTTGCTATTTTACTGCTTACTTCTTGTTTAAATTTCAATCAAAAAAATAAAAATAAAACAATTGATGAAGAAAACAATCGTATTCCCAGCACAGAAAGCAAAGATCGTTATTCTTTGGAGACAGGCAGAGATATGACGGTTTCAAGAGCTTTGGCAGCTAAAATGATTGCTTTGACCTATAACGATATTGGAGATATAAAAAGTATGGACAGGGAAATCAAATATAAAGATGTCCAACCCGGGGACTGGTATGATATTTATATTAATGCTGTCACTGTTCAAGGCTTTATGAATGGAAAAGGTGATACCTTTGAACCCCTAGAACCTTTAACTTATGCCGATGCTCAAACGCTTTTAGAAAGGCTAGGAAAAGGCAAATACAAAATCAAAATGAACTTATCCCAGGAAGAAAGCAAAAGGTACATTACTTATAAAGACTGGTTGAATATTTATCTGAAATTAATTGCAAAACTGGCTGAAGAAAAAAGTATAGAAGAAGCTTATGGTATTAAAGAAAGGGATTTGGTTGTTGTGGCTACTCCTGCCAATAGTACAGAAGTAAAAGCATGGCAGATGGGAACTGACAAGGGCATTTATAGTTTTTCAGGCTTTTCTATGGATTCTTGTATTGACAAGCAAATAAAAGTTTTATTAAAAGACAATGAAATCTTTGCTTTTTTAGGTATAGAAAGCGATGCCCCAAAAATCAGTAATGTCTACATAACAGATTGTAACAATAAAGAAGTTTCTATATTTGTAGGGGGCGTCAACAGGACTTATCAAGCAATTAAAGATTTTTCCATGGCAAAAGAAAAAATTGCAGATATAAAAATCCAAACAGGAAAAATTACCAATCTTGAAACCTTTGAAAAAGAAATAAGAGGAAAGGTTTTAAGAGCAGATTCCAGCACGATAGAAATAGAAGACTTAGGCAATATTCCTCTGACAAACGATTATAAACTATATAATATTTCTGCAAATAAGGTTCAATGGAGCAGTTTAAGCAATTTAATTGTTGGAGAAGATATCGCAAGATTTATTATGAAAGGCGATAAAATCGCTGCTGCCCTAATTGATAAAAAAGCAGTTCCTCAAAAGATGCGGGTCGTCTTACATAAGACGAACTTTTCTGGCTTAACTCATTCTGATGTCAGGATTAGTTCCGAGGATAGCTTTAAAGTCTGTATAGGGGGAGAAGAAATAAACTTTAAACCAGGTGAGGTCTTTGATATTAAATCTGTTGAAGCTAAATTATCCGATTCTACGCCCAGAGTTAGAATTATTACCCATTCTCCAGATAATAAAATAAAAATTTTATCCATTCAAAGAAATGGAGACAATCCGCAATACAGAGGAACAATAGATATAGTAAAACTGTCGGGAGGCAACTATAGCATCATCAATGAGCTTTCTCTGGAAGAATATTTATATAGCGTTATTCCAAGTGAAATGCCTTCTTCTTATGGTCTTGAAGCGGCTAAAGTTCAGGCAGTTACAGCAAGAAGTTATGCTTATAGCCAGTTTTATTCCAACCGCTTTCATGCTTATGGGGGCAATGTAGATGATTCAGTCTCCTGTCAAGTTTATAATAATGTTCCCGAAAACGATATTTCCATACAAGCCGTAAAAGCCACTCAAAATGAGGCCTTATTTTATGAAGGTAACGTTGTCAGTGCCAACTTTTTTTCCACTTCCTGTGGTTATACAGCCAATTCAGGAGAAGTCTGGGCAGATTCTGTGGATAAATCTTTTCCGAGTTATACACCACCTTATCTGACTGCCAAAAAACAATTTGAAGGAAAAGATTTTGGAGATTTAAGGAAAGAAGAAAACATTAAAAGCTTTTTAAAATCAAAAGACATTGATGCTTTTGATAAGGAATTTGGCTGGTTCAGATGGCAAGTCAGTATGAGCCTGGAAGAATTATCTGCTTCTATCAATGCAAATTTAAAAAGCAGGTACGAAGCCAATCCAAAACTGATAAAAACCTTAGATGAAAATAATATTTTTAGAAGCCGTCCCATAGAAAGTATTGGCCAGCTTAAAAAAATCGATATTATAAAAAGGGGCGAGGGTGGCAACATTATGGAAATGGTTTTGATAGGTTCTGAGGCAACTATAAAGGTCGTCACAGAATATAATGTTCGTTTTCTTCTTCAGCCCAAACAGTATATAAAAGGCAGGGATAATATTATCATCTATTTGCATAACGGAAACAAAATGTCCAATTACAGCATTATGCCCAGTGCCTTTTTTGTGATTGAACCTATAGAAGATAAAGATGGCAAACTCATGGGCTATACTTTTTATGGCGGAGGCAATGGTCATGGGGTTGGTATGAGCCAAAATGGTGTAAAAGGCATGGTGGATAAGGGGTATAACTATAAAGAAATTCTTAAACATTATTATCCCGGAACAGAAGTAAAAAAAATATACTAAAAATAAAAACATTAAGCCTTCCAGATGGAAAAATAAGTAAATCTATCAGGAAGGCCTTTTTAATATGAAAAATTTGTCCAGTGGATGAGTTAAAGGGAATATTCATTGACAAAGGCATTCAGGTAAAGTACAATAAGAATGTTCAAACCATGAACAAGGAGCGGTATACATGGAAAAAGAATTAGAAATCCTGACCCATATTCAGGAAAATGAGTATATTACTCAGCGGGAAATAGCAGAAAAAACAGGTCTGTCTTTAGGTGCTGTTAATTTATTGCTTAAAAAAATGATAAAAACGGGTCTGGTTAAAATCGAAAGGTTAAATGCCAGAACATTAAAGTACATATTAACACCTGAAGGTATAAAAGAAAAAACTGCAAAAACTTATCGCTATATCGTAAAGACTTATGAAAACATTGTCCGTATTCAGGCTGCTGTCAAAGTGATTATTGAAAAGCAAAAAGATAAAGGAATTAAGAAGATATATCTGTACGGTAATCAGGATGAGGTCTATAATATATTACGAATGGCTGTATCGGATATTATTGGAACGCTGGAAATAGAATATGAGCTCATTGATGATTTTGATGCTATCCTTAGAGAAGAAAAATACATTTTATTAATATGGAATGAAGAGGAAGAAGAAAAGTTAAAAGAAAAAGAAATTCCATATATTAATATCTTATCTGTAATATAATTTATCAATTAATGCAGGTGATTTTATGAAAAAATTATTAATCATAGGTGCTGGTGGGTTAGGAAGAGAAGTTGCACAATATGTAAAAGACATTAATCAGATAAAGCCAAGCTTTGAGTTGCTGGGTTTTATAGACAGTGATCCTGATAAAAAAAATATATGCTTTGATAATGTACCTGTTTTGGGAGATTTTAATGAGCTAAAAGATCAATTGAATTCTGTTGAACCCATCTATGGCTTTTGTGCAGTGGCTAAGCCAGAAATTAAAAGAAGACTTGTTCAAAAAATGGAGGATTACAAGATTCAATCAGTTAATATCATACATCCTGCTTCCTATGTCTCTCCTCAGGTTAAAATAGGAAAAGGGGTATTAATCAGTCCATATTGCACCCTGACAACCAATATTATAATAGGGGACTATGTGCATATTAATCCCCAATCTGGTATAGGTCATGATTCGAGGATTGGAGCTTTTTCTACTTTATATTGGAGTGTCAATATATCTGGTAATGTTACAGTAGAAGAAGGGGTAGAAATAGGCAGTAAAGCTTTTGTAAAACAAGGCTTAACCATAGAAAAAAATGCAGTCATTGGAGCTGGAGCAGTTGTAGTTCATTCTGTAAAAGAAGGAAAAATAGTTGTAGGTGTGCCAGCAAAAGAACTTTAACGGAGGTTTATATGTTAGCAAGAAAAATCTTTTGGATTTTGACTTTTTTATTAATGACTGTCATTTTTATATTTTCATCCAGACCAGGAGACCTTTCTATACAAGATTCAGCCTGGTTCCTGGATAAAGCAAAAATCATGGATGAAGAAGAAGCTTTAGATACAAGCAATATGCAGGCCATGGTTGTGCAAAGAAAAATCAGAAAAGCTGCTCATATTATATTATTTGCCAGTCTGGCAATGCTTATATATGCTTCTATATATGGCTATGCCGGGAAAGCTTTGGAATCAGGAGTAATTTCCTGGTTATTGACTATCCTCTTTGCCATTAGTGATGAAATTCATCAGTATTTTGTACCAGGCAGATCAGCCCAACTGCAAGATGTTATAAGAGATGGAAAAGGTGCTTTAATTGGCTGCCTTCTGATGATGATATTATTTTTAATCATAGAAAGATTACCTCAGTTACAACGTTTCATCAATAAAATATATAATTTTAATGCCGATAAGATTTTTTTAAAAACCGCCAGTGATGGATAGTTTTATAAAAAATCAGAAAAATATTGACAACAAAAAAATGGAAGTTTAAAATACAATTAAATGTTCAAAAGATGAACAAAAAAATTTTAATAAATAAAAGATTCAGCTGCAAAAAATATAAAATAAAGTAGGTAATGCATTATGAAAAAAATCATCGAAATAGCAGCAGTTGATATTACCATATATAAATTTGTTCTGCCTTTGATGAAAGAACTAAAAAAATCGGGCTTTGAAGTCCATGTGGCTGCACAAAATGTGGGCTATACGGAGAGTTTGGGAAAAGAAGGTTTTAAGGTTCACAATGTTCATATGCCCAGAAATCTTTCTCCTATAGCCAATATTAAAGCTTTTCTAAAGTTAATTTCCTTATTTAAAAAAGAAAAGCCTGATATCATTCATACTCATACGCCTATTGCTTCAATATTGACAAGACTGGCAGCAAAAATGACGGGTGTACCAAAAATCATATATACCATTCATGGCTTATACATGAAGTTTCCTTTTACCCAAATTGAAAAATTCATGTGCAAGTATTGCACGGATATCATTTTTACAGTTAATCAGGAAGACAAGGATTATTTATTAGAAAACAAAATAAAAACTGCTGATAAAATAATCAATATTAACAGTGTTGGTGTTGACATCAATGTCTTTAATCCTGAGCGCTTTAATGAGGACATTAAAAATCGTCTGCGTCAGGAATTAAAGATACAAAAAAAGCCCTTGATTGGTTTTGTCGGGCGAATGATAAGAGAAAAAGGGGTTTTGGAACTGGTAGAAGCTTTTGTTAAAGTAAGAAAAGCGATTCCCTGTCAGCTTCTGCTGGTGGGTTCTGCAGAGTTGGGTGAAAGAGACGAAAATACCCTGAAGCAAATAAAAGCGTATATTGCAGACAATAAATTAGAACAAGATATCATTATGCCTGGTCATAGGGAAGATATTCCAGAACTATTAAGTATCATGGATATTTTTGTCCTTCCTTCTTATCGTGAAGGCATGCCAGTATCCTTGCTGGAGGCTATGGCCATGGAACTGCCAGTGGTGGCTACGGATATCAGAGGCTGCAGAGAAGAAGTTGATGGAACTTGTGGTATTTTGGTTCCAAAGGCTGATGTTAACAGCTTAGTAAAAGCACTGGAGTATTTACTGAAAAATCCTCTGGAAGCAAAGGCTAAAGGAAAAAATGGAAGAAAAAGAGTCTTGGACTTGTTTACTATAGAGGAATCTGTAAAAAAACAAATCAATTATTTTAAAGATTAAGTGAGCGTTCATTTAACAGCTTAAAACGAGCTAATGTAAAGGAGAATTAAGATGGCAAAAAGGATCTATCTTTCATCGCCTCATATGAGTGATGAAGGCTATGAAAAAGCATATATACAAGAAGCATTCGATACCAATTGGATAGCCCCTCTTGGTAAAAACGTCGATGAATTTGAAAAAGAATTGGCAGCAAAGGTTGGAATCAAAGCTGCAGCAGCGTTATCTTCAGGAACAGCAGCTATCCATATGGCTTTAAAGGCGGCAGGAGTGGGCGAAGGAGATATTGTCCTTTGTCAGGATTTAACTTTTTCTGCCTCAGCCAATCCCATTATTTATCAAAATGCTACACCAGTGTTCATAGACAGTGACTATGAAACATGGAATATGGATCCCAAAAAATTAGAAGAAGCCTTTGAAAAATATCCGAATGCAAAGGCCGTTGTAGTTGTTCATCTTTACGGTCTTGCTGCAAATCTGGATGAAATAATAAGTTTGTGTAAAAAGCATCATGCTATGCTTATAGAAGATGCGGCAGAATCATTAGGAACCTTGTATAAGGGCAAATATACAGGGACCTTTGGTGATTACGGAATTTATTCCTTTAACGGTAATAAAATTATTACCACTTCTGGTGGTGGTATGTTGGTCAGCAACAATGAAGAAAGAATAGCAAAAGTGAGATTTTGGGCTACACAGGCCAGAGATCCGGCAAGACATTATCAACACAGTGAATTGGGTTACAATTATCGTATGAGTAATGTGGTAGCAGGCATAGGAAGAGGCCAGCTAAAAGTACTTGATAAAAGGGTAGAAAAGAAAAAATATATTTTTGAGTTTTATAAAAGAGAACTTGAACACCTTGAAGGTTTGGAAATGATGCCAGTAAATGAGTGGAATCAGCCAAACTTTTGGCTAAGCTGTATTATTTTAAGAGGTAAAGTCAGACCTATAAACGTTATAGAAGCTTTGGAAGCCGAAAATATTGAATCCAGACCTATATGGAAACCGATGCATATGCAGCCTTTCTATGAAAAATATGATTTTATCGGTGAAGGAGTTTCTGAGGATATATTCAATAATGGCGTATGCCTTCCAAGTGATACAAAAATGACCGATGAAGATTTAAAACGTGTTTGTGATATTATAAAAGGGTTGTGGAATTAATGCGTACTAAGGATGAAAAACAACAAGGCTTATCCCAACTGCCCGGGAAGAGCATACTTTACAGCAAATATTTAAAAAGGCCTTTGGATTTTATCCTTGCTCTTTTTGCCCTTATCGTTTTCAGCCCTTTTTTAATACTTATCGCTGTACTGGTAAGGATTAAACTGGGCAGTCCAGTAATCTTTAAACAAAAAAGACCTGGTTTAAATGAAAAAATATTTACTTTGTATAAATTTAGAACCATGACTGACGAAAAGGATGAAAAAGGTGAATTACTCCCAGATGAAATCCGGTTAACTAAATTTGGTAAGTTCTTAAGGTCAACTTCCTTAGACGAACTTCCGGAACTATTTAATATTCTAAAAGGAGATATGAGTTTTGTAGGTCCCAGACCTTTACTGGTGCAGTACTTACCCTTGTATAACGAACACCAAAAACGCCGGCATGAAGTAAGACCTGGCTTATCCGGCTGGGCCCAGGTAAATGGCCGGAATGCCATCAGCTGGGAAGAAAAATTTGATTATGATGTTGAGTATGTAGATCATATAAGTTTTATACTGGATTGTAAAATCATTTTCATGACGATAAAAAAGGTGCTGAAAAGAGAAGGAATCAGTTCAGAAACGTCAGTGACCATGGAACCGTTTAAGGGAAGTAAAGTAAATTATAAATAATTTATAAGTTATTTATCATGATAAATAAGGAGAATAATAATGGCTAAAGATGTGTTAATGATAGCTCACTTTTGTGATGACTTTGACAAAAGAGGTAATAACAGATTTAATTATCTAGCAGAGTTATTTGCTGATAATGGATTTCAAGTAGAGCTAGTTACGTCAGATTTTTCCCATAGTAAAAAAGAAAAGCGAGCCTCTGTTAATAATGACGATTTTATATATAAAATAACATATATCGAAGAACCAGTTTACAAAAAGAATGTTTCATTAAGAAGATTTTATAGTCACTATATAATGGCAAGAAATCTAAAAAAGTATCTTTATCAAAGGAAGAAACCTGATGTAATCTATTGTGCAGTTCCTTCTTTAGATGTCGGGAAGGTAGCTGCAGCCTATGCTAAAAAAAATAATATAAAATTTATTATTGATATACAGGATTTATGGCCAGAAGCGTTTAAGATGGTATTTAAGCTTCCTGTTATTAATAATATAATTTTTTATCCTTTTAAAAGGACAGCAGATTATATTTATAAAAGTGCAGATGAAATTGTAGCTGTTTCGCAAACCTATTTAGATAGAGGTTTGAAGGTAAATAATAAAGTAAAAAAAGGAAAAGTAGTTTTTTTAGGTACAGATTTAGAGAGATTTGATAATGCATTTCTTACTAATAAATATTCTAATAAACCTACGGATGAAATTTGGATTGCGTATGTGGGTACATTGGGTCATAGCTATGATTTAACTTGTGTTTTTGATGCTATAAGTCAGTTAAAAGATAAAGGTATTGATAATTTAAAATTTATAGTGTTAGGCGATGGACCATTAAAAGTAAAATTTGAGGAGTATGCGAAGAAAAAAGAGGTTGATGCCGTATTCATGGGAAGAATGCCATATAATGAAATGGTAGGAATATTAGGAGTTTGCGATATAGCGGTCAATCCAATTAGCAAGGGTGCAGCACAGAGTATAATTAATAAACATGGCGATTATGCAGCTGCAGGATTGCCAGTGCTGAATACTCAAGAATGTTTGGAATATAGAAATTTAGTGGATTCATATAAAATGGGATTAAACTGTAACAACAATGATTCCAAGGATTTAGCTGATAAGTTATTAATGCTAATTAAGGATGCAAAATTACGAAAAGAAATGGGAAGAAATAGTAGAAGATTAGCTGAGGATAGATTCGACAGAAAGATAACATATTTAAATATAATTGAACTTTTGTAACTTACAATAATCTATTTTTTATAAAAATTGTAATTAAATGATATCAAATCTATTATTTTTAGTTATCCTATATTAATTATTTAAAAAATTACATTTTTTCTTATATATTTGATATTTAAGTATTTTTTTAATAATTATTTTTAATCAGGATTTCTAATTGCTATAATGCGTAATTTTTTTATTATAAAAATTTTGATGAATGCAATAACGATAATGGAGGAATAATGAATAGATTTAAATTGATATATAAATATATTTGATGTTTCTGAATATTTTTCATGAGTTCAAAGTTGAAATTTACCTACGAGGGAGGATTATGAGTGAACACATTAAAAGAAAAATTACTTAATAAAACAGCTATTCTAGGAGTTGTTGGGTTAGGATATGTAGGACTTCCTCTGGCAGTTGAAAAAGCTAAAGCAGGGTATAAAACCATTGGTTTTGATGTACAAGAATCAAAAGTAGAGATGGTTAATAGAGGAGAAAATTATATTGGTGATGTGGTTAATGAAGATTTAAAAGAAATCGTTATGTCGGGGATGCTTTCAGCTACCACGGATTTTTCAAAAGTTGCATCGGCAGATTGTGTTTGTATTTGTGTACCAACGCCTTTAGACAAGTATCAGCAACCAGATATCAGTTATGTTAAATCTTCTGCTGAGAGTATTGTTCCATATATGCATAAAGACATGTTAATCGTTCTTGAATCAACAACCTATCCGGGAACAACTGAGGAATTACTTAAACCTATTTTTGAAAGCTCAGGGTTAAAGTGTGGTGAAGATTTTTATCTGGCCTTTTCACCAGAAAGAGTGGACCCAGGGAACTTAATTTATAAAACAAAAAACACGCCCAAAGTTGTGGGAGGCGTTACACCGAAATGTACTGATATTGCGGCTACAATGTATGAAAGTATCTTGCAAGCCCCAATTCATAGAGTGTCCTCTCCTGCTGTTGCGGAAATGGAAAAAATTTTAGAAAACACATATAGGAATATTAATATAGGATTAATTAATGAACTAGCTATCCTATGTAATAAAATGGGCATAGATATTTGGGAAGTGATTGAAGCAGCTAAAACAAAACCATACGGCTTTCAGGCTTTTTATCCGGGACCAGGTTTAGGCGGACACTGTATTCCTCTTGATCCTTATTATTTGTCATGGAAAGCAAGAGAATATGGTTTTCATACTTCCATGATAGAAGCTTCAATGATGGTTAATGATAGAATGCCAGAGTATTGTGCAGAGAGAACAAGTAAAATATTAAATAGATATAAGAAGGCTTTAAATGGCTCTAAGATTTTGATTTTAGGTGTAGCATACAAGCAGGATATTGATGATTACAGAGAGAGTCCAGCGATTCGAGTTATTGATGAGTTGGAAAAACTAGGTGCAGAAGTAGTATATTATGATCCATATATTCCTGAATATAAAGATAATGGCAGGGTAAAAAAAGGAGAAGCAGAATTAACTCCTGAACTTTTAAAAGAAGTTGATCTTGTCATCATTACAACTGCCCATTCTAATATCGATTATCAATTTGTTCAGCAGCATGCAAAGTTCATATTTGATACAAAAAATGCAATGAAACACATTGAAGACAGAAGTAATATTGAATTATTATAGGAGGATTATCATGAGTTTAAAATATGCTTTAATAGGCTGTGGAAGAATCTCTCCTAATCATATAGCGGCAGCCTTGGCAAATAATTTAGATATTGCAGCGATATGTGATATTGATGAATCGAAAATGGATAGTATACTATCTGAATTTAACTTACCTGCTTCAGTTAAAAGATATAAAGATTATAAAGAGATGTTAGAAGTAGAAAAGCCTGAGCTTGTTGCAGTTTGTACTGAAAGTGGAAAACATGGTCCGATTGCATTAGATTGTATAGAAGCAGGCTGTAATGTAATTATTGAAAAACCAATTTCACTATCTTTAGAAGAAGCCGATAAAATTATTCAAAAAGCAAAAGAAAAGAATGTTAAAGTGAGTGCTTGTCATCAAAACCGCTTTAATAAATCCATACAAAAAATAAGAGAAGCCATCGAGCAAAATCGCTTTGGAAAACTTTTATATGGTACAGCTCATATTAGATGGAACAGAGGAGAAGAGTATTATAAGCAAGCCACCTGGAGAGGCACCTGGGAACAAGATGGCGGTGCTCTTATGAATCAGTGCATTCATAACATTGACCTTCTTCGTTGGATGATGGGAAATGAAATTTCAGAGGTTGTAGGAATGACGGATAATTTGATTCATGATTATATTGAAGCAGAGGATTTAGGCATAGCACTTATAAAATTTGGGAATGGAAGCTATGGCATAATTGAAGGGACAAGCTGTGTTTATCCCAGAAACCTCGAAGAAACCTTATATATTTTTGGAGAAAAAGGAACAGTTAAAGCTGGTGGCAAGTCTGTAAATTTAATTGAAGAGTGGAGGTTTTCTGATAATCTGGATGATCCGGAAGAAATCAAAGCAAAATATCATGAAAATCCTCCCAATGTTTATGGCTTTGGCCATACACCATTATATGCAGATGTAATTGACGCAATTATTAATGACAGAGAACCTTATGTAACTGCAGAAGATGGCAGGCGAGCGGTAGAATTAGTTTTAGCAATTTATAAATCTGCAGTAGAAGGGAAGAGTGTAAGACTTCCATTGGATAAATGCAGTACAGTTGATTTTAAAGGAAGGTTTGACCGATGAGTTATTATGTTCATGAAAGCAGTTATATTGATGATGATGTGATTATCGGAGAAGGCACAAAGATATGGCATTTTTGTCATATACAAAAAGGTGCGAGAATTGGTGAAAGATGTACTATTGGTCAGAATGTCAATATTTCAAATAATGTAAGGATTGGGAATGGAGTAAAGATTCAAAATAACGTTTCGGTTTATGAAGGTGTAGAATTAGAAGATTACGTTTTTTGTGGTCCTTCTATGGTTTTTACCAATGATTTAACACCTAGAAGTAAGTACCCTAAAGGTCCGGCAGGCTATAAGAAAACACTTGTTAAATATGGGGCATCTATTGGTGCTAATGCAACTATTGTGTGTGGTCATACGATTGGAAGATGGGCAATGATTGCAGCGGGTGCTGTGGTGACCCAGGATGTACCTGACTATGCTTTAATGGCAGGGGTACCTGCAAAGCAAATAGGTTGGGTATGTGAATGTGGTCTTCCATTAAAAGATGGTTTTACCTGTAAAGAGTGTGGAAGAGAATATCATTTAGAAGATGGAGTTCTTCGAGAAAGAGATGCGTGACGATTAATTGGCGGAGTGATAATTATGGAATTTAGAGATTTGAAAGCACAGTATAGAAAATATAAGAATGAAATTGATTCAGCGATTCAAAAGGTTATAAATGATGCTAATTTTATTGAAGGCGAAGAAGTAAAAATTTTAGAAAATAGGTTAGCGAAGTATGTAGGTGTCAAGCATTGTATTACTTGTGCTAATGGAACAGAAGCTATGACCTTAGTACTGATGGCATGGGGTATTAAAGAAGGAGATGCAGTATTTGTACCTGATTTTACATTTTTCTCTACGGGTGAAGTTGTAGCATTTAGAGGTGCTACACCAGTATTTGTAGATGTGAGAGAAGACACATTTAATATTGACATCGTAAAATTAGAACAAGCTATAAAAAAAGTTTTAGAAGAGGGAAAATTAACGCCAAAAGTAATTATTCCTGTAGATTTATTTGGGCTTCCAGCAGATCATTATGAAATTGAAAAGATAGCTAAAAAGTATAATTTATTAGTTTTAGAAGATGGAGCACAAGGATTTGGCGGTAGTATTAATGGCAAAAAAGCCTGTAGTTTCGGAGATGCTGCCACAACATCCTTTTTCCCGGCAAAACCTTTAGGCTGTTATGGAGATGGAGGAGCAATTTTTACGAATGATGATGCTCTTGCAGAATTATTAAGATCTTATAAAGTGCATGGTAAAGGTGTAAATAAATATGATAATGTCAGGATAGGTGTTAATTCACGTCTTGATACGATACAGGCAGCAATTTTAAATGTTAAATTAACTGCATTTATAGAACATGAATTAGAAGATGTTAATCACGTTTATGTAGAATATACGCAAAGACTAAGAGAAGTAGTTGAAACTCCAATTATACCAGAAGGTTATATATCCAGTTTCGCTCAATATACAATTAAACTTAAAAATAGAGAAGAACGTGATCAGTTACGAACAAGGCTGGAAGAAGAGGGAATTCCAGCGATGGTTTATTATGAAAAACCAATGCATATGCAGAAAGCATTTGTAGATTTAGGATGTAACTATTATGACTGTGATGTCGCAAGTAAGCTTTGTGAAATTGTATTATCACTTCCGATACATCCGTATATGGAGAAAAAAGAAATTGAAAAAGTTTCAAATACTATTAGATTAAATGTAAATGTGTAACAAAATAGCCTTTTGAAAAGGAAGGAATTTTTATGAAAAAAATCATTATGATTGTAACAAATAGATATGATCCTGATGTTAGAGTTCATAAAGAGGCAAAATATTATTTAAGTAAAAATGGATGTGAAGTTGAAATTTTATGTTGGGATAGAGAAAATGATTATCTAAATAGGGAATCTGAAATCATAGATGGAATAAAAATAAAGCGTTTTTTTCCATATTCGAAATATGGAACAGGAATTAAACAACTAATAAGTTTTATAAAATTTATTAAAGAAATTAAAAATTATCTTAAAGATAAGGATTATGACTATTTGCATTGTCATGATTTAGATGGAATAATTGCAGGGTACTTTGTGAAAAAGGATACATCTAAAATTATATTTGATATGCATGAATTTTATGAAATAAATACTAGAAATAGAATTTTAAAATATGTAATGAGGATCCTTGTGAATTATTTTCAAGACAAATCTGACTTTATTCTCTACGTTAATAAGGCGCAGAAAAATACTATATCAGAGAGAAATATCAAAAAACTAATATATATTCCTAATTACCCTGAGTTAAGTAATTATGTAGATGTATGCAAAACGGAATCTGATAAGTTAAGAGTTTCATATATAGGTGCTGTTAGACAGTATAATGAATTAAAAAATTTAATGGATGCATGCAAAGATTTTAAAGACGTATTGGTTTCTATTCATGGTAGTGGAGTACATAGTCAAAAATTAAAATCAATTGAGAAGCAGTATAATAATGTAAGAGTTACGGGAAGATATCATTTTTCTGAATTGTCAAGATTATATAGTGAGTGTGATGTTTTATATGCTGTGTATCCAATGGATATTGACCAAAATAGAATAGCTGAGCCTGTTAAATTTTTTGAGGCAATTATTACTAAAACTCCAATTATTGTAGATAAAAGAATGGAAATATCTAAATTTATTATTAATAATGGCCTTGGATTTACTGTGGATAGTAGTAATATTGAAGATATTAAGAATTTAATTGAAACGTTATTAAAAAACAGAAATACTTTGAAAGAAAAAATTAATAATTTTAATAAATTACAGAATTTGTATATATGGGAAGAAGTTGTAAAAAGATTAGATAAAATAATTGGATAATATATAATGATAATTTGTTAAGTAACCGTTTATTTAAACATATAATTAAAGATAAATGAGGTGATTTAACATTAACAGAGGAGAATACGGAGATAAAATAATTAGTCGGGCACTAATGTCTTCGTTTGTAGTTCTTACTATTCAGTATTTAATTCTTTTACGATTTGGATTATTTGCTAAAGTACAAGGATATTATATTGAACTATTATCAAAATTAATAGTTGGGATTTTATATTTAGTTGCGCTACCAGTAGTATGGAAAAGAAAAAAATTTTTTTGTATTGTTGTATACTTAATATCAGTTTTAATTTTGATTATTCATTCAGTTATATTTAAGGGAAATTTTTCTTATATAAAAACTATTTTGTTTCCTTTATTATTTACATGCATATCATCTTTTATATATGCAATTAGTTTAGATAATTTACTTGTACTTAAAACAGAGATGGAAAAAACAGCCCGTATTATTTTATTTATTGGTATTATTTTAATATTTAGCATATTTATTGGTAGTATCAATATAAGTAAATACAGCATGACATTATCCTATTATATGTTAATACCTGCAATAATGTATTTAAATAAATTATTTAGAAAGTATACGATAAAAAATTTCATTGGATTTTTTATATCATTTTTAATTATTATTGCATTTGGAGCAAGAGGACCAATTTTATGCATTTTATTTTTCGCAGTAACATATTTAAAAATAATATTTAAGAATATAAATTATAAAAAAATCTTTATAATTATATTATTTATTTTTATTATTTTAACTCTAGTTTTATTCTTTTATGACATAATAAATATTTTATATAATTTATTAAGTAATTTTGGAATTAGAAGTAGAACTTTATGGCTATTACTTCATAAAGATTATAATCTTAGTGGAAGAGAAGAAATTGCAGATATAATTATTGAGGCAATTGCTAAAAATCCTATATTAGGAATCGGAATAGCAGGTGATAGAGTTTTACTTGAAGGAAGTTATTCTCATAATATTGTTATTGAAGTTATAAGTAATTTTGGTATTATCTTAGGAATACTACTCTTGTCTGTTTTAGGAATAAAATGGATAAAGTCTCTCTTTAGTAAAAATGAAAGTTATTTAGATATAATTTTAATATGGTCTTCAATAGGATTTATACATTTATTTATAAGTAGTTCATATCTTATTGATTTTAAGTTTTGGATATTTATTGGAGTATTATTTAATAACACAAAAAATTGTAATAATAGTTAAATTAATAGTTGTAAGTATGAAGGTGGAGTTTAATAATGTTAGAAGCACAAGAAGTTAAAGATTATGTTGAGCATTTTTTAAATTTTGTATTTAAAGACGAAATAAATATAAAAGTTGAAGAACAATCATATTTAATAAATAATAAGCTAAATGTAAAAATATATAGATTTTGGGAAAAAGACTATAAAAGTCTGCTAGAAGATTTTGAAGGATATAGTTTTAAAAATGATTATATAGGTACTATTTTTTTCTTTTTATCAGGCTATTGGGAATATATTAATAACGATAAAAGAGATATACATGGTAGATTTCCATCAAAAGAAAGTTTTTCTTATAAAAAGAACATTTTAGAAGAACCAATTGTTGATATTATTGTGAATAAAATATCTCAAAAATTAAATTTAGCTTATAGAGAATTTTTTTGCAGCCCTAAATTTTTGATTACGCATGATATTGACTATTTAAGTTTGCTAGATAATAAAAGATTTATAAGTTCATTAGGTGGAGATATATTATTAAGGAAAAATTTAAAAATGGCTTTAGATAAAGTACGAAAAAAGATAAATAAAGATGATCCACATTCTATTTCAAGATTACTAAATATACATAAAAAATATAATACTAAAGGCATTTTTTTCTTCTTAACCGATTTTCAGCCAAGCAATACAAAAGGTGGTTATAATCTTTATACTGAAAAGAATAGATTAAAAGAAATTAAAGAAGAAATAGTTCATGCAAACTGCAATATTGGAATACATTATGATTCGAGATATTTAGAAACTGATAGATTGAAAAGCGATATTGAAAAGCTTGAAGATATATTTAAAATAAAAATCATTTCAGGTAGAGCACATTATTTAAAATTTGATATTACCAAAAGTTTTGATTTATATGAAAAATCTGGAATATTAATAGATACTACCGGTTTATATGCAGATGCAATTGGATTTAGATTCGGGACGAGTTATCCATTTATACCATATAATTTTAAAGAAAAAAGAATGTATAATGTATTGGAAGTTCCTTTAATAGTTATGGATACTACACTGAAAAGTAATATATATATGAATCTTTCGCCAGAAGAAGGACTTAGCAAAATTATAAATTTAATGCATAAAGTTAAAAAATATAATGGAATCTTTACTTTATTATGGCATAATACTTCTTTTTATTCAGGTGGATGGGCTGAATGGGAACATATATTAGAAAAAGCTATAGAAAATGGTATTCAAAACGACTTTTATTTTATTGATGAAGATATTTTACTAAATCATTATTTTAAAAACGAATAAAATAGCATTACTATAACAAGAAATTATATGTTGAAATAGGTGATAAACTTGAATATTATAAAAAAGTTAATCGATAACAAATTTTTCAGAAGTGTAATATTAATAGCAGGTGGAACTGCTTTTGGACAAGCAATTATCATTATATCTTCTCCGATTATTTCGAGATTGTATTCTCCAGAAGAATATGGAATTTTAACTACATTTACAGCAGTATTGGGAATGTTAGCAGTTGTTGGTTCATTGAAATATGAATGGGGAATAGCTATAGCTGATGATGACGATAAAGCAATTAATGTTACAGCATTAAGTTTTTTAGTTTTGTTCGTAGTTGTAGGATTATTAGCGCTAATTTTATACGGTTACGGAGAAGAAATATTGGTAATTATGGATGGAGAGAACTTATATAAGTATAGGTTATTTATTCCGATAGGAGTTTTATTTATTGGTATATACAATATTTTAACACAATGGGCTTTAAGGAAAAAAAATTTTAAAGCGTTATCAAAAACAAAAGTAAGTCAGAGCATTGTGCAAAGTTTAATTCATATACTATTTGGGTTTTTTAATATGGGTCCCATTGCCCTTATTATTGGGCGTATTTTAGGGCAAAGTGCAGGTACAATTACACTAGCTATACCTTTCTTGGATAAGGATAGAAAGTTGATTAAAAAAATAAATAGAAAAGATATTTTCTGGAGTGCAAAAAGATATATAAAATTTCCATTATTTTCCTCGATAAGTCAGTTTCTTAATACTGCAAGTATCCAGCTACCAGTTTTATTCATATCTTCACAATATGGAAACAAAGCTATTGGATTTTATGGTTTAGCTAATAGTATTATTAATTTACCAACTACTTTAATAGGAAATGCAGTAGGCGATGTTTTTTATGGTGAAGCTGCTAGTGTAGGAAATCAAGATCCTCTTAGATTAAAACAACTATCAATTGAAGTATTGAAAAAATTAATGATTATTGGATTAGTGCCTTTAATAATAATTGTTTTATTCGGTCCTTATTTATTTTTGTTTATATTTGGAGTTGAATGGAAAGAGGCAGGTATATATGCAAGAATAATATCTTTTCTAGCATATGCAAGATTAATTTTTATACCTGTTAGTAGGATTTACTCGATTTTTGAAAGACAAAAAGAGGCATTCCTAATGGATGCTTTAAGAGTAATATTAGTTATCATAGTATTTACAATAACTAATTATTTAAATTTAAATTCATTGTATGCAGTATCACTTTATTCATTTTCAATATCGTTAGTTTATTTGATTACTTTTTTAGTTTCACAGAAAATAATAAATTACGAAATAAATAAGGTATCTTAATTTTCTTGTAATAGATTATAAAAAAATAAAATTTTTAAATAAGTTTTAATAAATGTAATGATTACAAATATATGAATTAAGGTGATGTTATGACAAATAAAGAAAAATATAGAGAGTTATGCAGTATAAACAAAGATATTCCTATTTTTTCAAGAGATTGGTGGATGGACGCTGTATGTGGGCAAGATAATTGGGATGTATTACTTGTAGAAAGTGATGGTGAAATTATAGCGTCTTTGCCTTATTATATAAAAAAAAGATGGAATCTTAGATACATAACTCAACCACAATTAACACAGTCAAATGGAATATGGATAAAATATCCTGAAGGACAGAAATACGAAAAAAAGCTTTCATATGAGAAAAAAATTATGTATGAAATGATAGAGCAAATTAAAGATTTAAAAATTGGTTATTATAACCAGAATTTTCATTACTCAATATCGAATTGGCTACCATTTTATTGGAAAGGATTTCGACAAACTACAAGATATACTTATGTAATTGAAGACATATCAGATATAGAAAATGTATTTAAAAACTTTGATTACTCTAAAAAGAAAAATATCAATAAAGCAAGAAAAACTGTAAGAATAAAATATGATTTATCTGCGCAAGAGTTTTATGAACATCATAAAATGACTCTTAATAAGCAAAATCAAAAAATATCTTATTCACAAAATATTTTCTATGAATTATATCGTTCTGTATATGAAAGAGGATGTGGTAAAACTATTTATGCAATCGATGATAATGAAATAATTCATGCAGCATTATTTGTTGTATGGGATAATAAAAGTGCATATGATTTGATTAGTACCATTGATCCTGATTATAGAAATAGTGGTGCATCTAGTTTATTAATTTATGAAATTATAAATTTCTTAAGAGATAAAGTAAGAAAATTTGATTTTGAAGGAAGCATGATAGAATCTGTAGAAAATTCATTTAGGAAATTTGGAGCTATACAAAAAGCATATTTTAATATTAATAAATCTTTTTCTTTTACTTTTAAATTAATAAATTCTATTAAATATTTTATAGAATCTTAGAATTAATATATATTATATTAATTAAAAAAAGAGGGAATAAAATGCTTAATCTAAAAGGAAAATTATATAATCTTATAGATTTTTTTTATAGTAAAAATATTTATTTGCTTTATAAACATGATAAATTTGTAGATATTAATGCACCCGTAGTAATTAAAAGAGTGACATTTGATAATGTACAAGATTCCAGTACATTTAATAATGAAAAATATATTAATACTTTTATACAGTTTTTAAGGCAAGGAGACATAGGATATTATGCTTATTTAAATGACTATTGTGTTCATCGTTCATGGGTAAAAACTGGACCATTTAAAATGGAAATTGTAAAAGGTTATAATATGGAGTTTGATAAACAAGATGCGTATATTCATTATTGTTTAACTGCAGATACTGCTAGAGGAAAAAATATATATCCATTTGTATTAGATCACATATGCAATGAATTATATTCAAAAAATTACAGGAATATTTATATGGTTGTTCTTAAGAAAAAGAAATCAGCAATGAGGGGTGTAGAGAAAGCAGGATTTAAGATACATAAGAAGATTACAATATTTAGAATATTTGGTTTTTATTTTAAAAAAGAACTATTAATTCGTTAATATTTAGTTTTATTTAGTAATTATTTAATTAATTGTTGATAGTAATTTTTTAGGAGGAAGCTATGAAAATTGCGTGTCTAACATTTCATAATTCATCAAATTATGGATCTGTGTTGCAAGCATTTGCATTACAGAAAACAATTAAAGAATTAGGATTCGATTATACGATTATTGATTATTCAAATAAAGAAAAGTATAAATTTGACTCTTTACTTGGGCGAAATACAGAAATGAGCAGAATTGCGTATATTTATAAATTACTATCGTTTCCATATAATTATTTTAAGAAAAGAAAATTTATAAACTTTTCAAATGAGTATTTAAATATTAGCAAAAAAAGGTTTAAAAGTTTAGAAGAATTAAAGGAAATAAATAATGATTATGATTATTTTATATGCGGAAGTGATCAGATTTGGAATGGAACTATGATCAGATTCGATTCTGCTTACTTTCTTTCTTTTGTTGATAATACTGAAAAGAAAATCGCTTATGCAGCTAGTTTTGGTAAAGTAGATATATCAGATCAAGAATTTGAATTTTATAAAAGGGAACTCAATAATATTAATAAAATATCTGTAAGAGAAACTAGTGCAAGTGTAATTGTAAAAAAGTGTTCTAATAAGTTCGCGGAGGTCGTTCTAGATCCAACTCTATTGTTGAGCGGAACTGAGTGGAAATATATTTCTAGAAAAGAAAAAGTCCCCAAAGAGCCATATATTTTAACGTACTGTTTATCTAATAATAAAGAAATGCAAGATTTCATTAAAAAGCTTAGATTACAAACAGGATATAAAGTAATTGGTATTTCAAGAGGGTTAGTTCCAATGTTCAGAGAGTGTGCTTTTGCAGTTCCCTCACCCCTTGAATTTGTTCAATTATTCTCAAATGCTTCTTACGTAGTTACTAATTCATTTCATGGAACAGCTTTTTCCACAAATTTAAATAAGAATTTCTTTACATTTATTAAAGGCGAACGCAATACAGCAACCAATTCAAGGATAGTTGATTTTCTTGAGAATTTAGGTTTAGCGGATAGAATATATACAAAATGTCCAAAAGAAAAAATCAATATTTCTCAGCCAAATTTTGAAGAAGTCAATAAAAAATTAGAAGCATTAAGAAAGAAATCTATCAATTTTTTAACGGAATCGTTAGATATAAATATGGAGTGATCTTATGTTTTGTGTTGTAAAGAGCAATAAAGAGTTATGTACGGGTTGTACGGCTTGTATAAATATTTGTCCCCCAAAATGTATAGACATGATTGAAGATAACACAGGTTTTTTGTATCCACAAATTGATGAAGAAAAATGTGTAAATTGTGAACTGTGTTATAAGGTTTGTCCTGAAAGTAATCAGGTTTCTCTCAATAAAAATTCATTACCAAATACATGTTTAGCTGCTATACACAAAGATTTAGGGATATTAATGGAGAGCTCATCTGGTGGAGCATTTCCAGCAATTATTCAAAGCTTTGATGAAGATGGTAAAACTATAGTATTTGGAGCAACATTTGACGAGAATATGCAAGTTGTTCATAAAAGTGCATATGGAAAATTATCTTATAAAATATTTCAAAAGTCTAAGTATGTTCAAAGTAATTTAGACAAGTCTTTTAGTGAAATAAAGCAACTTTTAAAAGATAATAAAAGAGTCATTTTTTCAGGTACGCCATGTCAAATTGCAGGCTTAAAAAATTATATTGGTAATTTATCAGATAATCTTTTATGTGTTGAGTTGTTATGTCATGGAGTTTCTAGTCCTGGAGTATTTAAAAGCTATATCAATTATTTAGAGCATATACACAAGAGTAAAGTTATTTCTTTTTCATTTAGAAATAAAGATGTTAAGAAGGGCATGTGGAAAGATTTCTTAACATCAGTTAGTTTTAATAATGGTAAAATACTACATAATAATTTTGATTTATTTACACAAGGCTTTTTGCAAGGTTTATTTTTGAGAGATTCTTGTTTGCATTGTCAATATGCTTCGAGATATCGTATTGGAGATATTGTTATAGGAGATTTTTGGGGAATTGATAAATATAATAATTCCTTTGCAACTGATAAAGGAATTTCCTTGATAATTCCTATTACAGATAAAGGACATAGGATCGCAAGTCGTTTGTCAAATTATATGAATATAATTGAAGTAGATATAGCGGTTGCTTTAGAAAAAAATAGAGCTTTAAGTGCACCAACGCCTATAAATCAAAAAAGAAGCGCTTTTTTTGAAGCGTTTATTTCTAAGCCCATAAATGAAGCTATTTCTTCGAATATTAAGCATCCTTCTTTGAAAAGAAGACTATTTAATAAAATGCCGTATTTCATTAGGAGAAAAATAGCGAAATATTTATTAAAATAAAAAATTTAAGATAAGGTTATTTTAATTAGTTTATTTATAAGAATATAAAGTATAAATAGAGTATTTTAATACTTTATCAGATGGAATATAGTTATTAAACAGACTGAAAAATAAAATTTACAAAGTATAAATTTTAAATAAATATAGGTGAGGAAGAATATGAGAAAAAAGATAGAAGTATTACTTAATGTCATTTTAATCTTATTATTGCCATTTATGTTTTATATTAATATATTTGGTATCCTTGTCAATATTTCTCTTGGAGATATAATTTTCCCTTTTTTGGGGCTATTTATTGTTGCTCGTTATAAACAAATCTTTGAGGGAAGAAAGTGGATTTATTTTTTATATTTTCTAGGAATTATGTTAAGCATGATATTATCTTATATCTCTATTCAAAAGAATGAGAGTATTATATCTGTTCCTTTTGTAACTATGTTTATAGAAATTGTTAAGACAGCAGTTATTGGAGGATATTTTTATATAGGTTATTTATTCATTAAAGATTTAAAAAGATATAAATTAACCTTGTATAGTCTATCAATAGGGAGCATTTTTGTTGGATTGTTTGCAGTAGGAACCTACATTTTTTATTTATTAGATAAACCTTTTTTTATTGAAAAGCTTGAATTGGGCAGATACGGAAGTAGAGTAGTAGGTACTTTTGAGGATCCCAACTTATATGCTTTTTATCTAATAATGATTTTTTATATTAGCTTATGGAATTCAAAAATAGTTCGTAATAAGCTTGCATCTTTAGGGATGATTTTAATAAGTGCTTTTTCTTTAATTCTTTTAATAATGACTGTTTCAAGAAGTGGTCTTTTAGCATTGATTGTTTCGCTTGTTTTTTTTGTAGTATTTAATGCTAGAAAGATTAGTAAACAAAGTATTACGATATTTTTAATTTTTACCTTTATATTATTATTAGGAATTCAATTGGATTATTCATTGCAAAATGGAAAAGTAGTAAGTGAAGTAATAGATAGAATAGAAAATATTTTAATACAAGGTTATGAAGGAGATCGTTTTCAGTTATCTAGGGCAGCATTACAAATGGGTAATGATTACTTTTTATTTGGAGTAGGCAAAGGAAATTTTCCATTGAACTCCTATATCTATTTAGGTGAAGATAATATTAATTATCAACAGCGTTTAATACCTCATAATACTCTTCTTGGGATATATGCACAGCAAGGCATTATTGGAGTATCCATTTTTTTAATTTTTCCAGGTTATTTACTTTATAAATTATTAAAAACGAAAAGAAGTCAGAATAAATACGTAATTCCATTATTGGTAGGATTTTTAACACAGTCTTTTGCCATAAATATTGAGAATGTAAGGTTTATGTGGTTTTTATTTGGTACTTTGCTCGCTAGTTGTGAATTAAATATTGATATAACGATTAGCGAACAAGAAAAATGGTGGAATAATAGAGAATACAAGTTGTTTAATTATTCACTATTATTTCTTATAATAGTCTTATTTATAAATATTAGTAGATATTTTCATGTTAATATATTAGCTTACAATGGTAAAGTAATAGAGAGAACCGTGCGATTACCAGAAGAGGGCATTTATACTGTCGCTTTTGACATATGGACAAATGATACCGAAAACAAAGTTGAAATTTATGACGGTGATAAATTATTAAAGTCTATTGTTTTTAAATCTGCCAAAGGTAAGGTAGAAGAGCAAATAGCGTTAAGCCATAATGTTACAGTAAAATTTATTAGTAATAATGATGGTTGGATGAAAATCAGAAATGCGTATATCAGTAATAAAAAAAATACTATTCCTCTTTATTCTTATCCATTAGTACCAGATATTTTAATAAGTAGTTTAAATAGAAAAAATCTGCTTGTATATACGAAAGAATCTTCCTTAAATCAGGAAATAAATACTTTAAGCAAAAATAACTTTGAATCCTTGGAAATATCAAATGTTACAATAAATAAATATTCAAATCTTACTTTATTGTTTGATATAGAATTAGAATATAAAAAAGAAATTGATTTTGATTGCAATCTAAGTTTGAGACTAAAATACAATTCTATTTCTGATTTATTACCGTATGAACCTCAACGGAATATTATCTCGTATAATATTCCAGTGTATCGAAAAAATTCAGAAAGAAAGCTAGGAGATAAATATTCAGCAAAGAAATATCAATTATTATCTTCGACTGACTTTAAACTGTATGGACAGTTTTACGATGTCAATAATAAAGCACTCTATGAAAATGCATTTTTCGAAATACCATTTGGCTTTATTGAAAAAGAACAAGATATTATTAATCCTGGAAAAAGTTATTGGGTTAATCTTTTATATCGAGTGACAGAAGACAATAAAATCAATATGAGCTATAGTGGATGGGTAGAAACCAAAAGATACAGACTGGAACCTGGAGAATATAATATTACTTTTAAAGCTCAAGGTTCATTGTTAGATGATGAATATTCAGTTATCCGTATCCGGGACAGCTACCTTAATGAAATTGCAGTTATAAACCTTGATGGTACGAATAGGGAATATTCTGTTCCATATAAAGTTACTCAAAAGGAAGAAGGCATAAGCTTTATTTTAGATTTGATAAACTTTGAAAGAAAAGACAACAAGGACAGAAGGGTTATTTTAGAAGACTGGGTAAAGATTGAATAATAAAATTTATATTGGGATTGGGTAAAAATTATTTTATATTAGTTAATCATAATTAGATGAAGATTCAGTTTATGACTGTAAAATTGACATTTTCTATTGTTGAGGTTATCATATTTGTAGTTTATTAGAGAGGAAGTCACGGATGAAACAACGTTACAGTGCCTGGATACTTGCTTTAGCAGATATTATTTTAATCAATTTATCTATCATTTTTGCATATTTACTCAGGTTTGGCGGATATATTCATCCGGGCTATTTTGCCATTTATAAAAATATGGCTATTGCCGTTACGGGTATTAAGATAGTAATATTTTATTATTTTGGTTTATATAAAAGCCTATGGAAGTATGCCAGTATTAATGAGCTCATTTCTATTGTTGTAGCAACTGCCATGGGAAATGCAGCTGTTTTAGCTTATACCTATTTAACACAAATTCCAAATTTCCAGGAAGCCATTTTGCCTGTTCCAAGAGCAATTTATATTATTGCCTGGTTGCTGGACATTATGTTTATTGGAGGTATCCGTTTTGCTTACCGTGTTTTAAAACAGTGGAGTTTTAAGGGAATTTGGCAACCTTCTGATAAAAAAAGAGCCCTTATTATTGGTGCTGGAGATGCAGGGGCAATGGTTATCCGTGAGATGCATAACCATGAAGAATTGGGGATGTATCCCGTGGCTGTCATTGATGACGATGATTTAAAACTTGGGAAGAAGATTCATAATGTGCCTGTTGTAGGAACCAGATATAGAATAGAAGAAATTGTAATCAAGAAAGGTATAGATATTATCATTATTGCTATACCTTCCATTAATAAAAAGGATCGTAGGGAAATTATCGAAATCTGTAACCGGACTGGAGTAGAAGTTAAAATTCTGCCAGGAGTTTATGAATTTATTGAAGGCAATATTAATATTAGCCATCTTCGAAATGTTGAAATTGAAGACTTATTGGGAAGAGATCCGATAGAACTGGATGTCGACCAGATCAGTGGCTATCTGAAAAATTCAGTGGTTTTAGTGACTGGCGGTGGTGGTTCTATTGGTTCTGAATTATGCCGTCAGATTGCAGCCTTTAATCCTAAAAAACTCTTGATTCTTGATATTTATGAGAACAATGCTTATGATATACAAAATGAATTATTAGAAAAGTATCCCTCTATGGATTTGACAGTGCTTATTGCTTCTATCAGGGAAAAGGAAAGAATTGATGAGATTTTTAATGAATACAGACCACAAATTGTTTTCCATGCGGCGGCTCATAAACATGTTCCTTTAATGGAGCATAATCCAATGGAAGCGATTAAGAATAATGTTTTTGGTACTCTTAATTTAGTACAAGCTGCTGATAAATATAGGGTAAAACGTTTTGTTTTAATTTCTACGGACAAAGCGGTTAATCCGACAAACGTCATGGGTGCCAGCAAGAGATTATGTGAAATGATGATTCAAACTTACAACAGATATTCAAAAACAGAATTCGTTGCAGTGCGTTTTGGTAATGTTTTAGGCAGTAACGGCAGTGTGATCCCTTTATTTAAAAAGCAGATTGAAAAGGGAGGACCTGTAACGGTTACGCATCCGGATATAATCAGATATTTTATGACGATTCCTGAAGCTGTTCAGCTTGTTATCCAGGCTGGAGGGATGGCAAAGGGTGGAGAAATTTTTGTTCTGGATATGGGGGAACCTGTTAAAATTGATAAGTTAGCCAGGGATTTAATCAGGCTTTCTGGTTTTGAACCCGATGTAGATATAAAGATAGTTTATACAGGCCTTCGGCCTGGAGAAAAGTTATATGAAGAGCTCCTGATGGAAGAAGAAGGTTTAACTGAAACCATTCATGATAAAATTCATATCGCAAGGCCTATGGATTTAACCATGGAAGAGCTCAATGAAAAATTAGATATTCTAAGCAGGGCATGTTATGGTAAAAAAGATGAAGTGATAAAAGCAATAAAAGAGACTGTACCCACTTATAATCCTGTTAACAATGATTAACACATACCCTTTTTCATGCTTGCTATGTATGAAAAAGGGCTTTTTAAAAAAGATATAAAGAAGAGATAGAGTAAGTTTTTGCCTTTAATAAGAGAGTTTTTTTTATGTTTATCTTCTGTTATAATAAGATAGATTGAAAAATGAATTTCATTTTTAAAGGTGGACAAATTATGACTATATTAGTTGCCGGTGGTGCTGGCTATATCGGTTCTCATACTTGTGTTGTTCTGCTTGAAGCCGGGTATGATTTGGTGGTAGCGGATAATTTATCGAACAGCAGGAAAGAAACAATTGACAGAATTAAAAAAATAACAGGAAAGGATTTTGTCTTTTACAAGATTGATTTAAGGGATGTTGAAAAAGTTGAGGAATTATTTATTAATCATCATTTAGACGGTGTTATGCATTTTGCAGGTTATAAAGCGGTAGGAGAGTCGGTATATAAACCTTTGGACTATTATTATAACAATCTTGTAACGACCATGGTTTTATCCATGGCTTGTATTAAGCATAAAGTCAATAAGTTTATTTTTAGTTCATCAGCAACCGTTTACGGCAATAATAAGGTTCCTTTTGTTGAGACGATGGATTTGCTGCCAGCAACGAATCCTTATGGAGAAAGTAAGGCGATGAATGAGAAGATTCTCATGGATACTGCAAAGGCATATCCTGATTTTTCAGTTTCAATTCTTAGGTATTTTAATCCTATAGGAGCCCATGAAAGTGGTTTAATTGGGGAATTACCTAAGGGAATTCCCAATAACTTAATGCCTTATATCACACAGGTTGCTAAAGGTAAACTGGAAAAACTTAAGATCTTTGGCAATGATTATCCAACCATAGATGGGACTGGCGTGAGGGATTATATTCATGTAATGGATCTGGCAGAAGGTCATGTAGCAGCTTTAGAAAAAATAAGACCAGGGATTCATGTTTATAATCTTGGTACAGGTCAGGGAACTTCTGTATTGCAACTGATTAATACTTTTAAAGAAGTCAATGGAATAGATATTCCCTATGAAATTGTGGGAAGAAGAGCTGGAGATATTCCCATATCTTATGCAGATGTCAGTAAAGCCAGAAAAGAACTGGGTTGGACAGCCAAACGTGGTCTTAAGGAAATGCTAAGAGATGCCTGGAATTTTGAAAAACGTTTATAGAGATTGTTAGGAAATGGAGGGTAAAGATGGAGCAAGAAATTAGTTTAAGAGAACTGATAGAAGTTTTATTAAAAAATAAAAAACTTATTGCTATTATTACAGGAGTATCATTAATATTTTCGCTTATTTTAAGTTTTACAACTCCACCTGTATATGAAGCCAGGACGACTCTTTTGGTTAATCCTATAGGTGCTCAGCAAAAGAGTAAGGAAATTACCAGCAGTATGGATGTATTAGATACCATTAGCCAGTATCCTGAAATTTCTGTACAAACTTATAAAGAACAGTTTTTAAGTGCTGAAGTTTTAAAAGGAACGATTGATGAGTTAGGTTTAAAAAGTGAAGATGGGCAGGCAATATCTATTCGTAGCTTAAGGAATAAGGTTACTGTAGAGGTTATTGATAATACGAATTTAATTAAAGTAACAGTAAGAGATGGAAATCCTCAATTGGCAGCCGAAATTGCCGATACGCTTAATGAAAAATTTATTGATTATATTACAGCCATGACAAAAAGAAAGAGTATGCAGGCAGTACAGGCAATAACGGAGCAGTTGGAAGAGGAAAAAAAGGCTCTGGATGAGGAAGCTAAGAAAAAGAGAGATTATTTAATGAATGCCCAGGATATTGAAGCCCTCAATCAGGAAATTGAAGCCTTAAGAAACCAATTGACAGCTTATAAGAGTTTACTGATAGATACAGAAAAGCAAATTGAATCAGATTTATTATCCTTAAAGACAATGGAACAAAACGGAATAGGTTCAAATGTCGATATTGCAGCCATTGAAGCAAAAATCCAGTTAAAAAATGAGGTAAAAAATGAACTTGGACAGCTTGCAGGAACACAGACCAGTACAAATAATAATGCCAATGGAAATGATAATGGTAATGGAGATAATAATTTGATTAATAATTCTTCTTCTAATGATAGTGTTATAGAGCAGGCAATTGAAATTAAACTTAGCAATAGTTCTAATTTATCTAATGCAATTCTGACCGCACAAAAAACCCAGATCGAAACCAGACTGGTTCAAAATGTTTCTGAAAAAGAGGTACTGGAAAAGAAAATTGAAGAGATTCAGCAAAGATTGTCTGATTTAAGAGCAACTTTAGCGACGGAAGAATATAAGTACAATGAAGTTATGAGAAATTATGAATTAGCAGAGGCTTCTTTTGAAGCTTATCAAATAAAAAAGAATGAAGCAGAGCAAAATGCTGCTGCTGATATCGGTCGGGCAAGTATTATTGTTTCTTCTCCTGCTGTAGTGCCAGAAGTGCCTTCTAGTCCGAATAAAAAACTAAACCTTGGAATTGGGATTGTTTTAGGCTTAATGATTGGCGTATTGGTAGCTTTCTTTAGGGAGTACTGGAAAAACAGTGCGGTAGAAGCCACTAAAAAATCCTCCTAACAGGAGGATTTTTTTATTTTATCCAAAGAATTGGGGATTTTTGACCCTGTCTGAACGGATGGCTTTTTTTAAGATGGTCATTTTAGATTCTTTGGGGTTATCACCAAAGGAAAAAGGAAATTGTGCGCCACATTTACTGCACTGGATGTAATCTTTAGAATCCAGGATTTCGCGGTTATAAAATAAATAGGGATATTCTTGTAATTTGGATTCGATGGATTCTTCATCGGTATCTATTTTATAAGAGTAAACATAGCTGACTTCCCTGCGGATAATCAATTCTTTGTTTTGACATTTAGGACAAGTAAGCATCGGCATCCTCCTAAAAAATTTCATGTTTTTATTATCTCTTAGTACTTAAAAAATATGCAAAAAAGAGGCTGCTTAGAATGATTCTAAGAGCCTCTTTTATTTTTTATTTTGAAGCAGCACCTGTATGGTGCATTTTTTTATGGATTTTTTCTTCCCGTGTTTGCTTTTCCAGGTTTTTAAAAGCAACAGAAAGCATTAATTTAATTCGGTTCAACTGATTAACTTCGCTGGCACCAGGGTCATAATCTACAGCGACGATATTTGCCCCTGGGTATTTTTGCTTTAATGGTTTTATCATGGCTTTACCCGTTACATGGTTAGGCAGACAGGCAAAAGGTTGCATACAGATAATGTTTTCGACTCCTGACTCGATAAGTTCTACCATTTCAGCTGTTAAGAACCAGCCTTCCCCAGTTTGATTTCCTATAGAAAGGATGTCTTCTACGCCTTCTGCCAATTCATAGATGGACTTGGGTGCTTCAAAGCGCTTACTTTTTTCTAAGGCTTTAATGATGTCTTTTTGATAGTATTCAATCATTTTAATTAAAGCAAGCCCAGCCCATTTTTCTTTACGGCTGCCAGCAAGTTTTTCATATTTAAAAGTTGAGTTATAAGCACCGTACAGGAAAAAGCCGGTCAAATCTGGCAGTACGGCTTCAGCGCCTTCATTTTCAACCAGACCAATGACATTATTATTGGCGGTTGGGTGATATTTAACTAAGATTTCACCGACTAAGCCAACTCTTGGCTTAGTCTGATTTTTAATTTCTAAATGGTCAAAGTCTTTAACGATATTCCATACGTTTTCTTTAAATTCTTTATGACGGCACCTATGGATGGCTTTTTTACATTTCTCTGCCCACTGTTTGTAGAGGAGTTCAGCAGAACCTTGTATTTTTTCATAAGGTCTTACCCTAAGCAGGACTCTTACCAGTAAATCGCCGTACAGTAGCGCCATAATGGCACGTTTAAGCAATTTAGGTGTGATTTTAAAGCCAGGATTTTTTTCTAAACCTAAAGCATTCAGGGAAATAACAGGCACATGGGCCATATTGGCATCTTTTAATGCTTTTCTGAGGAAAGCAATATAGTTGGTAGCCCGGCAGCCTCCACCCGTTTGTGTAATGATGATGGCTGTTTTATCTAAATCATATTTTCCGGATTGTAAAGCAGAAATCAGTTGTCCTACGACAATAATAGAAGGATAGCAGGCATCATTATTCACGTATTTAAGACCTACATCAACTGCTGCATAATCCACGGAAGGCAGTACTTCCAGATTATAACCTGAGGCACAAAAAGCTTCCTGGAGAAATTCAAATTGATAAGGTGCCATTTGAGGCGCCAAAATGGTATAAGTCTTTTTCATTTCTTTTGTAAAAACAGGTCTTTTGAGCCGGATGTCTTTTTTTGCGGCTTTTATATTCTGGCTTCTTTCTTCCATGGCTGCCTTAAGGGAACGCAGCCTGATACGGGCAGCCCCCAGTTGGTTACCTTCATCAATTTTTAAGACGGTATAAATTTTTCCGTGTCCTTCTAAGATTTCCCGTACCTGGTCTGTAGTCACGGCATCTAAACCACAGCCAAAGGAATTGAGTTGAACCAGTTCTAAATAGTCTTTTGTTCCTACTAAGTGAGCCGCAGCATACAAACGGCTATGATATACCCATTGGTCGATAACCCTTAAAGGTCTTTGGACCTGACCTAGGTGGGCGATGGAATCTTCCGTTAAAACGGCCATGCCTAAGGCGTTAATCAAATCGGGTATACCGTGGTGGATTTCAGGGTCAATATGATATGGTCTGCCACTAAGAACAATCCCTTTTATATGGTTTTCTTCCAGGTATTTAAGGACTTCTTCGCCTTTTTGCCGGATGTCTTTTTTCACTTTTTCTTCTTCTGCCCATGCCAGTTCAGTGGCCCGATCAATTTCTTCTTTTGAAATGCCAAAGATTCTAAATTCCTCGTATAGTCTTTCTTTTAGTCTTTCCTTATGGTCGATGGGCAAGAAAGGATTCATAAAAAGGATGCCTTTTTCTTTTAAAACTTCCATGTTATTTTTAATCACTTCAGGATAGGAAGTAACTATTGGACAGTTATAATGATTGTTAGCTCCTGGATCTTCTTGTTTTTCATAGGGCAGGCAAGGATAAAAAATCCTTGTTATGCCTTTTTCGATTAAACTCATGATATGTCCATGAGTCAGTTTTGCAGGGTAGCAAACCGATTCAGAAGGTATGGTTTCAATACCTCTTTCAAAAACTTTCTTTGAACTTCGGGGAGATAATTCTACCCTGAAACCTAAGTTTGTAAAAAAGGTAAACCAAAATGGATAATTTTCATAAATGTTAAGTACCCGTGGGATACCAATTGTGCCTCTTTTAGCTTCTTCTTCTGAAAGAGGTTTATAGGAAAAGATTCTTTTATATTTATAATCAAACAGGTTTGGCAGATGCTCTTTTTTAACTTCTACGCCAGCCCCTCTTTCACAGCGGTTACCTGAAATAAAGTAGCGGCCGTCTGAGAAAGTATTGACGGTAAGATGACATTGGTTGGGGCAAAGGGGACAGCGCTTTTGTGTCGTTTGAGTTGAAAACACATTTAAACGGTCAGCGGAAAGAAGCGTTGTTTCTTCGCCTTTATACTTTTCTTTTGCAATTAAAGCTGCTCCAAAAGCACCCATGATACCAGCGATATCAGGTCTGACCGGTTCTCTTCCTGATACGAGTTCAAAGCTTCTGAGGATGGCGTCGTTATAGAAAGTTCCTCCCTGGACAATGACTTTATCGCCCATTTCGTCGGGGCTTTTGAGATTAATAACCTTAAAAAGGGCATTTTTGATAACAGAATAAGACAAGCCTGCTGATAAGTCTCCAATACTGGCACCTTCTTTTTGAGCCTGTTTTACCCTGGAATTCATAAATACCGTACAGCGCGAACCAAGATCAACGGGGTGTTCAGCCATAAGGGCTTCTTTAGCAAAATCGGAAACCGACATATTTAAGGAGTTTGCAAAGGTTTCAATAAAGGAGCCACAGCCTGAAGAACAAGCTTCATTTAACATGATTTTGTCAATAACCCCGTCTTTAATACGCAGGCATTTCATGTCCTGACCGCCAATGTCTAAGATAAAGTTTACACCGGGCAGGAAAAAGTCGGCGGCTTTATAATGGGCAATGGTTTCAATTTCTCCAATATCAACTTTAAGGGCAGCTTTAATTAAAGCTTCCCCATAACCTGTCACGGCTGAATAGGCAATGGTCGCCTCTTTTGGCAGTTTGGAATATAAATCTTTAAGGACTTTTATAACGGATGCAAGGGGATTTCCTTCATTGCTTCCATAATGAGAATATAAAAGAGCTCCTTCTTCATCAATTAAGGCGACTTTTGTAGTTGTTGAACCAGCATCTATGCCTAAAAAACATTTTCCGGTATAGCTGGACAGTTCATTTCGTTTGACTCTATATACTTCATGTCTTTTCCTAAAGGCTTCAAGTTCTTCCTGGCTGATAAATAAAGGACGCATCCTTTGAATTTCATGGCTTTCAGCTTCTTTTAGACCCGGTAATCTTTTATACAAAGCTTTAAACGATACAGGCTTTTGCTTTTTGGATAAGATGGCAGCTCCTAAAGCAACAAAGTATTCTGCATTTTCTGGTGCAAAAACCTGGTCTTCTTTTAAGTTAAGGGTTTCAATAAATCGCTTTCTTAGCTCAGATAAAAAAGAAAGAGGTCCGCCTAAAAAAGCAACATTTCCTCTTATAGGTTTGCCACAGGCCAATCCGCTGATGGTTTGGTTGACAACGGCTTGAAAGACAGAAGCTGCAATATCTTCTTTAGCCGCACCCTCGTTAAGAAGAGGCTGGACATCGGTTTTGGCAAAAACACCACACCTTGCAGCGATTGGGTAAATGGTTTTATGATTTTTTGCTAACTCGTTTAAGCCCGGGGCATCGGTTTTAAGTAAGCTTGCCATCTGGTCAATAAAAGAACCTGTACCGCCTGCACAAGTTCCATTCATTCTTTGCTCTATAGAACCTTCAAAATAAGTTATTTTAGCATCTTCCCCACCTAATTCGATGGCTACATCCGTTTCAGGAATAAAGGTTTCAACTGCTTTGGCACCGGCGATAACTTCCTGGACAAAGTCAATATTTAGCCATTCGGAAATGGACAAGCCCCCAGAACCAGTTATGCCTATTGTAATATGCTCATTGGGAAAGCAGCGGTAGGTTTCTGTTAAAAGATTGATGATGGTTTGTTTGATGTCAGAATAATGTCTTTGATAACGTGAAAAAAGGATAGTGTTTTCACTATCAATGACAACAATTTTTACAGTTGTTGAACCAACATCCAAACCAACATGCAGTTTATTGCTCATATAATCCTCATTCCTTAATCATAAATATATTAAAAAGTCTTAAACCCAAAAAGGCTTAAGACCTTTTGTTATTCTGGATGCATAGCTTTCTTATTAACATAATAATAGATAATTGAATTAAATTTGTCAAGAATTTTACTTTTTATTCATATCTGTTTACTTTTTATCCATATATTTATAATAGACCTTTTTAAGCGCTATTTTACTTTTCATAAAAAGGATCCTTGGCTAAGACGCTTTGACATATAAAAGGAGGGATTAGATGGATGCAGCAAAGTTTTATAAGATCATACAAAAGGACAGGGAAGAAAGAAAAGGGGCAAATTTTAAAGGTAATTTCTTAGATTATTTAGAAATTGTAAAAGAAAATCCAGAAGTTGCCGTCCTTGCTCATGAAAGGATTTATAAGCTTCTTATAGAACCTGGTGTTGAAGTCATTAAAACTGAAGAAGATCCAAGACTTCGCAGAATCTATGGCAATGACATAATAAAAAGATATAACTTTTTTAAAGAGGACTTTTTTGGCATAGACAGGGTTCTTATGAAAATTGTCAGGTATTTTCATTCTGCAGCCATGCGGGGAGAAGAGTCCAGGCAAGTCTTATATTTGGTGGGACCAGTAGGCTCAGGTAAATCTTCAATTATTGAAGCCATTAAGAAATTACTTGAATCGAGCCCGCCCATTTATGCTCTTGAAGGTTGTCCCATAAGGGAAGAACCGCTTCATCTTATTCCACATCATTTAAGAGATCTTTTTGAAAAAGAACTTAAAGTCAAGATTGAAGGAGATTTATGTCCTGTTTGCAGCTATAGATTGCAGCATGAATTTGAAGGTAAATATGAAAATTTTCCAGTGACAAGCGTGGAATTTTCAATTCAGGGAAGAAAAGGCATAGGCGTAGTGCCTCCTGTTGATTCTAATAATCAAGATACTTCAGTCCTTATCGGGAGTGTGGACATATCAAAAATGGACTTATATCCGGAAGACGATCCCAGAGTTTTTTCCTTAAATGGAGCTTTTAATGTCGGCAATCGGGGCATTGTTGAATTTATTGAAGTCTTCAAAAATGATGTGGAGTATTTACATACTATGATTACGGCAACTCAGGAAAAGGCCATTCCTTCTCCTGGAAAAGGGGCTATGGTCTATTTCGATGGGGTGATTTTGGCTCACTCTAATGAATCGGAATGGAATAAATTCAAATCAGACCATACCAATGAAGCGATTTTAGACAGGATTGTAAAAATTGAAGTGCCTTATTGCTTAGAATTGAATGAAGAAATCAAGATCTATGAAAAAATCCTTAAAAAGTCTAATTTTAAGGCCCATATTGCACCCCATACTTTAGAAGTTGCTTCGATGTTTGCTATTTTAAGCAGGCTTAAACCTTCCAATAAAGTAGATCCTATGACTAAGCTGAAAATCTACAATGGGGAAGAAATCATTGAAAAGGGGACGACCAAGAGGATTGATATTGCAGAACTTAGGGAAGAAGCAGGAAAGGAAGGAATGTCGGGGATTTCCACAAGATTTATTATGAAGGCCTTAGATAATGCCTTATCGGATTCAGAGCATAATTGCATTAATCCTTTAAGTGTTATGGAAGCTCTGATAAAAGAAGTTAAAGAAATGGCCGTATCTGAAGAATTAAAGAAGAGATATCTTGGTTTTATTCAGGATACGATTAAAAAAGAATACCATTTAATCCTGGAAAAAGAAGTCACCAGGGCTTTTATTCATGGTTACAGAGAACAGGCGCAGGACTTATTTAATAATTATTTGGATCATGCAGAGGCTTATATTAATAAGACCAAAATTAAGGACTTAAGTACAGGAGAAGAATTAGAGCCAGACGAAGAATTTCTGGCCTCTATAGAAGAACAGCTCGGTATTACACCCAGTTCAGCAAAAGGCTTTAGACAGGATGTAACTTCTTATATGTTTGCCGTTTTAAGAAATGGAGGGAAAATTGATTATACCTGTTATGAACCATTAAAAGAGGCAATAGAAAAGAAGCTTACAGCCTCTGTCAGAGAACTTTCGAGAGTAATTACCAAATCTAAGGTAAGAAACGAAGAACAAAATAAAAAGTATGATGCCATGGTAGAGGAAATGAAAAAAAACGGTTATTGCGATCACTGCTGTAATGTGATTTTGAAATATTCGGCTAACAATCTTTGGAAAGATTAATTGAAAGGAGACACAAATGGCGATTTTCCGTGAATACCAAAAATATGGCCGTGACAGGAGTATTGAAGATAGAAGAAGGCATAAAAAACTGGTTGAAAAAAGTATAAAAGAAAACATTGGAAGAATTATTTCAGAAGAAAGTATTATTGGTCAGTCCAACAATAAAAAGATAAAAATTCCCATAAGGGGTTTAAAAGAATATTATTTTAGGTATGGTTCCAATCAAAAAGAAATCTTTTCAGGAGATGGGAAAGAAAAAAAAGGAGACAAATATTTAATTAACAAATATAAGTTTGGTAAAGAAGAAGGAAGAGCCGGTAATGAGGAAGGAGAAGACATCTATGAAACGGAAATAACCATTGAAGAAGCTATACAGTATTTGTTTGAAGACATAAATCTTCCTTATTTATATAGAAAGGAATTTACAGAAACCGAATCAGAAAGTACTGGCAAGAAATGGGGTATTCAAGTAAAAGGGGCGCCTCCCAGACTCTCAAAAAAGCATACAGTAAAAGAAAGAATTAAAAGAAAAAAACAAGCCCAGCGAAATCAAGTCATAAAAGAAGGAGATAGGTTTCCGTTTCATGAAGAAGATTTAAGATATTACCGCTTAAAGCCTAAGAAAAAAAGGGATTCCAATGGGGTTGTCATTTGCATTATGGATACATCGGGTTCCATGGGTCAGACTAAGAAATATTTGGCAAGAAGTTTTTATTTTCTTCTGTATCAGTTTTTAAAAATCAAATACTTGAATGTAGAAGTTGTTTTTATTGCCCATACCACCGTAGCCAAAGAAGTAAGTGAGGATGAGTTTTTTCATAAAGCGGAATCAGGGGGCACATACATAAGCAGCGGTTATAAGAAAGCATTAGAAATCATTCATGAAAGATATAATCCTAAGACCTGGAATATCTATGCTTTTCACTGCAGCGACGGGGATAATTGGGGAGAAGATAATCAAAGAGCTGTTGAAGCCGCTCTGGAACTCTGTAAGGTTTGTAATCTTTTTGGATATGGGGAAATTAAGACCAGTACTTACACGAGTACAATTATGCAAAAATACATGGAAGAAATCAAAGAACCCAATTTTGCAATGGTCAAAATTGCTGGCAAGGAAGATGTCTGGGCTGCCTTTGTCGAGCTGCTTAATGTAGAAAAAAACAACAGACTGGAAGGATGATACCATGGGCTATTCTATGGATTATTCGATAAAAGAATTAAAGTTTTGGAATGAAAAAATTGAAAGGCTGGCAGAGGAAAAAGGCTTGAATTTTTATCCTCAGGAATTTGAAATCATAAGTTATGAGGATATGCTTGGGTATGAATCTTATTTAGGCATGCCTTCTCATTATCCTCATTGGAGCTTTGGGAAAACTTATGAAAGACTTAAAACACTTTATAAATATAACCTGACGGGATTGCCCTATGAAATGGTCATTAATTCTAATCCCTCTATTGCGTATTTGATGAAAGATAATACCTTGGTTCTTCAGATTTTAACCATGGCCCATGTCTATGCCCATAATGATTTTTTTAAAAACAACCGTTTATTTCAGGAATACACCAATGCAGATCTTGCCGTTGAAATGTTTAAAAATCATGCCGGCAGAATCCGGGAATACATTAAAAACCCAGGCATTGGTTATGAAAAAGTTGAAAGCGTTCTTGATGCGGTTCATTCTATAAGATATCAATGCGGGCTTAAGAAAAGAAAAAAATATGAAAAAACAATAGAGCATCAAGAGGAGGAAGAAGTTGAAAAAAAAGAATCCGACAGCTTATTACAATTTTTAATTGATTATGGGGACTGTGAAGAATGGGAAAAAGATATTATTTATATTGTCATGGAAGAAACGAGATATTTTATCCCGCAGATTGAAAGCAAAATCATCAATGAAGGCTGGGCTTGCTGGTGGCACTATCAATTACTGAATGATCTTGATTTGGATTATGGCAGTCATATTGATTTTTTAAGAATTCATAATAATGTCATTTCCCAATATCCAGGCAGAATTAACCCTTATTATTTGGGCTTTAAAATCTGGGATAAGATTGCTAAAAAAACAAGGGATATGAAAAAGCTTTTTGAAATAAGAGCTTTAGAGAGGGACTCTTCCTTTATAAGAAGATACCTGGATTTTGATACATGCAGGGAAATGAATTTAATCCAGTTAGAAGAGCAAGACCGTTTTTATGTTATCACTGAGTTGGCAGACGATGAAGGGTGGAAAAGTATTAGAAATTACCTGGCTGAAAGTGTAGGTATGGGAAGGATTCCTAAGATTGTGGTTGATGATGTTATAAAAAGTGACAATCTCTTATGCCTTAAACAAATTTATGATGGCAGGGAACTGGATGTAACCTATGCTTTTGAAACTTTAAAATATATTGTAAAGCTATGGGGTGGAAAAGTTAGTCTTGATACAGTTATCAATAAAAGTCCCAAAAGAATCATTTGCGATAAAGAGTTTAGAATTTCTCTTGAAAATATTGAAGATTAACTTTTCTATGGCAAAAAGCCCTTGGAATAGACAAGGGCTTTTTTTTATTATACAATAGGATAGGTTAATTCGATAGAGAGAGGAAAGACAATGGGATTTAAATTTTGTTCAATAACAAGTGGCAGCAGCGGCAATTGCATTTATATAGGAACTCCTAAAGTGAATATATTAGTGGATGCAGGGATTAGTGGGACTAAGGTTCAGGCCGGCTTAGTAAAAATAGGCGTAAATCCTGCCAGTCTTCACGGGATTTTAATCACCCATGAACATATCGACCATATCAAAGGCGTAGGGATTTTGTCCAGACGGTTTGACCTTCCTTTATTGGCGACAGCCAAAACCTGGGAAGCCATGGAGGCTATGGGGAAGGTTCTGGGGAAAATAGCTCCCCACAACAAGGTGGTCATTGAAAAAGATAAAGATTTTATTTTAAAAGATTTAGTGATCCATCCATATCCTATTCCTCATGATGCAGCAGACCCGGTTGGATATACCTTTGTCCATAGCAATAAGAAAATAAGCATTGCTACGGATTTGGGGCATGTCAATGATCAGATAAAAGATAATATCAGAGAATCTAATCTTATTCTTTTAGAATCCAATCACGATATAGATATGCTAATAAACGGCTCGTATCCATATTATCTTAAACGAAGGATTTTAAGTAATTTCGGTCATTTGTGCAATGAAGCAGCAGGAAAAATTCTGGCAGAAGTCTTTCACGATAAATTAGAAGCTGTTATTTTAGGTCATCTTAGCAAAGAAAATAATTATCCTCAGTTGGCATTAAACAGTGTAAAAAAACAGCTTCTTAGTGCAGGCATCGAACAAGATGGCCGGTTTGAGCTGACTGTAGCCAAAAGAGAGGATGTATCAGAGTTCTTTAGCCTTTAAATAGGCTTTTTCTAAGTGGGATGTATAAAATTCCTTTCTTTGCTTCATAATGATAATGAGGGTGATATGACATATAAAAGAAAGGGGTGCCCCTATGGCTAAAAAGAAAAAAATAGACAAGGCTAGTCAACCGGCTTCATTTGCCACTGAAGAATTTGCATCGGAATCCATCCCACAGCAAGGTTCACAAAAAAGCAGGAAAAAGAGCGGTAAAGAAAAAAAGAAATAGTTTAGCTCGAGCTTTTAAAGCAAGAAAAGAGGATATTGGACAAATAAATCCAAGATCCTCTTTTTGTTCTTTATTTCTTCATAAATTATCTTATTACAATGTCAAAAAATTGGTAGTAGAAGGAAAAATATTTTTATAGACTATGGCAAAAGATTATTGTATAATGATGAACGTTACTACTTTTAAAAAGAAGGTGTATCGTTGAGATTATCCAGTCATGTATTTGTGGCGGACTATGTAGCAAATATACTGGAAGAATTGGTTGGTGTAAAATTTAATCGTCGCTTTTTGATTCTTGGTGCTAAAATGCCAGATATACAGCCAATCCGCAGAATGGAAATACATTCGCCGCAAGTTATCTTACCTCATTTTGAAAGAGAATACGATAGAATTGTTTTGGAAGAAAAGAAAATCAACCGGATTTCATATATATTAGGCCTATTAACCCATTATATCAGTGATGGCTTTTGTTATTCCCACAATGTTTATACCATCGACATGAAAAAACATATCCAATACGAATACTATTTAAACAGGGAAAAAAGCAATATCAGAATTTTTGATGATATCAGAAAGAGCGCTTTAAATGATTTAGCAGATTTAAAAAAAGGGATCCATAGTATGGGAGAGTATATAAAAAATGAAAACAGCAGATATCTTGAATTAGTAAAAGGCCATCCCTGGGAGAAGATAATCCGGATTGATTTAGAAAAAGCTATTCTTTATTCTATCGTACTTTTAACCCATTTTATTCTTGAACTGCAACAAGTAAAAGTTCCGGCATTGTTGCCAGTATAAATAAGGTCACCCGATACGGGTGCTTTTTTTATGAGATCTGTCCGAATAAGATTTTTTAGAATTTTAAAATTGAAATAATTTTATTTAACCTAAAGTGCAAATATAATATATTTAGAAAATATTCAGCAAAACTAATATTTAAAAGATAATGCTCAATGATGTAAAATAAGATAGGAAAAAGAAGAGATAGTAATGCGGCATTACGAATAGTACAGCAGTTAAGGCATGGGAGACAGGTATAAAATTTTATTATGGCAATGATAAGGTATGGTTAGATGGATAGATATAATAACTGAAGATTATATAGGAGGAAGCTGCAGTGTTTGATGATTTTGTAAAATGGTTAAAAAGTAATGGCTGGTGTGTTTGTAGATACGATAATAAGTTAAAATATGACAGCTTAAAAGAAGTTTTAGCAAGATATAGTTTTGTGGATGAATCTTATCTGAAATTCTTATCTATTATTAAAAGAGCGGTTAATGAAACAAAAAATATGTGGTTTAATTGTTACGATGAGTTTATTGGAAATTCGGACATTGCTTTTAAATGGAATGAATTTGAGACTATAAGCTTAGAAGCAGCTGAAGACGATTTAAATTGGCAGAAAGATATAAGACTTTTTTGGGACAATCACTTACCGATAATAATGTCTGTTGCAGATACTTATTCATATTACGCAATGAATTTAAATGGCAAAATAGTATTCGGAATGGAACCTGAATTTGAAGAAGTTAAAATCATTGCTAATTCTTTTGAAGAATTTATAAATAAGATAATGACAAATAAAATATTATAGAAAAAACTTTTTAATTAAAATCGTATACTTTGAGTAATATTAGTGAAACAAAGGGATATGCAGCTAAAGGCCTTTAAAAAAATTTATTTGCATATTAAATGCCTTCCAAAGAAGAGATGATTGTGCTATGTCAAAAAAAGAACATAAATAGATTGAAAGTGGGTCATTATAAATAATAGTATTGTAATCAATGGTATATAGATTGCTGCGGAGAAATTTCATGTGTATGCGGGTTAAGATGACGGCTTTGGATTGACAAAAGTCAATGGATTAATTATAATATTCTTTGTTATTGCTCCCGTGGCTCAGTGGTAGAGCAGCTCACTCGTAATGAGCAGGTCATCGGTTCGAATCCGATCGGGAGCTTAAAATTTTGTAAAAAGCTGATTTTTTGAGTTCAGGACCAAAACAGATCTGAATACAGAGCAACTCATTATTAAATGGATAGTGAGCTGCTTTTTTAATTGAAAAATAGTAGTCTTAAGATGGATGGTATTATGTCTTAATTTCAGGAGCTTTATGAGCTCCTGTTTTTTTGTGAAGTCCTGATCCTGTAGATCAGCATCATGAAAAAAGGAATAATTACAAAGTTTGCAAGGGTAATATATGTATAGATGCCTAGAAAAGTAAACAGATTAAAAAGATCCTGACATAAAGAGAGTCCACCAATTAAGACCAGAAAAGTTGTTGTATAGATGCTGTATTTGTCATAGATTTTTAATCTTTTAAGGATTTTCATAAGCGCATAAAAGGTCAGGACATATTTTATATACCATGCACTCACAATTTGAATGATAACAAAGAACTCCCCACTTTCCATAAAACGGGATACTTCTACCAATTGTGTCTGTAAAATATTAGGATAGACCATAGTGTTTAAGTAATAAATATCAAAGGTGGATATCAAACCAATCATGTTTACTATTTGCATTTGGATGACAAAAAGTAAAGATAATAAGGAAATTTTGACAATCTTTTTTTTGTTTTTGATATCTTCAAAAAAAGGAAAGGAAATGACAAAGCAACCATACAAGCCAAGAATTTGCAATAAGGCCTTAATATGACCCTCGGTAAATCCATCTTTTAAGATGGGCATCAGAAAATAAAACTTTTTGTATTTAGCCGTAAGAATGCTTATAGTAATCCCTGAAAAAATAATCATTACCATGGTTAAGATGGTTGTAATGATTACGGCTGCTTTTCCTTTTTTAATCGTGTATAAGGCTGGAAAAATAAAAAAGAGTAAAATATACCAGGTCGGAACTTCAAGCAACATATTGGTATGCATAGAATTAGCTTCAACCGATGCGCATTCAAGTAAGGTTAAAAATAAAGAAATTGCAAATAATATAATTAAAAGATTTCCGAAAAATTTACCAACTGCCCCGCAGTAAATTTTGTACAAGTCAAAACAATTGGTCTTTTTAAAGGAAGAAAACATAAACCAGGCATAAAAGAAGATGATAACAGATGCAATAATAAGGATAAGCCAGCTGTCTCTTCCACCATTAAAGGTAATGAGGGAGGGATAAGTTTTCATGGATACAACAGATACACCCAGTACAATAAAGGCAAAATGTTTGCTGTTAAATTTATCGATGGTATCACCACCCTTTAAATACTTAATAGATATATTTTCCAAAATAAAGAATAATATTCTTCATTTTAAGGATAATATTAGGGGTGAACTTTATGGATAAAACAGATAACAGAGTCAGCAAAATTAAAGAAGAATTATCTGGCAACTCGGATTTGAATGTCAGAAAGATAGAAATTAAGGCAGGGACAGTATATATATTATTTTTAAACACCATTTCTGATAATCAGTTTATTACTGAATCGATTATAAAACCCATTATAAAAAAGAAGGATGAAATAAAAGATGCAAAGGAAATCAAAGATAAAGTCATAACCCATACAGATATAAACAATGTTCAATCTTTAGAAGAGGTAAGTACTTATATTTTGACTGGAAATACGGTGTTAATTTTTAGTTTTTCAGAAGAGATTTTTTATTGTAGTTCAAGAAAAATTCTAGAAAGAGCTGTAGAAATCCCACCTTCGGAGACAGTTATTAAAGGGCCCAGAGAAGGCTTTACTGAAAGTCTTACAACAAATTTGTCTTTGATACGAAGAAGGGTTGCTAATGAAAAATTAAAAATTGAAGAGTTGCTTTTAGGAAATGATACGTTTACTAAGGGTGCCTTTGTTTATATTGAAGGGACTGCACCTGCAAGTTTGGTTGAACAGGTTAAAAGAAGAGTCATAAGTATTAGTCAGGAACAAAAATATATACAGGAATCCAATTATTTAGGTGAACTCCTGCAGGATAAGCCAAGTGCCTTTGATACTGTAGGTTATACGGAAAAACCAGACGATCTGGTAGCGAAAATTCATGAAGGAAAAATAGCAATTTTGGTGGATGGAGATCCTTTTGCTATAACTTTGCCATATTTTTTTATTGAAAATTTTCACTCTCCCAGTGATTATAGCTTAAACCGTTTTATTGCCAATTATTTTAGATTAGTCAGATGGATAGGGGTTATGATTTCTGTTTTTTTTCCAGGCATTTATGTTGCATTAACCACTTATCATTTTCATTTAATTCCTCCCATATTTCTTTTTAGATTGGCAGTTGCACGGGCAGGGGTTCCTTTTCCAATTTATCTGGAAGTGTTATTAATGATGTTTTTCTTTCAGATACTAAGAGAAGCTTCCTTAAGGTTACCCCAATCGATTGCGCAAACCATTAGTATTGTTGGGGCTCTTATTTTAGGAGACACGGCCGTACAATCGGGCTTGGCATCCACCATTGCTATTTTATTAGTTGCTTTAACAGCACTTTCAGCCTTTTTGGCACCCAATATTTTTGGTGCTATTTCCATTTGGACGGATATATTAATTATTTTTTCATCTTTACTAGGCTTACCAGGATTTTTTATCGGATTACTATTATTGATTTCCCATTTAGCAAGTCTAACCAGTTGTGGCTATCCCTTTTTGTATCCGGTTGGTACCAAAGATTCTGTTCAATATAGTGACAGAATTTTACGTCCAGAGATTCACCATTTACCAGATTCCATTAATGAGGATGACCAGAAATGAAAATAAAAATGTTAGTTATTTTTTTAATCAATCTAATCATACTGACAGGTTGTTTTGGTTACAGAGATATGGATAAGGCTCTTTTTTGTACAGCAATAATTATTGATGTGGACGAGAATGAAAATGTATTATTATATACTGAACTATTTCATTCTTACAGAAGTAAAAAAGACAATTCCGAAACAGGAATCCGGATTATTTTTACAAGTAAAGGGAAAAATTTGTTTGAAGCAATTAGGGACCAAAATAAAAGTACAAGTTACAAAATCAATTATGAACAAAATAAAATCATAATTTTTACTACAAGAGCAGCACAATACGGTATTGATAATTTTATTGACTATTTAAACCGGGACCAGGAATTGTTATTAAGGCAATATCTATTAATATTTGAGGGAGATCCTAGAAGTTTGATTCAGTTAAAAGTACGTCAGGAAGAATTTGTAGGTCTTTATATTTATGATTTAGTACGCAATGAAATTACTAAAAATTTTGCGGATATTTACCAGATTTATGAATATTTAAACGACAGATATGTTGGAAATTCTACTTCAGTCATTGCAATGATTAAACTTAAAGATGAAACCCTTCAGGAAGATCTTGTTATAGAAGGTTCAGGGATTATAAAAGATGGAAAAATGATTGATAAGATGGAAGCAAAGGATTCCGCTACTCATAGTGCTTTAGTTGGCAATGAATCTGTAAAAATAATCAGTGTTCCTCATCCTTATCATAAAGAATCAAGGATTATATTAGAAATATTAGATTCAAATTTAACGACCAATCTTTCTTATGAAGACAATGAAATTATTCTTGAAAAAAATTTTGACCTTAAGGTGACGCTGGCAGAAACCCAGGAACATCTTCGTTTTTATGACTCAAATGCGCGGGGAAAAATTGAAAAGTTAGCAAGCAAAGAATTTGAAAAAATGTGTATGGAAACTTTTGAAAAGTATAAAGAGAAGGGCATTGATCTTTTCAGGATTGAAGAGATGTTTTCAAGAAAATATCCTAATATAAAGATTAAGAATCCTATCCGGATAACCAATTTAAAGCTAAATGTAAATGTCCATTTAGAAGGAAGTACGGATGTTCTGAGTTATAGAGAATAAGTGTACGTTTTTTGCGTACACTTTTTTAATATATTTTATTTGTATCAGTTTGTTTTTTTAGGACAATGTTTATATTTTTCTTAGACTTTTTTTATATTTTCAATTACTTATTTTTGAACTATAATATTATGAAGAAATGGATTGCTTAGAAAGAGGAATTAAGTATGTTTGATTCTAATTACCAAAAATTTATAAAGTTTATTACGAATCGTTTGTTTATTTTATCCCTTTGTTTTTTAGTGATGTTTACAATTTTAGGTGTTCACTTGTTTAAACTGCAGATTATAGAAGGCGAATATCATCAAAGTAAGGTAAATACCAACATTTTAAGAGAATTGCCTATTTCTGCTCCAAGAGGAACTATTTACGATAGATATGGCAGACCATTGGCTGTTAATAAGTTAGCTATGAGTATCAAGTTGGATCCTAGTATTGATGTGGAAAATCGAGATGAAGTTTTATTAAATTTAATTGAACTCCTTGAAAAAAATAATGAAAAACTGATTGATAATTTCCCTTTATCTTTAGACAGACCCTTTGAATTTCAATCGTCAAAAAATGAAGAGTTAAATTTAAAAGCTGAAATTTTTAAAACTACCAAAGACAATTTAACAGAAGAGCAAAAAAATATGAACGGGGAAGAATTCTTTAAGGAATTAAGAAAGTTTTTTGAAATTGATGAAAGTTTAAATGACAGCGATGCCAGAAAGCTTATTTCTTTAAAATATGCTCTTTATGAAAAGAGATATAGAAAATATCAGCCAATCACCATAGCAACGGATATAAAGGATAAAACCATTGCACATTTAGTAGAAAATTATGAAAGCTATCCTGGTTTTTATATCGATGTTGAGTCAGTCCGGTATTATCCTGAAGGAGAATTGGTTAGTCATATTTTGGGCTATACAGGAAGAATAACAGAAGAACAGTATGAGGAATTAAAGGATGAAGGTTATCATCCAGATGATATTGTAGGCATTGTTGGGATTGAAAAAGAAATGGAAGCTTATTTAAGAGGAAAAGACGGCAGTATATCGGTAGAAGTAGACCCCTTTGGTCAAAGAAAAGAAGTTCACAATACGGAAGATCCGATACCTGGTGGCAAGGTTTTTTTAACTTTAGATGTTGGTTTTCAGCAAAAGGTTGAAGATATTTTAGTTGGGAAACTAAGGGATATTATTCTTTCGAGAATTGAACGCTCTCCTACAAAAAGTGAGCCGCCTTTTTATATTCAGGATTTACTTTCAGGCTTAGTCAAAACCAATACAATTTCGATTGAAAAAATTCTTGAAGCACCTGTTGGTACGGCGCAATATGAACTGGCTCAAATATTGAAAAGTAAAATGAGTCAGAGTGAAATAAAAAACGATGAAGAATACAATGAAATTGCCCATGCTAAAGAATTGCTTCTGGAGATTATAAAAAACAAGGAAGTTTCTTCAAAAGTATTTATTGCTATTATGGTTGAGCAAGAAGTGATATCGGCCGATGAAGAATTTAAACAAAAAGTAGAAAACGGAAATATTTCACCTATTCAAGTGTTAAGGGAAAGAATAGAAAATGGGGAAATTATGCCTCATGAATTGGGTGTTGACCCCAGTACAGGAGCAGTTGTTGTGGTTGACATTCATACAGGAGAAGTTCTTAGTCTTGTGAGCTATCCAAGTTATGATAATAATAAGTTTATTAATGGAATTGATTACGAATACTATAAAAAGCTTCAGCAAGACCCCACGATTCCTATGTTCCCCAGGGCGACTCAGGGAAGAATGGCGCCTGGTTCTACCTTTAAAATGGTGACGGGTATAGCGGCTTTAGAAGAAGGTATTGTTACACCCAGAGATAAGATTAACGACAAAGGCTTATATAAAGATGCAGGCTTACCTTATGCACGTTGCTGGATATATAGTAACTATAATATTGGGCATGGTTATACGGATATACACAGGGCCATTGAAGTATCCTGTAACTATTACTTTTATGATGTGTCTTATAGAATGGCCAGAATAGACGCGCAAAACAGTATTGAACAAAATGGTTTAAATAAACTGCGTTACTATGCAAGTAAATTTGGTTTAGATTCTAAAACAGGCATTGAAGTACCTGAATATGAACCTCACTTTTCTGACAAAGACGTTATTCGTTCAGCGATTGGACAAGGAACACACAATTTTGCTCCGGTTCATATGGCAAGATATATTGCAACCCTGGCTAATGGAGGCACTTTATATAAATTCCATATTGTCGATTCGGTTAAAACTTTTGATGGAGATATTATTCTTAAAAAAGAACCCGAAATACAGGAACAATCAAATTTTAAACCTGAAAATCTTGACGCCATTTATAAGGGTATGCATTTGGTTACTGCGGGAAATGAAGGGACTGTAAGAAATATTTTTAAAGATTTTCCAATTGAAGTGGCAGGAAAAACAGGAACAGCCCAGGAACAGTTAAGCAGAGGTGCCCATGCCTGGTTTGTAGGCTTTGCGCCTTATGAAGATCCGCAGATTGCAATTGCTGTAGCTATTCCTTATGGCTATTCTTCTAATTACCCTGCAGAGATATTCAGGGATATTGTAGCTGAATATTTTGGCTTAAATGCAGATTCAGAAAAGGCAACCATTGATAATGTCCTCGATTAAATGAATAAATGGTCCATACAGTATATTTCTCCTCCTTAGTAATATAATTCCTGGTCGTTTAATATAATTTACTGTAGGTAAATATACAAACCTTATATAAGGAGGAGCATGGATGTCTAATGCAAAATACCTTTATGAATTATCAGAACAGGACGGTATTTACAGTAAGGCATATAATCAATTTGGGGACAACTTACACAGACGGCTTGATATGATTAAAGGCTACCCTGTCAATAGTGCTGGCGATAATCCTTTATATTTGCTGCAGCTTGTAACATATGGCGAAAAAGTGTCAGAAGATATGAACGAAGGAATAGCAATAAAGCCTTATGAACTGACAGATTTATTAAAAGCTTTTGTATGTGCAGTTGAACATTTACCAGCAGATATTATTTTGACAAAACCTGGAGTATGCAAATATATTCAATCACATATTGAAGAATTCCTTTCTGACATATTAAAAGAAAATGCGCAAAAAGTGTCATCAAGGTCCTTGTAAGATAAAAGACTTTTTCGACCAATTTTTTTGTATAATATTTTTTTTGACATAAAATATTATTCTTTTTGTATTAGGTAAAATATACGAAAATGAAAGAAAAACATAAATATGTTTATGCACACTTACATTTAAAATTTTGCTATAATAAAAACCGTAAGACCCCCCCAATTGATTTGAGATAAATTAAGCAGCAATAGGCTGCTGCACCCTCAAAATATTTAACACCTTCTCCAGAAAACAGTGGAATCCACTGTTTTCTTTTTTTCTATAATTTGCTTTACTCATTTTACATATTTTTATGTTTTTTTACAAATTATAAAGATAATCTAAGGAATGGGAGGGTCAAAATTTAACATGGATAAACAAAAAGAGACTGTTGTACCTTCTTTTGCAATTTCTTTGGAAGAAGTAGAAGAAAGAATGAATCTTTTGCAAGAATTTATAAAAAATCATATGAAAAAAGGTGAAGATTATGGTGAAATTCCTGGAATTACAAAACCGACTCTATTAAAATCAGGGGCAGAAAAACTTTGTGATGTTTATGGATTTTCAAAATTGGTAGAAGTCAAAAACAGAGTTGAGGATTGGGAAAAGGGATTTTTTCATTATGAAGTGGAAGTAAGTCTGATTAATAAAAAAACAGGCTTAATTGAAGCTCAGGGGGTAGGTTCTTGTAATTCAAAGGAAAGAAAATATAGATATCAGGATGCTTATACGATTGTTAATACAATTCTTAAAATGGCAAAAAAGCGGGCTTTAGTGGATGCCGTTTTGTCTGCAACCCGTTCTTCAGGAATTTTTACACAGGATGTAGAGGATATGGAGGCAGACGGAGCAGAAGAAATAGAAAAGCCTAGTACAGAAAGACAGAGAAGATATATCTTAAGTTTAACGAAGGAAAAACATTTTGATGAAGATCAGTTAAGAACTTTCTGTTCTAATGTGATTGGAAAAGATAAACCCAGTAAAGACTGGACCAGTGAAGAAGCAAGTAAAATTATAGAAGCACTGCAGAATACACCAAAATCTTCAATTATCGTCAATTCTGATAAAAAAAGATAAGGCAGCATTTATTGCTGTTATTTTTTATGCGAAATAATTAAAAAGAGGACCCTCTTTGTTTTTACCAGACATTATGAAATAACTGCCATAGACAATTTTGAAAAAATGTATTATAATGTAAACAAATTATGTAAACTATAAGCGCTCTAGCTTGTTAGGGGGATAAATGTGAATAAGAATAAAATTTTTAAATGGGCTTTGCCTTTTATTTTTTTGGCTGTAAGCCTTAGTTTTTTATTTTTTTATCAACGTTCTAAAATTGAAGAAATGACTTATTATGAATTTTTAGAAAAAGTGGAATCCAACCAGGTGGAAGAAGTTATCCTTAATTCAAATCCAAAGATGAAGGTAAGGTTAAAAGAGGGTTCAGATAAAATATACGTTACAGATAATCCAAGGAATCCTGAATTAAAAGAATTTTTATTAAAACAACAAATTCAGGTTGTAGAAGATGATTCAGCAACTTTTTCTAATATTCTCAGGGGAGTTTTCATGATAGGCATATTTTTTGCATTTTTAAGATATATGAGTAAAAATTTTGGTCAGCAAAGTGCAAAAGATATGATGAATATTCAAACAAGCGCTCTTCCTGGACCTAATAAGACCTATTCTTTTAATGACGTTGCAGGTAATGAAGAAGCAAAGGAAGAAGTAAAAGATATAATTGATTTTCTGAAAAAACCTGAAAAGTATATAAAGTATGGAGCCAGAATGCCAAGGGGAATTATTTTTTATGGCCCTCCCGGGACGGGGAAGACTTTAATGGCAAAAGCCATAGCTGGGGAAGCAGGGGTTCCTTTCTTTTCTGTATCGGGTTCAGATTTTGTTCAAATGTATGTTGGCGTTGGGGCAAGCAGAATCAGGAGTCTTTTTGAAAAAGCCCGTAAGGCGGGGAAAGCTTTGATTTTTATTGATGAAATTGATGCATTAGGGAAAAAAAGAGCTGCCAGTGTTACAGGGGGAAATGATGAAAGAGATCAAACTTTAAATGCTCTTTTAACCGAAATGTCTGGTTTTAAAGAGAATGAAGGAATTATTGTCATTGCAGCTACCAATCGTTTGGACGTTTTAGATGAAGCCCTGCTTAGACCAGGACGTTTTGACAGACAGGTCGAAATAGCCCTTCCTGATGTAAAAGGAAGAGAGGAAATTTTAAGGCTTCATGGGAAAAATAAACCTCTTTCTGATGAAGTGGATTTTTCGAAGCTGGCTAAACAAACGGTTTATTTTAGTGGTGCCATGCTTGAAAATTTACTAAATGAAGCGGCTATTATGGCAGCTAACAGGAATGCGAAAGCGATTTCCCTAAAAGATATCGATAAAGCCTTTTATAAAATTATTGCAGGTTCAGAAAAAAAGGACAGAAGCAATATTTTAGAAAAAGACAGAGAAATTACAGCTTTCCATGAAGCAGGTCATGCCCTGGTGACCAAATTAATAGCACCAGGTCATACGGTTTCAAAAGTAACGATTATTCCAAGTACAAAGGGTGCAGGAGGTTTTAGTATGAATATTCCTCCTGATAAGATGTATCATACAAAAAAAGATATGGAAGTTCAGATTATGATTAGTCTGGCAGGCAGGGCAGCAGAAGAATTGATTTTTGGTGAAGATAATATTACAACGGGTGCAAGTAATGATATAGAAAAAGCCACTCAGATTATCAGGGACTATGTTGTAAAATACGGCATGAGTAAGAGCTTAGGTCTGCTTAATATAGATGTCTTATTTAATAATCAGTCCCAGGCTTTTTCTGAAGAGGCTTTAATAAAAGAATGCAGCAAACATATGGAAAGACTATATAAAGAAACCAGGAATCTTATTATAGAACATAAATATTATTTAAATCAGATTGCTAAGGGTCTTTTATATAAAGAATCTCTCAGTGAAGAAGATTTGGATGATATTATGGAAGATAAATTTTCAATTTCTGATTCTGTGAATGAAAAAGAAGATTTACTGCCAATGGTTAAATGCAATAGAGTGGTTGAAGCCAGATAAAAACGGGTACCTTTGTGTACCCGTTTTTTTATAGCTGTAATCTGCTGTGAATAATTGTTATCCGATTTACATACTATAGCATAGGAGGTGTTGTCATGCAATATGTCACTGAATATGCTAAAAGAAGGAATACAGTGAAGTTATCATTAAATACTAAGAAAAAAAAGATGGTGCAAATGGTTTACAGGCAACCAGATAATAAATTAATCAAAAGACTTTCTTACACCAGTCCCAATCTTGAAGAAATTGTTTTATTTTATTTCAGGCAGCAAAACAAATATCGTAAAATGGGATATGAAATAAAGGAAAAGAAAGATGGGAAAATCATAACACCTGTTTTTAAAAAATAAGGCATGAAATACTTCCTGGATACTTGATAATAATAGATTTACATAATTTTTAAAAGCGGCTCTTTAGGAACCGCTTTTAAAATTAAACAGCATTGTGAACAAAGGATACGATTCTATCAATTGGTATATCGGTTACAGACCCTACTGTATATACGGGATATCCGTCCCATCCGCCGGAACCAAGGGCACCAATTTCGCTTGCTGGAGCAATAGGTCCTGCATCATATCCATTGCTGTAAGCGCCTGTAATACCACAGCCATTATCATAGCCATCCCAGCCATAACCTACTTTAAATCCAGTACATGCATTACCTAATGAACATCCAGGGGGAGGTCCGATGCGGGTGATTAAGCGGACGAATACATTATTTACACTGAGAATTACACCAGTAAAACCTGCTCCGGATTGACCACCGCTACTGGTAAATATCGTAACTGTTTCTCCAATATAATTGGATAATAAGGCAGGAAGATTTCCACAGGAAGCAAAGCCGTCAGCCATAATTTACCTCCTTTCTAAAGTAAGCGCCAAAAAGCTTAGGCGAGAACCTTTAATATATATTATTAAGTCAATGAATTAAGTGTGACTAAATGTCTATAATAATTTTGAAGTATTTGATGAAAGATTTTAAGATTTTTTAGAATATGATATAATAATGACAAAACAGGATGCGGACCAGGGAACAGAATAGGCAATAGTACGAGGAGGTTATTTATGAGCCTTATGCTTGATTTTTTCTTCATGGATTCTAGTCAAAAATTCATGACCTATATGGCAACCGTTAAAGATTATCTTATTGCAGATGCTGTATTTAGTGATGAAACAGCTAATTTCAGAAATCCTGTGGAGCCAAAAAGCAGTGAATCGGTTACGGTTAAAATAAGAACAGCCAAAGATAATTGTGATGAAGTTTTTCTTATTTATGAAGATAAAAAAATAAAAATGGAAAAGTGTATGCAAGATGAATTATTTGATTATTATCAGGGGCTTATTCCCCCAGTTAGTCATACGCTTTCATATCATTTTGAATTAAAGAAAAATGAAATAAGCTACTATTACAATAAAAAAGGTCTGCTTTTAGAAAAAGATCCTTTCTTTGATTTTAAAATAATTCCTGATTTTTCTACGCCAGCATGGGCAAAAGGCGCAGTAATGTATCAAATTTTTGTGGATAGGTTTTATAACGGGGACCCAACGAACGATGTCCTTGATAATGAATATATTTATGCCGGTAAGCCCTCACAGCAAGTAAAAGATTGGTATAAATATCCTGAAGTTGATGGGATACGGGAATTTTATGGAGGAGATTTAAAAGGTGTTATTGATAAATTGGTTTATTTAAAAGAGCTTGGTGTAGAAGCGATTTACTTTAATCCAATATTTGTATCTCCCAGTAATCATAAATATGATATCCAGGACTATGACTATATTGACCCGCACTTTGGAGTGATTGTAGAAGATGGTGGGGAGCTGTTAAGCCCGGGAAAGTTCCATAATAAATATGCGAGTAAATATATAAAAAGAACGACGGATCTTAAGAATTTAGAAGCCAGCAATGCCTTAATGATTGAATTAATCAATAAGGCGCATGAATATGGCATAAAAGTCATTTTAGACGGGGTTTTTAATCACTGCGGTTCCTTTAACAAATGGATGGACAGAGAAGGCTTTTATGAAGGACTTGCGGATTACCAGGGAGGCGCTTACAGAAGTAAAGAAAGCCCCTATCACAATTATTTTTCCTGGTATCATCACAATTGGCCCAATAACGATTGTTATCATACCTGGAATGGTTTTGATACTTTGCCTAAGTTAAATTATGAAGGTAGCCAGGAACTTTTTAATCATATTATTAATATTGGTCGTAAGTGGGTATCACCCCCTTATAATGCAGATGGCTGGAGATTGGATGTTGCTGCAGAATTAGGCTATAGTAAAGAATTTAATCATCACTTTTGGAGAGAATTCAGGAAAGCAGTTAAAGAAGCCAATCCCAATGCTATTATACTGGCTGAGCACTATGGGGATTCCTATGATTGGATTCAGGGCGATCAATGGGATACAGTCATGAATTATGACGGATTTATGGACCCGGTTTCTTATTTTTTAACAGGTATGCAAAAACACAGCGATCATTACAGAGAAGATCTTTTAGGCAACAGTTATGTTTTTAAAGATGCCATGAAATATCATATGTCAAGGTTTAGTTACCAATCCCTTTATACGGCCATGATTCAATTGTCAAATCACGATCATTCAAGATTTTTAACAAGAACAAACCGTACAGTAGGCCGCATTCATACCATGGGTCCGGAAGCAGCCAGCCAAAATATTAATAAAGGCATTATGAAAATGGGTGTTGTTATTCAAATGACCTGGCCAGGTGCACCAACCATTTATTATGGCGATGAAGCAGGACTTGCAGGTTGGACAGACCCTGATAACAGAAGAACTTACCCATGGGGCAGGGAAGACCAGGAACTCTTAAATTTTCATAAAGAGATTATCAGAATTCATAAAAGCTATCAGGCCTTAAAGACAGGTTCTTTAGAATTCTTATTGACAGATTATAAGGTACTAAGCTATGGCAGATGGGATATGGAGCATGCTTTTGTTATTGCCCTTAATATGGATGATGTAGAAAGGGAACTTTTCATACCAGTATGGAAAATAGGAATTTCCAATACAGTCAACTTGGAAAGAATCTTTTTTAGTGACAAAGAAACACATTCAACACAAAGCGTTCAACACGAAGTTTCTAATGGGCATTTGTGTATTAAAATGCCTCCCTACAGCAGTATGATTTTTATAAACTAGGATTTTGCAAGCTGATTCAAATATTTGTCTACTTGACAATAAAAAAAATATATAATAATATTTCATATGTTAGTCTGAACTTACTTTTTATATTTTCCTTTTTTGACTTCTTTTGTTTTCAACTTATAAGTTTAAATTTCTAACTTCTTATTATGGAGTGGTATCGAAGTGGTCATAACGAGACTGACTCGAAATCAGTTGAACCTCAGGGTTCCGTGGGTTCGAATCCCACCCACTCCGTTTAACTTTTTGTATTATTTTTTATGATTTTATGGTATATTATTATATATAGTTCCTATTTTGTAGAAGTCAAAGGAGGATAATATGTTGTTGAAGAAAAATAGCCCCGCACATCTTGAAGAAATTAAAGCTATGGTTCGTTTGCTTGATAAGAAAAAGAAGAAAAAAACGATAGGATTTATTGTTCTTGCAGTTGCTCTTTTATTAGCAGTAACTGGTATTATTTTCTGGCTAATGAACAGGAATAAAGATGATGATTTTGAAGACGACTATGATTATGACGATTATGATGATTACAATGTAGAAGGCACATATCCAAATGGTGTATACGATGAAGATATTGAAGATGAAATAGATGAAAGTAACGAATAAAGTGATAAAACAGTAGAAATTATAATACAAAGTAAAAAAGACATCTCAGATGTCTTTTTTTTATAGGATTATTTTATCAAAAGAATACTAGCAAAATTACAAAAAAATAGTATAATGGTAACAAGTAGTCTTAATAATTAAATTTTTTCCCAGAGGCTTTTATGGGGTGGGGGGTATAGTGATGGAAGATTTGCAATCGGTTTATCAGCATGCCTATAAATTAGGTAAAGCAAATTATTCTGAAAATGTTTCAAAGGGTCTTTCTGGTTATTTACCTTCTTTAGATGGGATAGTAAAAAATAATGAAATCTCATCTGAAATTAATTTGGGTCTGGTAGAAATCCCACTTAAAAAAATAGTTGGGACTTATTCTCATTCAAGAAGCATTGCTTTTGCAAAAAATTTCATGCCTTTGATTGCCGGAGAATCAGAATTTAAGGCAAAGTGGATACGACTTTATGAATCTCATCTGGAAGAAGGTATCAGAGACCCAATTAAAGTTTATGAATATCTGAACTGGTTCTATGTGGTTGAAGGAAATAAAAGGGTTAGTGTATTAAAATATTGTGATGCCTATAGTATTTCTGCTTTTGTAACAAGGCTGTTGCCTAAAAAAGATGAAAATGATTTAGTCAATAAGATTTATTACGAATTCCTTGAGTTTAATAAATTAACAGGGATTAATGAGATTTGGTTTTCTAAGGAAAACAGTTTTAATGAATTAAGTAAATATATCCAGGAATATAATCCCGAGCTTAAAATTTATACAGATAAATATAAGCATTTCTTAGGAAATGTTTACCGCCCCTTTAGGGAAATTTACCATAAATTAGGGGGGGATGAGTTAAAGATAACAACAGGAGATGCTTTTTTAGAATATATTAAGATTTACGGTATTCCTGATGAAATTGAAGAAGAAAAATGCAGGCAAAGAATCAAAAAATTAATGATAGAGCTTGAAGCTTTATCTGATGAAGACCCGGTTGAAATCAGGACTGACACCATAGAAGTTCCTAAAAAAGGGGTTATTTCTTCCATTACGCATCATTTTATGGCACCTAAAAAGCTTAAAATTGCTTTTGTATATGCAAAAACCATTAAGAGTTCAGGCTGGACTTATGCCCATAATTTAGGAAGGCTTCATGTTGAAAATGTTTTAAAAGATCAAATCAGCACAACTTATATTGAAAATGTTCCGGAAAATAACAATGCCTATAAATATATTAAAGATTTAGCTAAAAAGGATTATGACATTATTTTTACCACCAGCCCTACATACATCATACCGACTTTGAAAGCAGCTTTTGAATTCCCTGATGTTAAGTTTTTAAACTGCTCAGCGACCCATTCGTTTAAACATGTATGTACCTATTATGGTCGTATTCATGAGCCGAGATTTCTAACGGGTATTGTAGCAGGTGCCCTGACCAAAACAAATATTATTGGTTATGTAGCAACTTATCCCATTTCAGAGGTGATTTCAAGCATTAATGCTTTTACGCTTGGAGCAAGACTGGTTAATCCTTATGTAAAAGTGAAAGTCGTTTGGACTAAAAAATGGGATCAACCTGAAAAATCAAAAAACCTGGCAGGCACCTTAAAAGATTATGGCGCAGATATTATTGCTCATGATGACATGCCAGTTCCTGGCGATGATTCTAAAGAATATGGTGTATATGCAACAAAATGCAATGAAGAGGGAGATCATTGTATTCCTCAGGCTCATTTTGCTATGCCTATCTGGAATTGGGGTGTTTTCTATGAAAGACTGCTTAGAAATGTTTTAAGCGGAACATGGAGAGTTGTATTTGATGTCTTAGATTCCAATCCTAAACTGGTTAATTTCTGGTGGGGTATGGATACTGGAATGGTGGACATTATTTATTCCAGAACCCATGTACCCCTTGAAACACAAAGATTAATAGAATTCATGAGGAAAATGATTATTCAAAATGAATATCATCCTTTTACTGGTCCAATATACGACCAGGAAGGAAATCTTAAAATAAAAGCAGATGATTGTGCCAGTTATGAACAAATCTTGTCTATGAACTGGTTTGTAGAAGGGGTAGAAGGGGAAATTCCCAAATTAGATGATGACCAATTTGCAGACCCTTTAACGGAAATGCTTGGAATAAAAAAATAGCCGTCAATGGACGGCTGTTTTTTTAAGCAAATGGATTAATATTCAAAAATATGATATTCATAAGCATTAATAATGGTTGTTTCATTGTAAGTCAGATATCTTTTTTGACGACCATAGTTTAAATGCTGATGACCGTGAATAAAATATTTTGGCTTATATTCATCCAGAAGTTCAAGAAAAACCTGAAAACCTCTGTGACATAAATCGTCCCCGTCCCCCAGGCCAAAAGCCGGGGCATGACTTAAAAGAATATCAAAGCCATTATGTTTTTTGATGGTTCTTCTTAATTTTTTTACGCGGGTTTGCATATCTTTCTCTGTATATTGAAAAGGGCCGAAATTATAAGCCTGGGAACCACCCAGACCAAGGATCCGGATATTATTGTGGACAACAATTTTATCATCAATATTGACACAGCCTAAAGGTTCATTGGTCATATAATTGCCATCATGGTTTCCATGAACATAAAATAGTGGTGCCTTGATCATGGTTACCAAAAAGGAAAGGTATTCAGCTTTTAAATCCCCGCTGGAAAGCATTAAATCAATATCTTTAAACCGTTCCCTGTCGAAATGATCCCATATATAAGAAGATTCTTTATCTCCGACAATCAATATTTTCATTGAACTCTTCCAACTTTCTATAAAGAAAATTTACTTTTGTTGTTTGTATAATAGTGTATCATAAAATAACAAAATATAAAACAAGCGAACATAAAAATATAAAATGAATAAGTCTCAAAAGTGAAATTCATAAAAAAGAAACGTATAGGATAATTAAGTAAAAAGGCAGAATTATCGGGCATAAAAGCCAATATAAGTATTGTTATAAATGTCGAATAAAAAAATTAATTTAACCAAAAATAATATTAAAAAAGAGGCTTGACATTTGGTTAGATTTTTGTTATTATACACTTCGTGACGTAACTATTTGGTCTTTGAAAATAAAATAATGTATGATGAATAACCAAACCCAATCAATCCGATTGAGTGTTCTGGATAGCCAGTAACTGGCGAGGAAAGACTATTAAAATGAGAGTTTGATCCTGGCTCAGGATGAACGCTGGCGG
>ENA-OWPA01000409-OWPA01000409.1-bioreactor-metagenome-genome-assembly--contig:-NODE-409-length-61005-cov-4.734080_pt1 | contig 61005 bp, 71 predicted proteins | sample MGYA00238139_ERZ651803 | MGnify/ENA primary metagenome ERZ651803 (study PRJEB26909, sample SAMN07631231) | bioreactor metagenome | isolation source: Switchgrass digestor | place: USA: Dartmouth...
CTGGAGTACCTGTTCCAGCAGGGAGCCATCTCCGAGCAGCAGCTGGACCAGGCGCAGACTCAGGCGCGTCTTGCATCGGCACAGGTCGAGGCTGCGCAGGCTCAGCTGAACCTGGCCTCATCGCTGCTCACAAATACCCGGATCACCGCACCGGCGGACGGAGTGCTCTCCGCCCGCCTGGTGGAGCCGGGAATGCTGGTTGGCGCGGGCACCCCAGTCTTCCAGCTGGTCGACCTTTCCAGGGTTGTGGTCAACGCCGGCGTCGCCGAAGCGGTGATCAATTGGGTAAAGCCTGGCACCGAGGTTCCGGTCAGGATTCCCGCCTTGGAGCAGACCTTCACTGGGGTCGTCGAGTCGGTCAGCCCAAGCATGGATCTTCAGACCCGCAGTTATAAGGTTCGGATCGTGATGGAGAATCCGGATGGTCTGCTCAAAGGCGGCATGTTCGCCGAAGTCCAGTTCCCGCTGGAGGAGCAGGAAGGAATTCTGGTTCCAGTGACCGCACTGCTTGAATCGGCCGCTGGATACCGGGTCTTCATCGTCGAAGATGGCGTCGCCCGCGAGGTGGCCGTACAGGTGGGTGTCCGCTCCGACCAGCAGGCCGTGGTCACCGGCCTGGAAGCAGGCCAGCAGGTCGTGGTGGTGGGTCAGACCCGGCTTTATGACGGTGCGCCTGTGCGCATCGGAGGAGGACAAGAGCAGTGAAGGGCCTAATCCGGTTCTCCATCAACCACCCGGTGCCCACTATCGTTTTCTTCCTGTTCGCACTCACCTTTGGCATCGTGTCGCTGACCCGCCTGCCGCTGGACCTCTACCCCGCCATGGAGTTCCCCATGGCCGTTGTTGCCACCAGTTATGAGGGGGCAGGGCCCCAGGAGGTGGAGTCTCTGGTCACTCGCCCCATTGAAGAGGCGATGGGCACGGTGGCAGGCGTGACAGGAGTCTCGTCCACCAGCTCGGAAGGTCAGTCGATTGTCATCGTCGAGTTCGACTATGGAACCGACATGGACCAGGCCACCCTTTCGATGCGGGAGCGGGTCGACCAGGTTAAGGCCTACCTGCCCGATGGGGCCGACACTCCCAGCGTTTTCAAAGTGAATCCACAGGCAATGCCGGTGCTGACGGTGGCCCTCAGCGGTCCTGACGACCTCCTGGAGCTGAGGCAGCTGGCCGAAGAGCAGGTAAAGCCCCGCCTGGAACGGATCGACGGCGTCGCCTCGGTCAGCATCACCGGCGGCACGAGCCGGGAGATCCAGGTGATCGTCGATCCCGCCCGTCTGCAGGCGGCGGGCCTTTCCATCCAGCAGGTGGCCCAGGCCCTGATGTACGAGAATCTGAACCTGCCCGGCGGTCAGGTAGATGAGGGCAGCTTCGAGCTTCTGGTCCGAACCCTGGGCCAGTTCCAGTCGATCGAGGATATTGAGAACGTCCGGCTGGGCGCCATCCGCCTGGGCGATGTGGCTGAGGTGCGGGATGGACAGGCTGAGATTACCGGCATGGTCTGGGTCGACGGGCGGCCGGCTGTCTCCCTGGACATCCAGAAGCAGAGCGGCGCCAACTCGGTGGCGGTGGCCAACGCAGTCAAGGCGGCTCTGGCGGACCTGGAGCAGGAGCTGCCGGGCGAGATCTCCACCCGGGTCCTGATGGACCAGTCCCGCATGGTGGTCACCTCCATCGAGTCAATCGCCAGCAGCGGTGTTCAGGGCGGCATTCTCGCAATCCTGGTTCTTCTGCTCTTCCTTCAGCATCTGCCGGCCACCTTCGTCGTCGCCCTGGCCATCCCCATCTCGGTCTTCGTGGCTTTTGGTCCGCTGTTTATGAGCGGCGTCACCCTCAATATGATCTCCATGGGCGGTCTCTCGCTGGGAATCGGCATGATGGTCGACTCGGCCATCGTGGTCCTGGAGAACATCTTCCGCCACAAGGAGATGGGCAAAGACGTCTATGAAGCTGCGGTGGACGGAACTGCTGAAGTGGGGCTGGCCGTCACCGCCTCCACCCTGACTACCGTTGTCGTCTTTTTGCCTGTTATCTGGGTCACCGGGCTGGCTCAGATCTTCTTCAAAGAGCTGTCGCTGGCGGTCACCTTTTCGCTGCTGGCCTCCCTGATGGTTTCCATTACCCTGGTGCCGCTGGGAGCTACCTGGCTCCTCCGGGACCGGCCGCCCCGCAAGGCGTCCCCGTGGCGTGAGCGCCTGGCCCGAGTCGGAAGCCGGATTTCGGCGAAGTTTGAGGCCCTTAATATGTTCTACCGCCGCCTGCTGGAATGGGCGCTGCAGCACCGGTGGCAGGTGGTCGGGATCGGCTTCTCCTCCCTGGCAGTGGCCGTTCTGGTGGCCACCCGAATGGGTATGGAGTTCCTGCCCAACATGGATACCAGTGAGTTCCGCGTCGATATCAGCATGCCGGCGGGTACCACCCTGGAGCAGACACAGCAGGTAGTGGAGGAGGCGGTCGCTCAGATCGAGACGATCCCTGAGCTGGCTGGCCTTTACGTCAGCGTCGGAAGCTCTGCCGGTGGAATCAGCACCAGCACCAGCGGCTCACATAAGGGCTATATCGTCGGTACAGTGGTATCGCCCAGCGAGCGCCGGCGGAGTCTTGATGAGATCATGGAAGAGGTCAGGTCCCGGCTGGTGCTCCCTGGTGCAGAGGTGCAGGTTGCATCCAGCGGCGTCATGGATACCGGGGGGAACGACATCGAGATCCAGGTGATGGGCGAGAACCTCGACATCCTCTCCGACCTGGCTGATCAGATCCTTCTGGAAGCGTCGCAGGTACCGGGGACCCGAGAGCTGAAAACCTCTGTCAGTGAGGGCCTGCCCGAAGTCCAGGTGCGAGTCGACCGGGCTCACGCTGCCACGTACGGCCTGACAGCCAGCCAGATCGCATCTGCCGTCCAGGCAGCGGTACGGGGCCAGGTCGTCAGCCAGTACCGGGTCGGTGGCGAGGAGTTCGACATTCGACTGCAGGCCACCGAGGAGAGCCGGCGCAGTGTTCAGGCGCTGGCCCAGCTGCCCATCGCTACACCGTACGGTGGGTCGGTGCCGCTGGGCGAGGTAGCGGAAGTGATCCGTTCCACCGGACCGACCACCGTGGAGCGGCAGGACCAGGCTCGAGTGGTTAAGGTGACCGGCCAGATCTACGGCCGGGACCTGGCGAGCGTCACCTCCGACATCAGGGAACGGCTGAAAAAGCTCCCCCTGCCGCCCGGCTACAGCATCAGCTACGGCGGGCAGAATGAGCTGATGGAAGAGTCCTTCGGCGGTCTGGCCCAGGCTCTCACCTTCTCCATCGTGCTGGTCTACCTGGTGATGGCGGCTCAGTTTGAGTCCTTCGCACAGCCGCTGGTTCTTCTGACCAGCGTCCCGCTTTCATTTGTGGGCGCCGTGCTGTCGCTGGTGTTGACCGGGCGCAGCCTTGACATCTCCGGCATGATCGGCATCATTCTGCTGGTTGGCATCGTGGTGAACAACGGCATCGTGCTGATCGACTACATCAACCAGCTCCGGCGCTCCGGTATGGAGCGGGACGAGGCGGTCAAGCAGGCCGGCCCGACCAGGCTCCGGCCGGTGCTGATGACCACCCTGACCACCCTTCTGGGCCTGTTCCCACTGGCCCTTGGTCTGGGTGAAGGGGCTGAGCTGCAGGCCCCCATGGCTACGGTGGTCATGGGCGGTCTGATGCTCTCCACGCTGCTGACGTTGCTCGTGGTCCCCGTGGTCTACACCCTGATGGACGACTTCATCCTTTGGGTGCAGCGGCGGTTCGGCCGGAGTCTGGCGCAGTCGGCCTAGCTTCCCTCACGGTGTACACCCTTGCTTCGCTGCAGGGCCAGCATTCACTCCGCCGGACGCAGAAGCCAAAACCCTCCCAGCTGAGCTGGGAGGGTTTTTCTTGGACTATGTTAGCGGACACGTAGTATGATGATAGGGACAGCCCTTGAGCCGGATATGCACGACGCGAATAATCATTTCGACACCCGCCGAGCAATACCTTCTGAGTGGCAGGCAAAAATGAGGGTTTTTGAGGGCCCGTCCGGTGCATCACCTTGACGGTGTCTCCGGGCAACGAGTATAATCCTCTGTAGAGTTTACGGCGTTATGTTGCCAATATGGCGCCTCTCTTAACCCTTCACAGCCGATTTGCAGGGTCTTTTTTATTCGGCTGGGGGCCGCCAATCTTGGAGCTGTTCTAATAGGGGAAAGGGAGGGGAACGGTACATGACGGCGACGCCGCAGCGAGATGTCTTCAACGACTACGATTCGATGCTCGATGAAGATATCGTCGACTTCGCCAGGGAAGGGTCCGACGAAGCGCTGGAATACCTAATCAACAAGTATAAGAACTTTGTTCGGGCCAAAGCGCGTTCCTATTTCCTGATCGGCGCGGACCGTGACGATATCATGCAAGAGGGCATGATCGGTCTCTACAAGGCGATTCGCGACTTCCGTTCGGACAAGCTCAGTTCTTTTCGAGCCTTCGCAGAACTGTGCATCACCCGCCAAATCATCACAGCCATCAAGACGGCCACTCGTCAGAAGCACATTCCGCTCAACTCCTATGTTTCCCTGAACAAGCCGATTTATGACGAAGATTCGGATCGAACCTTGTTGGATGTGATCTCCGGATCGAAAATCACTGATCCTGAAGAGCTGATTATCAGCCGGGAAGAGTTCGGCGATATCGAGGAAAAAATGGGGGAGATCCTGAGCGATCTCGAATGGAAAGTCTTGATGAGCTATCTCGACGGCAAGTCTTATCACGAGATTGCCATCGAGCTGAAGCGGCATGTCAAGTCCATCGACAATGCGCTACAGCGGGTTAAGCGGAAGCTGGAACGCTACCTTGACCACCGCAACGGCAGCGAATACGGGCACGCTTAATTGGTACTTAGGTACTCACCAGCGAATCAGCAGTGGCGGACCGCACGGCCTGTGCGGTCCTTATTGCTGTGCGGGGAGACGGCCGGCAGTCATATTATGTCAACCCCTTCTGCTGCCGCATATGGTGGGGTAGGAGGGGAAAGCCATGGCTCGCCTGCTTCATCATCACAAGGAGCGGCACCGGGACGAGTGCGGCTGCGAGCATCACGATGAATGGGAGTGCCGTCATCACCACCACCATGACCACCACGACCACTGCGATGATGATGACGATGACTGTGGCTGCGAGTGGGAGTGCGAGTGCGACTGTCCGGAGTGCGGGCGGCGCCGCAGGCGGCGGCGCAGGCTGATTCCGGTGGGGCGGATTACGGTGGACTGTACGCCGGTTACTTTCAAGACGCCGGGCCAGGCCCGCAATATTGTGAGCTGCCCGGTGAAGCAAGTGGTGTTCAAACCCGTAGTCCGTACGGTGAATGTGCCGGTGCCCAAGATCTCGTTTGTCGATGTGCCGGTTACCCAGGTAAGTAAGGTTCCGGTGATCGCTGAAGTGAATAAGCCACCGATTGTGACCCCTTTTTCCAAGCTGTTCTTCCCCTTTGGGAAGTTCCTGAAGTGAGGGCCTCGGCCCTCCTACATCCTGAAAAACCCTCTTGGAACTGGGCTGCAGAGTATGATAGAATAAGTGCGCTGCGCTGGCGTAGCTCAACTGGCAGAGCACCTGATTTGTAATCAGGCGGTTGCAGGTTCGATTCCTGTCGCCAGCTCCAACATAGAGTTGCAGGGGACCTTGCCGCAACCAGCTTAGATGGTTGCGGCAAGGTCCGTTTATAGTAGGCTGTAGCCACCTTCCTTCGGTGCTGTCTCATCTCGAAGAAAGGTGGGTTTTTGTCTTTGGAGGGGTATAGCGAGCGAGTTCAGCGAGATAACATATAGAATTTGCTGAGCAGGCTGCGTCCGCCCTGGAAGGGCCTCTGGTCGGCAGATCTTGCCCCGTGGCATGATTGGCTCGAATGCGTGAAAAAGGCCTTACAGGAATAGACCCGATTGCGGCTGCTGGTTCCATACAATAATTTGGCAGACTCCCGAAGGATCCGGCTTTTGGGTCTTTCTCATTTGCCGGTTGACTGGGGTACTTCGACTATTTAATAATTAAGACAGTCCCGTCCAAACAGGTCCTATGTCTTACCTCATTCTGCAAGTACTGATAGGAGGCAAGCATCATGGCGATTCTATGGACGGAAGCACTGGCAGTAGGCATTCCGGACGTTGACGCACAGCACAAGGGGCTCTTTGAACAGGCAGACCGCCTGCTGGAGGCGGCCAAGGCCGGTGCCGGAAAGGAAGAAGTGAAGCGCACCCTGGACTTTCTGGGCAACTACGTGGTGGAACACTTCGGCACCGAAGAGCGCTACATGGACCAGTACGGCTATCCCAACAGTGCGGCCCACAAGAAAGAACACGCAGACCTTGTCCAGTACTACACGAATGTGCGTGCAAAGGTGGAGGCAGAGGGCGCATCCCTGGCCATGCTCTTTGGACTGCAGAAATACATTGTTGACTGGCTGAACCATCACATCCGCAAGTCGGATAAAGAGTTGGGGGCCTTCCTCAAGAGCAAGATGTAGCTTCCTTCACTTGCCAGTTTTCTACGGTGAATTGCGCGCCTTTGGCGGTGAAATGCAGCACAAGGCCTGTGAACTCCATCTCATGCCGTGAGGCCTGGCCGTACATGGGTGAAATCCGACATTTCACCGGAATCCCAACCAAGCCCGGGCAGTTTCCCGCTATGCTATAGCCAAAACACGGGGCCGGAAGGGCCGCTGAAGGGGGACTGTTTCGGTGTCGACCTTTGAGGAAAACTGGGAACTGGGCTTGGTGACGGCCGAAGCGGTCTTCGGCATTGGGTTCTCCGGCATGGTCGACGAGCTTGATGAAGGCGAGGCGGCTCAGAGGGAGACCGACGAGGACCCTTTTAAAGAGCCTTTTTGTGAAGCGGCGGACTAACCATCCGCCGCTCTTATTTGACCCTCTGCCGCCAGCGATCGTACTCTTCCCAAGAGATGGCGCCATTCTGATAGGCTGTCTCCAGATCCGTCCGTGACCGGTAGGGTATCGGATTCCGGTGGGGGATGCGGGCCCAGATCAGCCAGAGAAGAACGGCGATGGCGAGCAGCGTCAGGAACAGGGCCCAAAACTGCCACTGGGTAGGCTGCACGTTTGTTCACCCCGATGCGTATCATCTGGTAAGTGAGTGTTCCCATGACCTAGAAAAAGTAACACTTGTTGTAGCCATAAACCCTTCTTTACATCCGCGAGCGGCTCCGGTATACTTGGTTACGCCACCAATATTGATCTGAGGGGAGTAGCCTGCCTGACTCTGTCAGGTGAATCAGTCGGTCATTGCGGGTCAAAAGCCCCCGGCTGTTTCGGTCATCCAGGTTATTCTGGAGGCACGGCAAGACCTTAGTTCCTGTGAGGGAAACTAAGCTTGCCGTGCCTTTTCGTATGTGTGGGGGTGCGGGCGGTGTAGAGACCAGCTGCGGTCGGAATCAAAACGGTAATGCTAACGGGAACGGAAAACTATGGGAGGGGTGTGTTTTCGCATGCTGGCAGCCCACGGTTTGGAACTGCTTTTGTTCCTAGCGTTTGTGGCGTTCGCTACGTGGCTGGATCTCTTCGTACTGCACAAAGATGACCATGAGATCGGACTGGGTGAGGCGGCGCTTACTTCGCTGGCCTGGATCGCAATCGCGCTAGTCTTCAGCGTCTACGTCTATTGGCGATATGGCCCTGTTCTATGGATGGAATATATTACCGGCTACACCCTGGAGAAGGCGCTCAGCATTGACAACATCTTCGTCATCGCCATGATCTTCGGCTTCTTCGGCCTCCGCGGCGGTCTGCAGCACAGGGCCCTGGCGTGGGGCGTCATCGGCGCCATCATCATGCGCGGCGCCTTGATCCTGGTCGGCACGGAACTGGTCAGCCGTTTCAACTGGCTGCTTCCCATTTTCGGTCTCTTCCTCATCTTTACCGCCGTCAAGATGCTGCGGGGCGGAGATGAAGAAGGGCGAATCGAGGATAACAAGATCTACCGGTGGGCCATTCGGCATCTGCCGGTCTATCCCGGCTTTGACGGCCACAACATCTTCACCCGCCAGAACGGCCGGCTCATGCTGACGACTCTGGGTATGTCCATCGTGATGGTGGAGGGTACGGACTTGATCTTTGCAGTCGACAGCATTCCCGCGGTGATGGGCGTCAGCCAGGACTTCTTCATCATCCTCACCTCCAACGTGTTCGCGATCTTGGGTCTGCGAGCCCTTTACTTCCTGCTGGCCGGCATCATCCACAAGTTCCGCTACTTGAAGCTGGGGCTGTCTGTGGTCCTTGCGTTCATCGGCGTGAAGATGGTGCTCCTGCTCGCTGGGATTCATATTCCCATCGGCATATCTTTGGGGGTCGTTCTGGGCGTCATTGCGATTTCGATCATCGCGTCGCTGTTGGTTCCCGAACCGGAGGAAGTCAGCGACTGAGCCACTGGACCTGCCTTGCCTTGACTAACGCCCCGCGGTGCGCTATCATGAGGTTGTCGGTGATGCACACCGCGGGGTAGAGCAGCTGGTAGCTCGTCGGGCTCATAACCCGGAGGTCGCAGGTTCAAATCCTGCCCCCGCAACCAACTCAACAGCCAGAGAGCAGCCTGTTCTCTGGCTGTTTCCGTCCCTCCACGGGCCACCTCCGGTGTTGACAGGCAGGGGCGTGCGTGATAACTTAAATGAGCATGGTTGAAGACAACCGATTCATCCTGCTGTCGGGGAGGTGTCCCTACCGTGGCCAAGGCGGGCGCGCGTGTGATCATTACCATGGCTTGCACAGACTGCAAGAACAGGAATTACACCACCTGGAAGAACAAGAAGAATGATTCGGGCCGTATTGAGCTGAAGAAGTACTGCCCTTCTTGCGGGCACCATACCCTTCACCGGGAGACCCGTTAATCGTTCTGAACGAATGCAGATGCCGGCGCACATGCTGTTCCAGCAGGCGACGGCTCGTACAGGGGTATAGCTCAATTGGTAGAGCAGCGGTCTCCAAAACCGCAGGTTGTGGGTTCGAGTCCTACTGCCCCTGCCAAACCGGCAAGAACGCGCACTGTTCGGTGCGCGTTCTTGCTTAGAGTGCGGACCCAGCGGGGAGACTTAGGTACGCCGGCCGGGAGATTTTGACGCAGTTGGTCTGCTTTACAGGCAGTGTGGGCCGTGTTATAATCTTCACTACTGGCTTTGGCGCCAGGTTTTGTTGTGTTGTGCATCTTCTAGAGAATGCGAGGTCGTGGTCATGGACAGACTGAAGGCACTCACGGCATCGACTCGCACCTTCTTCAAGGAAGTGGCCGCTGAACTGCGGAAGGTCACATGGCCTACATGGAGGAACACGCTGCTGCGGACCGGTATCGTCCTCGGCATGGTGGTCGTGGTGGCCGGGTATCTCTACATTCTGGACTGGCCGCTGTCATACGGCGTCGAGAAGTTCCTCGGGCGCTAGCAAAGGCAGGTGGCAGGGGGACGGTTCTGTGCCCCCGAGCGTGATGGAAGAAAAGAAGTGGTATGTCGTCCATACGTACTCCGGGTACGAGAATAAGGTGAAGACCAACCTGGAGAAGCGGGTTGAATCCATGGAGATGAAGGAGAAGATTTTCCGCGTCCTCGTCCCCATGGAGGATGAGATCGAGGTAAAGGACGGCAAACAGAAGAAGGTCAAGCGGAAGGTATTCCCCGGGTATGTCCTGGTCGAGATGATCATGAGCGACGACTCGTGGTATGTCGTCCGGAATACGCCGGGTGTAACAGGCTTTGTAGGCTCCGGCAACAAGCCGATTCCCCTGTCCGACGAAGAGGTCGCCGCCATCCTGGGCGCCCAGGAGAGTGAACAGCCGGCCCACGTGCGGATGGACTTTGAGGTGGATCAGCCCGTCCGGGTGATCTCCGGTCCGTTCAAGGGGCATCCGGCGGTCATCAAAGAGACATATCCCGAAAAGGGCAGGGTCAAGGTGCTGGTCAGCCTGTTCGGCCGCGATACAGCCGCAGAGCTGGACGTTACACAGATCGAAGAGATTTGAGTTTGACGTTTTCCCCGACCCTGTTTTGTGCTAGTATCAATGAGGCCGCGCGCTCCGGCGCGCGCCTCTTTGGTGTGCGGGCCCTGTGCCTGCAGTGGGAGGGCGACCCCGTCGCCCGCCATACCACACTTTGTAAGGAGGAGTCACCGTGGCGAAGAAGGTCACCGCTGTGGTCAAGCTGGCGCTGCCTGCCGGCAAGGCTACACCTGCGCCGCCTGTCGGCCCTGCCCTTGGCCAGCACGGCGTGAACATCATGGGCTTCTGCAAGGAGTACAACGAACGGACGAAGGATCAGGCCGGTATGGTCATCCCGGTGGAGATCACCATTTACGAGGACCGTTCCTTTACCTTTATCCTGAAGACGCCTCCTGCCGCCGTTCTCATCAAGAAGGCGCTGGGCGTTGAGAAGGGTTCGGGGACTCCCAACAAGCAGAAGGTCGGCAAGTTGACCGACGCCCAGGTTGAGGAGATCGCAAAGATCAAGATGCCGGACCTGAACGCGGCCAGCCTCGAGGCTGCCAAGCAGATGGTCCGCGGCACCGCCCGGTCCATGGGCGTCGAGACCGAGTAGCATTGCTACATCGGCTTGTGGGAGGCTGCCCACGCCATCGCCGTGGGCGCTGGCACACAGGGCAGCCGAACAGCGGAATTACCACAAGGGAGGAACATAATCATGCCGACTCGCGGCAAGAAGTATTTGGAAGCGGTCAAACAGTACGACCCCTCCAAGCTGTATGATCCTGCAGAGGCTATGGAACTGGTCAAGAAGATGGCCTCTGCGAAGTTTGATGAAACCGTAGAAATCGCTGTGCGGCTGGGCGTCGATGTCCGCCATGCTGATCAGCAGGTGCGCGGCGCCGTTGTGCTGCCGGCTGGTGTTGGTAAGACCGTCACCGTCCTCGTCTTCGCCAAGGGCGACAAGGCCAAGGAGGCGGAGGCCGCCGGCGCCGACTTCGTGGGCGCTGAAGATCTGGTGACCAAGATCCAGGAGGGCTGGCTCGGGTTTGACGTGGCGGTTGCCACGCCCGACGTCATGTCCCTGGTCGGTAAGCTGGGCCGCATCCTCGGTCCCCGCGGCCTGATGCCCAACCCGAAGACCGGCACCGTCACCTTTGATGTGGCCAACGCCGTCCGTGAGATCAAAGCCGGTAAGGTCGAGTACCGGACCGACAAGGCCGGTATCGTTGCGGCCCCGCTGGGCAAGGTCTCCTTCGACGTAGACAAGCTGATCGTGAACTTCAGGGCGTTCATGGACGCCATCGTGCGGGCAAAGCCCGCGGCTGCCAAGGGCGTCTACCTGAAGAGCATCACGGTGTCCAGCACCATGGGCCCGGGTGTCAAGATCAACCCTGCCCGCATTGCTGCTGACCGCTAATCCCGTTGAACACAGGGGCTGTCCCCAAGTCATCCGAGATGACTTGAAGGACAGCCCCTTTTTCACTGGGGTCACTCGGAGAGAGATGCCATCACACGTTCCCAGGACAGGCCGCCGTCTGCCGTGGTGCACAGCAAGCCGTCCAGCGTGAGAAGCCAGCCTTGGGTGCGAGAGACAAACTGTACATCCTTAATGCTGCTGACGTTCACTACGATTTGCTCCCACAGATGGCCGCCATCCGTGGCGCGGTACAGAAGATTTCGATTGGGAATCCACCCGTACTGGGCATCAGCAAACGTCTGGTCTCCGAAGTCGGTCCCTGGAATGGGGAGCAGTTCGCTTGCCGCCTGCCATGTTTCACCGCCATCGCTGGTAACGTACAGAATCATTTCATGACCGCCGGCGAAGGTCACGCAGAGCGTGCCGTCTGGGGGTGATGTGAACTGCGGCATCGAGGTCTCGTGGCTACCTTGACTGCCTGCACCGCGATGTGGGCAGAATAGGTGCAAGTGCCTGTCTGCGGCAGGTGAGACTTCGGGGGACAGGGCAAGGGGGTGGGGCGATGACGGACCAGGAGATTCGGGCCCGGTTGGAGAGCCTGGTCGACCGCTGGCTGAAAGCCTCGGCGGCCGAGCGGATGCAGCTGGTGCAGGAGAAGATTCGGCTGGAAGCGATGCTGGAGGAAGCAGAAGCTTGACACCAGCCTTCAGCACCGCTATACTCCTACTTGTGTTTGAACTTGATACACGACCATAGACAGCAGGTGCCGCAAGGCTTAATTGGCGATCCTCTGCCAGCCCGCCGAGGTCGGAAACTCAAACGCCCCGCCGGCGTCTGAGGGCCTGGTACATATCAGGCCTCCGACTTGTCATGGTCGGAGGCTTTTTTGTTGTGGCTGAGGAGGTGAACGTCGTGTCGTCGATTCGTCCGGAAAAGGAGCTCGCCGTTCAACAGCTCAAGGAAGCGATTCAGAACGCCAAGAGCGTGGTGTTGGCGGATAACCTCGGCCTCTCGGTTGCTGAAGTGACCAAGCTCCGCAAGGAACTGCGGGCAGCCGGGGTAGAGCTGAAGGTGGCCAAGAACACCCTGATCCGGATTGCCGCTCAGGAACTGGGCATCGAAGGGCTGGACCCGTATCTGCATGGGACTACCACGCTGGCCTTCTCTCATCAGGACGAGGCCTCCGGTGCCAAAAAGATCCGGGAGTTCTTCGCCAAGGAGAAGAACCCCAAGCTGGTGGCCAAGGCCGGCATTCTGGAAGGCAAGGTCATCGATGCCGAAGGCGTCAAGAGCCTGGCGGACCTGCCCTCTCGGGAAGTGCTGCTGGCCCAGGTGCTGGGCGGCATTCAGGCGCCCCTCACGGGCGTGGCCAACGCCATCAACGGCTTGCTGTCGAGCTTTGCCTACTGCCTGGATGCGCGCATCCGGCAGCTTGAGGCTGAAGCGTAATGGATTGGTTCGGACCGCCTGACGGGCGATACAATTTTCCCTCGAAAAGATAAGGAGGATTCCATCATGTCGAAGGCCGCTGAGGTTATCGAAATCATCAAGGGCATGACCGCCCTCGAGCTCAAGGAGCTCAAAGAGCTGTTCGAGGAGACCTTTGGTGTTACCGCCGCTGCTCCTGTCGCCGTGGCCGCTGGCCCTGCCGCTGCTGCTGCCGCCGCTCCGGCTGAGGAAGAGAAGACTGAGTTCGACGTCATCCTGAAGTCCGCCGGTGCCCAGAAGATCCAGGTCATCAAGGTTGTCCGCGAGCTGACCGGTCTGGGCCTGAAGGATGCCAAGGACCTGGTTGACGGCGCTCCGAAGCCCGTGAAGGAGAAGGTCAGCAAGGCTGACGCCGAGGCCGCTGCTGCCAAGCTGAAGGAAGCTGGTGCCGAGGTCGAGATTAAGTAAGTTTACGCGCAAAGGAGGGCTGGGGACTTCATACCATGGGAAGTCCCCAGTCCCTTTTCTACGCAAGGGATGAAGCAGCAGAGAAAATAAAGAAAAAACGCCCTGGACGGGCGCATTTATATTGACCTAGCAAGCAGGCTATGGTAATATGACAAATTGCCATCATAGCCTACACCTGGGCACCCTTTCTCCTAACGGCGAACCAGCAAAGGAAGGCTTTTCCGGTCTGAAAGGGGACACAGGATGCATACTTCAGCGGGATCGGGTAATCTATAGAAGATGTCCCTCTCTGGAAAGTCCCGCCATCACGAATATGGCGGCGCAGCCGGAGGGTCAGGCACTTGGCGCCGATCCCGGAGCGGCAACCACTCCGGTGTTGCCTTTTTGTTTTTCGGTCTCTGGAGTGAATTCTCCTGCTGGGTAAGGGAAGAACCCTGCAGGAGGTTCATATAGCAACACATCGAGCGCTTCCGCGGTGGGCACTTCCAAACGGGGAGCTTCTTGATGGCCACCAAGCACAAGTGAGGAGGCCAAGACCGTATGGCGAAGATCCTGCAAGCCGGGACGAGGCAGCGGCGAAGCTTCGCGAGAATCGATGAGGTTCTGGAGATGCCAAACCTCATCGAGCTGCAGCACAACTCCTATCAGTGGTTCCTCCGTGAGGGGCTGCGGGAGATGTTTAACGATATCTCCCCGATCCAGGACTTCACGGGCAATCTGGTGCTGGAGTTCATAGACTACAGCCTTGGCGAACCGAAGTACTCCATCGAAGAGTGCAAGGAGCGGGATGTTACCTATGCCGCACCCTTGCGCGTCCGTGTGCGACTTGTCAACAAGGAGACCGGCGAGGTCAAGGAACAGGAAGTCTTCATGGGCGACTTCCCCCTGATGACCCCGTACGGTACCTTCATTATCAACGGCGCTGAGCGGGTAATTGTCTCCCAGTTGGTGCGCTCCCCTGGTGCTTACTTCGCAGACCAGGTGGACGCCAGCGGCAAGCGCCTCCTCTTCGCGACCATGATTCCCAACCGGGGTGCCTGGCTCGAATTCGAGACGGACACCAACGATCTGCTGAACGTGCGGGTCGACCGCACCCGAAAGCTGCCTGCCACTATTCTACTGCGCGCACTCGGCTATAGTTCCGATCAGGCCATCCTGGAAGCTGTTGGCGACTCGGAGTACATCCGGCGCACACTGGAAAAGGATGGCACGGAGTCGGAGGAGGACGCCCTCATTGAGATCTACAAGCGCCTCCGGCCCGGCGAGCCGCCGGCAGTGGATAATGCCCGCCAGCTGCTGGAATCGCTCTTCTTCGAACCGAAGCGGTACGACCTGGCGCCGGTGGGCCGCTACAAGCTGAACAAGAAACTGGCTCTGAAGCGGCGGATTGTGAATACGATCACCGCCGAGCGAGTGGTTGATCCCAACACCGGGGAGATCATTGCCGAGGCGGATACGCCCATCGATAAGAAGCTGGCCGAGCGAATCGATGCGACCGGCCTGTCGCGGCTGCGCGTGAAGCTGCGGGACGGCACGGTACTGCTGGTGGTTTCCAACGGCCAGCCGCCCATGACGGAGAAAACCGTCACGCGCGAGGATATCATCGCCGTAATCAACTACATGTGCACCCTCGCCAAGGGCCTGGGTTCGGTGGATGACATCGACCACCTGGGCAACCGGCGGGTCCGCTCTGTGGGCGAACTGCTGCAGAACCAGTTCCGCATTGGCCTGGCCCGGATGGAGCGGGTGGTCAAGGAGCGCATGACGATTCAGGATGTGGACATGATCACGCCCCAGGCGCTGATCAACATCCGGCCAGTGGTGGCTGCCGTCAAGGAGTTCTTCGGCTCCTCGCAGCTCTCGCAGTTCATGGACCAGACCAACCCGCTGGCTGAGCTGACCAACAAGCGGCGTCTATCGGCCCTGGGCCCCGGCGGCCTTTCCCGGGAGCGTGCCGGCTACGAAGTGCGTGACGTGCACCACTCCCACTACGGCCGCATGTGCCCCATCGAGACGCCAGAAGGTCCGAACATCGGCCTGATCGGCGCCCTGGCCACGTACGCCCGCATCAACGAGTATGGCTTTATTGAAACGCCGTACCGCCGGGTGGATCAGGAGAACCGCCGGGTGACCGACGAGATCGTCTACCTCACCGCTGATGAGGAAGACGAGAACGTGGTGGCCCAGGCCAACGAGCCGCTGGATGAGAACGGCTGGTTCGTCAACCCGACGGTGCCGGTGCGCTATAAGCATGACACCATTCGGGTTCCCGCCGAACAGGTGGACTTCATGGACGTGTCGCCGAAGCAGGTGGTGTCTATCGCCACTGCGCTGATTCCGTTCCTGGAGAACGACGACGCGTCCCGGGCGCTGATGGGCTCCAACATGCAGCGGCAGGCTGTGCCCCTGCTCCGGACCGACGCACCGTACGTGGGCACCGGCATGGAGTACCGCTCGGCCTTCGACTCCGGCGTCTGCATCATCGCCGAAGGCGATGGCGTCGTCCTGAAGGCCACCGCCACGGATATTGTGGTTCAGCAGGATGACGGCGTGGTGCGGCGCTACAAGCTCACCAAGTTTGCCCGGTCCAACCAGGGCACCTGCATCAACCAGAAGCCCATCGTGCGCACCGGCCAGCGGGTGAAGAAGGGCGATGTGCTGGCCGACGGCCCCTCCACCGACCATGGGGAACTGGCTCTCGGCCGGAACGTCCTTGTCGCCTACATGTGCTACGAGGGCTACAACTACGAAGACGCCATCATCATCAACGAAAAGCTGGTGCAGAACGACACCTTCACCTCGATTCACATCGAGGAGCACGAATGCGAAGCCCGCGACACCAAGCTGGGCCCCGAGGAGATTACCCGGGATATCCCCAACGTGGGCGAGGACGTGCTCCGGGACCTGGATGAGCGGGGCATCATCCGCATCGGTGCGGAGGTGCGGCCCGGCGACATCCTGGTGGGCAAGGTGACGCCCAAGGGCGAAACCGAGCTGACTGCAGAAGAGCGGCTTCTGCGGGCGATCTTCGGTGAGAAGGCCCGTGAAGTGCGCGACACCTCGCTGCGGGTCCCTCACGGCGAAGCCGGCATCGTGGTGGACGTGAAGGTCTTCACCCGGGAGAACGGCGACGAGCTTTCCCCCGGCGTCAACCAGCTGGTTCGGGTCTACATTGCGCAGAAGCGCAAGCTGAGCCAGGGCGACAAGATGGCCGGCCGGCACGGCAACAAGGGTGTCGTCTCCATCATCGTGCCGGAAGAGGATATGCCCTTCATGCCCGACGGCACCCCCATCGACATCATCCTGACGCCGCTGGGCGTGCCCTCCCGGATGAACATCGGCCAGGTAATGGAGATCCACCTGGGCTGGGCGGCCAAGACCCTGGGCGTCTACGTGGCCACTCCGGTTTTCGACGGCGCCAACGAAGCGGACATCAAGGCCATGCTGCAGGAGGCGGGTCTGCCCCCCACGGGCAAGACGGTCCTCTACAGCGGCAAGACCGGCGAACCCTTCGATAACGAAGTAACTGTCGGCTACAAATACATGCTCAAGCTGCACCACCTGGTGGACGACAAGATCCACGCCCGTTCCACCGGCCCATACTCCCTGGTCACGCAGCAGCCGCTGGGCGGCAAGGCCCAGTTCGGCGGGCAGCGGTTTGGCGAAATGGAAGTCTGGGCCCTGGAGGCTTACGGCGCAGCCTATACCCTGCAGGAACTGCTCACGGTCAAGTCCGACGACGTGGTGGGCCGCGTAAAGACCTACGAGGCCATCGTCAAGGGCGAGAACGTGCCGGAGCCCGGCGTGCCCGAATCCTTCAAGGTGCTCGTCAAGGAGCTTCAGTCCCTCTGCCTGGATGTGAAGGTCCTGAACGAGAACGACGAAGAGATCGAGCTGCGGGAGCTGGATGACGAGCTGGATCCGATGCTGCGGGATATGGACCTGCCGCTGGGCGAGCAGCCTGCTCCTGAAGGGGCTCCTGCTGGGGAGGAGTCCGAAGGCGAGCCTGAGCCGGATGAGGAAGGCGAACCTGAAGATGAGGACGCCCCGCTTGCTCCGGAAGAGCTGGAGAAGGTGGCTGGCGCTCTGAAGAACGCCGTAGGTCCGTTTGGGGGCCGCCGGGGCATCGGCCTGGGCGACGAGGATCTTGACGATGAGGCGCTCCTGGAGAACGACGACGAGCTGAATGCCGACCTGGACGAGGAGGCGGAAGACGAACCGCTCCTGCGGCGCCGGCGCCGCCCCATCGACTACGAAGACGAGGAAGATGACGACCGGTAGGGGAGGTTGCTGATCGGTGCTTGACGTCAATTACTTTGACTCCATGCGAATTGGCCTCGCCTCTCCGGAACGGATCCGGGCCTGGTCCCGGGGCGAGGTGAAGAAGCCCGAGACCATCAACTACCGGACTTTGAAGCCCGAGCGCGAGGGTCTGTTCTGCGAGAAGATCTTCGGCCCGACCCGCGACTGGGAATGCCACTGCGGCAAGTACAAGCGGGTCCGCTACAAGGGGATCGTCTGCGATCGCTGCGGCGTGGAGGTCACCCGGGCGAAGGTCCGCCGTGAGCGGATGGGCCACATCGAACTCGCTGCGCCTGTTTCGCACATCTGGTACTTCAAGGGGATTCCCTCCCGGATGGGGCTGATCCTGGACATCAGCCCCCGGGCCCTGGAAAAGGTGCTCTACTTCGCCAGCTACATCGTGACAGACCCCGGCAACACGCCGCTGATGAAGAAGCAGCTCCTGACGGAGAACGAGTACCGGGAGTACCGCGAGAAGTACGGCAACGCCTTCAAGGCCGGCATGGGTGCTGAGGCCATCAAGAAGCTGCTGCAGGAGATCGACCTGGATCAGCTCTCCGCCGAGCTGCGGAACGAGCTGAAGACCGTCTCCGGGCAGCGGCGGACCCGGGCCATTCGCCGGCTGGACGTGGTGGAAGCCTTCCGCAAGTCCGGCAACCGGCCGGAGTGGATGATCCTGGACGTGATTCCGGTGATTCCGCCCGACCTGCGCCCCATGGTGCAGCTGGACGGCGGACGGTTTGCCACGTCTGACCTGAACGACCTCTACCGCCGGGTGATCAACCGGAACAACCGCCTGAAGAGGCTCCTCGACCTGGGCGCCCCGGACATTATCGTCCGCAACGAGAAGCGGATGCTGCAGGAAGCCGTGGACGCGCTGATCGACAATGGCCGGCGCGGGCGCCCCGTCACCGGCCCCGGCAACCGGCCGCTGAAGTCCCTGAGCGATATGTTGAAGGGCAAGCAGGGCCGGTTCCGCCAGAACCTCCTCGGCAAGCGCGTCGACTACTCCGGCCGTTCCGTCATCGTGGTTGGCCCGCATCTGAAGCTGCACCAGTGCGGCCTGCCGAAGGAGATGGCCCTGGAACTGTTCAAGCCCTTCGTGATGAAGAAGCTGGTCAACGAAGGCTATGCCCACAACATCAAGAGCGCCAAGCGGATGGTGGAGCGGGTGAAGCCGGAGGTGTGGGACGTCCTTGAGGATGTGATCAAGGAGCATCCCGTCCTGCTGAACCGTGCGCCGACCCTGCACCGCCTGGGCATTCAGGCCTTCGAGCCGGTTCTGGTGGAAGGGCGCGCCATCCAGATCCATCCGCTGGTCTGCACCGCCTACAACGCAGACTTCGACGGCGACCAGATGGCGGTACACGTGCCGCTTTCGGCCGAGGCGCAGGCAGAAGCCCGCATCCTGATGCTGGCAGCCCACAACATCTTGAACCCGAAGGACGGCGAACCGGTCATCACGCCGTCTAAGGACATGCTCCTCGGCTCCTACTACCTGACCATCACCAAGCCTGATGCGCCCTCTGCCCACTTCTTCAGCCATCCCCACGAGGCGCTTATGGCGTACCAGGAGGGCGTGGTAGACCTTCACACCTGGGTCGACATCCGCTTCCCGAAGCCGCCGGCCAACCTGGAAGAGGGCTCGGAGGAGTGGTGGGAGCACCCGGACAACTGGGGCTCCGTCTCAGGCAAGCGGGTTAAGACCACCGTGGGCCGCATGATCTTCAACGAGATCCTGCATCCGAAGCTGCGGTACATGAATGTGGTCGTCGAGAAGAAGATGATGGGCAAGATCATCGACCTGGCGTACCGCCGCCTCGGCACCGTGAAGACGGCAGAGCAGGCCGATAAGATCAAGGAGCTGGGCTTCCAGTATGCCACCAAGTCCGGTTCCACCATCGCCATCTCCGACATCCAGGTCCCGGCTGCCAAGGCGGAGATCCTGGCTAAGGCGGAGAAGCGGGTGGAAGAAGTGGAGCGCAACTACCGCCGCGGCCTGATCACCAACGACGAGCGCTACCAGCGGGTCATCGCGATCTGGTCGGAAGCCAAGGATGAGGTCACCAAGTCGCTGGTGGCCACCATGGATGACTTCAACCCGGTCAACATGATGATGAAGTCCGGCGCCCGCGGCAACGTTTCACAGATTACCCAGCTGGCTGGCATGCGCGGCCTGATGGCCGATCCCTCCGGCAAGATCGTCGAGCTGCCCGTAAAGGCCAACTTCCGGGAAGGCCTTACGGTGCTGGAATACTTCCTCTCCACCCACGGCACCCGCAAGGGCCTGGCCGACACCGCCCTGCGGACGGCCAACTCCGGCTACCTGACTCGCCGCCTGGTGGACGTCGCCCAGGACGTCATCGTCCGGGAAGACGACTGCGGCACAACCGCCGGCATCACCTGGCGAGAGGAGCGGGACGAGTACGGCAACGTGGTGGAGCCGCTCAAGCCCCATATTGCCGGCCGGACGTCCCTGTACGACATTAAGGATCCCAGGACCGGCGAGGTCATCGTCTACGCCAACGAGATGATCGATGAGGATACGGCGGATCGGATCCTGGAAGCGGGGATCACCGAAGTAACCATCCGGTCTGCCCTCACCTGCCGGACCCGCTTCGGCGTCTGCCGGCTCTGCTACGGCCGGAACCTGGCCACTGGCCGGATGGTGGACGTGGGCGAGGCGGTGGGTATCATCGCCGCTCAGTCCATCGGCGAACCTGGCACGCAGCTGACGATGCGCACCTTCCACACCGGTGGTGTGGCGGGCGACGACATCACCCAGGGTCTGCCTCGCGTCGAAGAGCTGTTTGAAGCCCGCAAGCCGAAGGGCCAGGCGGTGATCGCCGAAATGGAAGGCCGGGTCTCGGTCTCCGATGCCAAGGGCCGCCGTGAGATCACGATCACCAACGACGAAGGCGAGACCACCACGTACTCCATCCCCTTCGGCGCCCGCATCAAGGTTCGGGACGGCGATTGGGTGGAGGCCGGCGATCCGCTGACCGAAGGCTCCATCAACCCGCACGACCTGCTGCGGGTCAAGGGCCTTCGGGGCGTGCAGATGTACCTGCTCAAGGAGGTTCAGAAGGTCTACAACCTCCAGGGCGTGGACATCAACGACAAGCATATCGAGGTCATGGTGCGGCAGATGCTGCGGAAGGTGAAGGTGGAGGATCCGGGCGACACCGATCTCCTGCCTGGCGGCTTCATTGACCTCTTCGACTTCGAGGATGAGAACGAGCGGGTGATCATGGAAGGCGGGGTGCCGGCTGTGGCTCGCCCGATGCTGCTGGGTATCACCAAGGCATCGCTGGCCACGGACAGCTTCCTCTCTGCCGCCTCCTTCCAGGAGACCACCAGGGTGCTTACCGATGCCGCCATCAAGGGCAAGCGGGACCCGCTGCTGGGCCTGAAGGAGAACGTGATCATCGGCAAGCTGATTCCCGCCGGTACCGGCATGAGCCGCTACCGCTCCATCCGGGTAATGACCGAGGACGAGGTGTACGCGGAGCAGATGGAGGGTGCGGACGACTGAGTCTCTCTTCGCAGCGTGGAAGGCCCGGCCGCTTTAAAAGGCCGGGCCTTGCTGCGAGTTTGAGTGTGGTGTGAGTTGTGAGTTTGAGTTAGTTGAAGGGGGCTCTCCGTGTGTCCGATCATTACTACACTGCGAGGCCGGAAGCGGCACATGATGAGCGCCGTTTTACGGCGACGCTGCGGGGGATGGAGTTCACGTTTACGACCGATGCCGCCGTTTTCTCCCGCGATCGGGTCGATTTCGGCACACAGCTGCTGATCGAGACCATGGAGATTGCACCGGATGCCGTGGTGCTGGACCTGGGCTGCGGCTACGGCCCGCTGGGGGCGGTGGCGGCCCGCCTGGCCCACCGGGGGAAGGTCTACCTGGTGGATGTCAATGAGCGGGCAGCGGAGCTCGCCCGCCGCAACCTGGCGGAGAACGGCATCGCCAACGCAGAGGTGCGGGTCGGAGATGGCCTGGCGCCGGTGCAGGGCATTCCTTTTCATGTAGTCTTAACAAACCCGCCCATCCGGGCCGGCAAGGCTGTTCTCTACCGGCTGGTCGACGAAGTGCACCAGGCGCTCGTGCCCGGCGGCTCCTTCTGGATGGTGATCCAGAAGAAGCAGGGAGCTCCCAGCATGAAGCGCCGGCTGGAGGAGGTCTTCGGTAACGTAATAGATGTAGCGCGGCAGGCGGGGTACCACATCTTCCGCACCGTAAAGGAGGAGGAGGATCCGGTCCGCCAGCCGTAGGGCAGCCCAGTCCAGAGGAAGGGCGAACCTGCTGGTCAAAACGGACGAAAACGCGCGCCAGTGCGCGGAAAATGGTGCAGAACTGGCGGCTTTCCGCGTTCTTGCTTGACGGGCCGTATCGTGCAGAGTAGAATATGAAAGTGCGTCCGGGCAGGAGGGAAATGGGAACGATGTCTTTGGAGCGTCTTAAAGCCGCAAGGAAGAAGACCATCGGCACCAAACAGACCGCCAAGGCCCTGGAAAAGGGCAGGACCCGCGTGGTCTATGTGGCTCGGGATGCCGAGGAGCACGTGACCCGAGAGGTCATCAGACTGGCCCGGGAACAAGGGCTGGAACTGGTCATTGTCGATTCCATGATGGCGCTGGGAAAGGCCTGCGGAATCGAGGTCGGCGCAGCCGCCGCCGCCATTCTGGATGCCTGACCGGTACCTCGCCAGTTTATGACGAGCTCAGGGGGAAGGAGGTGCACTAGTTCGTGCCAACGATCAATCAGCTGGTCCGACATGGCCGGAAGGCGCTGGGTGAGAAGTCCAGCTCGCCGGCTCTGCAGGAGAACCCCTTCAAGCGCGGCGTCTGCACCGTTGTGAAGACGACCACCCCGAAGAAGCCGAATTCGGCGCTCCGGAAGATCGCCCGTGTCCGCCTCACCAACCAGATTGAAGTGACCGCTTACATTCCTGGCGTCGGTCACAACCTGCAGGAGCACTCTGTGGTGCTGGTGCGGGGCGGCCGTGTGAAGGACCTCCCTGGTGTTCGGTATCACATTGTGCGCGGTGCGCTCGACGCCGCTGGCGTAGCCAACCGCAAGCAGGGTCGCTCCAAGTACGGTGCCAAGAGAGCTAAGGCCGCTAAGAAGTAGGCCAACCGGGGGCGGGCAGAGTAGTCAAGCCCTTTGACGAAGGGCTCCCTGCAGGGGGGGCGCTGGCCGCCTGGGGTTAACTAAGAAAGGGGCTGCAAAGATGCCGCGTAAGGGACATGTTCCCAAGCGTGAGGTGATTCCGGATCCGATCTATAACTCGGAACTGGTCACCCGCTTTATTAACAAGGTAATGCTTGACGGCAAGAAGGGTCTCGCTCAGCGCATCTTCTACAACGCACTCAGTGCCGCTTCCGAGAAGCTCGGCAAGGAGCCGATGGAAGTGCTGGAAGGCGCCATGAAGAATGTCATGCCGCTGCTGGAGGTTAAGCCTCGCCGCGTGGGCGGCGCTACCTACCAGGTTCCGATGGAAGTGCGCCCGGAGCGCCGTCAGGCTTTGGGCATTCGCTGGCTGGTACAATACGCCCGCGCCCGTGGGGAACGCACAATGGAAGAGCGTTTGGCGGCTGAGTTGGTCGACGCCTACAACAACACCGGTGGTGCTGTGAGGCGGCGTGAAGAAGTCCACAAGATGGCAGAAGCCAACAAGCCCTTCGCTCATTACCGTTGGTAGTTGGGTCACTGCGGGGCCGGGGCAACCGGCCCGGCAGGCCCGGATGGTGCGGTGCAGTTTAGCTTAGAGACAAAGGGGGGTGCATGATGTCCAGACAGGTAACGCTCGACAAACTGCGCAACATCGGCATTATGGCCCATATTGACGCAGGCAAGACAACCACCACTGAGCGCATCCTCTTCTATACTGGACGCACCCATAAACTGGGCGAAGTCCATGAGGGTGCCGCGACCATGGACTGGATGGCGCAGGAGCAGGAGCGGGGCATCACGATCACCTCCGCAGCCACAACCTGTTGGTGGAAAGGCCATCGGATCAACATTATCGACACGCCCGGACACGTGGACTTCACCGTAGAAGTGGAGCGTTCCCTGCGTGTGCTGGACGGTGCCGTTGCCGTTTTTTGCGCGAAGGGCGGCGTAGAGCCGCAGTCTGAGACGGTGTGGCGCCAGGCGGACAAGTACCACGTCCCCCGGATCGCCTACGTCAACAAGATGGACACCCTGGGTGCGGACTTCTTCCGGGTCATTCAGATGATGAAGGACCGGCTGGGTACCCGCCCGGTGCCCATCCAGCTTCCGATCGGTGTAGAGGATACCTTCAAGGGTGTCGTTGACCTGATCCGGAACGTGGCCATCGTCTGGTCTGACAAGGTCGGCAAGGAGTTCGAAGAGCTTCCGGTGCCTGAGGATATGCAGGACCAGGTCGAACTCTACCGGACCGAACTGATCGAGACGGCGGCCGAAGCGGACGACGAACTGATGGAGAAGTACCTCAGCGGTGAGGAACTTACGGTAGAGGAGATCAAGGCGGCGCTGCGCAAGCAGACCATCGCCTGCGAGATCACCCCGGTGGTCTGCGGCTCTTCTTACAAGAACAAGGGCGTGCAGACCCTCCTGGATGCCGTGATCGACTTCCTGCCGAGCCCGCTGGACATTCCGCCCATCGATGGGCACGATGCCGAAACTGGCGAGCCCATCGTCCGCAAGGCCGACGACGACGAGCCGTTCTCGGCTCTGGCCTTCAAGATTGCGGTTGACCCCTTCGTGGGCAAGTTGTGCTTCTTCCGGGTTTACTCGGGCCGGCTTGAGGCTGGAAGCTACGTCTACAACGCCACCAAGGGCAAGCGGGAGCGGGTCGGCCGCATCGTCCAGATGCACGCCAACCACCGGGAAGACATCAAGGTGGCTGAGACCGGCGACATCGCAGCCATCGTGGGCCTGAAGGATGTCAGCACCGGCGATACGCTCTGCGCTGAAAACAGCCCTGTGATCCTTGAGTCCATGGAGTTCCCTGAGCCGGTGATTCAGCTGGCCGTGGAGCCCAAGACGAAGCAGGACCAGGATAAGCTGACCCAGGCGCTGCTGAAGCTGGCTGAAGAGGACCCCACCTTCCGGATGTTTACGGACCAGGAGACTGGTCAGACCATCATCGCTGGCATGGGCGAACTCCATCTGGAGATCATCGTGGACCGGCTGATGCGGGAGTTCAAGGTGGGCGTCAACGTCGGCAAGCCGCAGGTCGCGTACCGGGAAACCATCAAGGGCAAGGTCACAGATGTCGAGGGCAAGTACGTCCGCCAGTCTGGCGGCCGCGGCCAGTACGGCCATGCGGTGATCACCCTCGAGCCCGCCGAGCCCGGACAGGGCTTCGTTTTTGAGAACAAGATCGTGGGCGGCGTGATTCCCAAGGAGTACATCCCCGCCGTCGAGGCCGGCGCCCGGGAGGCCGCTCAGAACGGTATCCTGGCCGGCTATCCGATGATCGATGTCAAGGTCACCCTGACCTTTGGCTCGTACCACGAGGTCGACTCCAGCGAGGCCGCCTTCAAAGTTGCCGGTTCCATGGCGTTCAAGAACGCCGCCGCCAAGGCGCAGCCGGTGCTGCTCGAGCCCTACATGAAGGTCGAGGTCACAGTGCCGGACGAGTACATGGGCGATGTAACCGGCGATCTGAACCGCCGCCGGGGCCGCATCGAGGGCATGGAGGCCCGGCTGGGCACCCAGATCATTCGAGCCCAGGTTCCGCTTTCCGAGATGTTTGGCTATGCCACCGACCTGCGCTCCGCTACGCAGGGCCGCGGCACCTACGTGATGCAGTTTGACCACTACGAGGAAGTGCCTCCCAACGTGGCCAAGCCGATCATCGAGAGGGCGCAGGGCAAGGCCTAAACATGCGGTTTCCATAACGATTGAGGCTTCAACCCCACCCGGGGGATGGACCTTAAGATTCCGTAAGGAGGAACATGACTCATGGCTAAGGCTAGGTTTGAGCGTACCAAGCCCCACGTCAACATCGGCACCATCGGCCACGTTGACCATGGCAAGACGACCCTGACCGCTGCGATTACCAAGGTTCTCGCCGAGCAGGGCAAGGCCCAGTTCATGGCCTACGATGCCATCGACAAGGCTCCTGAGGAGCGGGAGCGCGGCATTACCATCAGCACCGCCCACGTCGAGTACGAGACCGACAAGCGGCACTATGCCCACGTCGACTGCCCGGGACATGCTGACTACGTCAAGAACATGATCACCGGTGCTGCTCAGATGGACGGCGCCATCCTGGTGGTCTCCGCCGCCGACGGCCCCATGCCGCAGACCCGTGAGCACATCCTGCTGGCCCGCCAGGTGGGCGTGCCCGCCATCGTCGTCTTCCTGAACAAGTGCGACATGGTGGACGATCCCGAGCTGCTCGAGCTGGTTGAGCTGGAAGTCCGCGATCTGCTGAGCAGCTACGAGTTCCCCGGCGACGAGATCCCCTTCATCAAGGGTTCCGCCCTTGGCGCTCTGGAGGGCGATCCCAAGTGGGTTGGCGCCATCAAGGAGCTCATGGATGCCGTTGACAACTACATCCCGACGCCTGCCCGCGACGACGACAAGCCCTTCCTGATGCCCATCGAGGACGTCTTCACCATCACCGGCCGCGGCACTGTGGTTACCGGTCGTGTGGAGCGCGGCAAGCTGAAGGTCGGCGAGACCGTTCAGATCATCGGTCTGAACGACGAGCCGAAGACCACCGTCGTCACCGGCCTCGAGATGTTCCGGAAGGTTCTGGACGAGGTCATCGCCGGCGACAACGTGGGCGCTCTGCTCCGCGGCATCGACAAGAAGGAAGTCGAGCGCGGCCAGGTTCTGGCGAAGCCCGGCTCCATCCATCCTCACACCAAGTTCACCGGCCAGGTTTACGTTCTGACCAAGGAAGAGGGCGGCCGGCACAGCCCGTTCTTCAACGGCTATCGCCCGCAGTTCTACTTCCGGACCACCGACGTCACCGGCGTGATCAAGCTGCCCGAGGGCGTCGAGATGGTTATGCCTGGCGACAACGTCAACATCAACGTTGAGCTGATTTCGCCCATCGCCATTGAGGTCGGCCTGCGCTTCGCAGTCCGTGAGGGCGGCCGTACCGTCGCCTCTGGCGTGGTCACCGCCGTCGAGGAGTAAAACTGCTGGGATCCCGGGGGAGTCCTCCCGCAAGGGATGGACTCCCCCGGTGGGGTCCGGCGCCGAGCCTCCACCCCTGGAACGAGGAGGGATAGAGAAGTGGCCAGTCAGAAGATCCGCATCAAGCTGCGGGCCTATGATCATAAGATCCTCGACAGCTCCGCTGCGAAGATCGTTGAAACCGCCCAGCGGACCGGGGCCAGCGTGAGCGGGCCGATTCCGCTGCCGACGGAGAAGAACATCTACACGATCCTGACCGCCCCCAACGGCGAGAAGGACATCCGTGAGCAGTTCGAGATGCGCACCCACAAGCGCCTCATCGACATCATCGACCCGGGCTCCAAGACGGTTGAGGCTCTCATGCGGCTGGATCTGCCCGCGGGGGTCGACATCGAGATCAAGCTCTAAAGTCCGGAGAATTGCTACTCCGGCCAGGCCGCCGAGCGGTCTGTGTCTATCATGTCGCCGGGACCGGATGAATGGTTGGGCCGGATCCCTGCGACCACTGATGTGGAGGTGGCTTCTGTGCAGAAGGGTATTCTCGGCAAGAAGCTCGGCATGACCCAGGTTTTCGCCCCCGACGGCAAGATCATCCCCGTTACGGTGGTGGAGGCTGGGCCGTGTGTAGTCGTACAGAAAAAGACGACTGCCACTGACGGCTATAATGCCGTGCAGGTCGGCTTCGACACAGTGAAAGAAGTTCGGGTGAATAAGCCCACTCAGGGCCACTTCGCCAAGCACAACGTGAAGGTACACCGCTATCTGCGCGAGTTCCGCTTCGACAATATCGATGCCTTCAACGTGGGCGACGAGATCAAAGTTGACATCTTTGCCGAGGGCGATCTGGTGGATGTCACCGGCATCTCTCGGGGCAAGGGCTATGCCGGCGGCATCAAGCGGTGGAACTTCTCCCGCAGCTTCATGGCCCACGGCTCGAAATATCACCGGGGGCCTGGTACTCTGGGCCAGCGCGACTGGGCTCGTGTGCCGAAGGGCCGCAAGCTGCCCGGTCACCTGGGCTGCGAGCGGGTGACGGTGCAGGGCCTGCGGATCGTCCGGGTCGATCCCGAGCGGAACCTGGTTCTGATCAAGGGCGCTATCCCCGGTGCCAAGGGTTCTCTGGTTACCATTCGCGAATCCGTGAAGGCCGCCAAGGCCCGCTAGTCGTTCCGAAAGGAGGAGCAAGAGATGCCGAAAGTGGCCGTTTACAATAAAGAAGGCGCCACCGTCGGGGAGATCACCCTTTCGGACGCCGTATTCGGGGCCGAGGTGAACGTCGGTCTGATGCACGAGGCCGTGCAGATGTATCTGGCCAATCAGCGCCAGGGCACTGCCGACACCAAGACCCGGGCCGAAGTCTCCGGCGGCGGCAAGAAGCCGTGGCGCCAGAAGGGCACCGGCCGTGCACGCCAGGGCTCCACTCGCGCACCGCACTGGCGGCATGGCGGTATCGTGTTTGGTCCCCATCCCCGCAAGTATGGCTGGAGCATGCCGAAGAAGGCGCGGCGTGCCGCCCTTCGTTCTGCGCTGAGCGCCAAGGTTGCCGCTGGCGACCTGATCGTGCTCGACGAGTTGCAGATGGAAGCTCCCAAGACCAAGGAGATCGTTACCTTGCTTAAGAACCTGAACGCGACCTCCAAGGCGTTCATCGTGACTGCCGAGCAGGATATCAACGTTTACAAGTCTGCCCGCAACATTCCCGGCGTCAACGCCAACGGCGCCCGCAACCTCAACGTCTATGAGGTTCTGAATGCCGGCAAGCTGGTCATGACCAGGGATGCTGTGGCCAAGGTTGAGGAGGTGCTCGCATAATGGATCCCCGCGACATCATCCTCAAGCCGATTATTTCGGAAAAGGCAATGGCCCAGATGAGCGAGGGCAAGTACGCGTTCCGGGTCCGGCTGGATGCGAACCGGACGCAGATCAAGGAAGCCGTTGAGAAGATCTTTGGCGTCACGGTCCTGTCCGTAAACACCATGCGGATGCAGGGCAAGGTTCGGAGGGCCGGGAAGTACCAGGGCCGCCGTCCCGACTGGAAGAAGGCCATCGTCCAGCTCAAGGAAGGCGACAGCATCAAGGTCTTCGAGGGCCTGTAAGGAGGGTACACGATGGGAATCAAGAGCTATAGGCCTACTTCCCCGGGTATCCGCCAGATGACGACGCACACCTTCGAGGAGATCACCAAGAAGGCGCCGGAGAAGTCTCTGCTGCAGCGCCTGACCAAGAAGGCTGGTCGCAACGTCTATGGCCGCATCACGGTTCGCCATCGCGGCGGCGGCCACAAGCGGATGTATCGGGTGATCGATTTCAAGCGCAACGAGTTCGATGGCATCCCGGCCAAGGTAGTCGCCATCGAGTATGATCCGAACCGGACCTCCCGGATCGCCCTGCTGCAGTATGCTAACGGTGCCAAGCGGTACATCCTGGCGCCCGTGGGACTGAAGGTGGGCGACACCGTGGTGAGCGGCCCGGATGCCGACATCAAGGTGGGCAACGCACTGCCGCTGGCCAACATTCCGGTAGGTACCGTGATCCACAACATCGAACTGCAGCCCGGTCGGGGCGGCCAGATGGTTCGTTCCGCCGGCGCCTCTGCGCAGATCATGGCGAAGGAAGGCGGTTTCGCTCTGCTGCGTCTTCCCTCCGGCGAGCAGCGCAAGGTGCACCTCACCTGCCGTGCTACCGTCGGCCAGGTCGGCAACCTGGAGCATGAGAACATCGTGCTGGGCAAGGCCGGCAAGTCTCGCCACCTGGGCATTCGCCCCACTGTGCGTGGTGTCGTTATGAACCCGGTGGACCATCCCCATGGCGGTGGCGAAGGCAAGGCGCCCATTGGCCGTCCTGGGCCTGTTACCCCGTGGGGCAAGCCGACTTTGGGCTACAAGACCCGCAAGCCCAACAAGGCTTCTGATAAGTACATCGTGAGCCGCCGGAAGAAGTAAGGGAAGGGGTGTAGGAAACTATGGGTCGTTCCCTCAAGAAGGGGCCGTACGTGGACCCCTCTGTTGAGAAGAAGATCCTCGCCATGAACGCCAAGGGCGAGAAAAAGGTCTTCAAGACCTGGGCTCGTGACTGCACCATCTTCCCTGAGATGGTCGGACACACGATCGCCGTCCACAACGGCCATAAGCACATCCCGGTTTATATCACCGAAGAGATGGTCGGCCATAAGCTGGGTGAGTTCGCTCCGACCCGAACCTTCAAGGGGCACGGCGGCGACGAGAAGGCCAGCCGCGTTAAGTAGCAACTCCCTTGAAGAAGTTCGAGTGAAGGAGGTATTCGCACGTGGAAGTGAAGGCTAGCTCCCGCTACGTCCGCATCTCTCCGCGTAAGGTTCGGATCGTCATCGATCTGATCCGCGGCAAGAGCGTGAACGAAGCGCTGTCGCTGCTCAAGTTCGTTCCCAAGCGGGCCAGCGTGCCGATCGCCAAGGTGATCAAGAGCGCCGCCGCGAACGCTGAGCACAACTACAACCTCAACAAGGATGCCCTGATCATTTCCCAGGCCTATGTGGACGAGGGCCCCACCCTGAAGCGGTACCATCCGCGGCAGCGGGGACAGGCGTTCCCGATCCTGAAGCGCACCTCCCACATCACCGTCCTGGTGAAGGAAAAGGAGGCTAAGTAGCAGTGGGTCAGAAAGTACACCCGAAGGGCCTCCGGATCGGCATCGTCAAGGACTGGGATACCCGCTGGTATGCGAACAAGCAGAACTTCAGCGCCCTCCTGGTTGAGGATGTGAAGATCCGCCAGTACGTCAAGAAGGCCCTGTACAACAGTGGTATCTCCCGCATTGAAATCGAGCGGTTCGCCAACCGGATCCGGGTCATCGTCCATACCGCGCAGCCCGGCAGGGTGATCGGCAAGCAGGGTGCCGGCATCAACGACCTGCAGAAGGCCCTGGAGGCGATGACAGGCAAGAACGTCAGCGTCAACGTCATCGAGGTGCGGGTCCCCGAGGTGGATGCGCAGCTGGTGGCGGAGAGCATTGCACAGCAGCTGGAGCGGCGGATCGCCTTCCGGCGGGCTATGAAGCAGGCTGTTCAGCGGGCCATGCGGGCCGGCGCCAAGGGCATTCGCATCCTGGTGAGCGGCCGTCTGGGCGGCGCTGAAATCGCCCGGAGCGAGGGCGCTAAGGACGGCACTGTACCGCTGCACACCCTTCGGGCTGACATCGACTACGGCTTTGCAGAAGCCAATACCACCTACGGCAAGATCGGCGTCAAGTGCTGGGTCTACGCTGGCGATAAGGTTGCTCCTGTGGGGCAAGAGCGTCGCGAGCGCAGCCGTGGCGGCCGCCGGGGCGAACGGGGCGGGCGTGGCAACCGCCGGAATCCCGCTGCCGATAGGGCTGCCATTGCGGCTGGGCCCACCCCGGTGAAGCGGGAAGGAGGTCAAAGCTAATGCTCGCACCCAAGCGTGTGAAGTGGCGCCGGCCCCATAAGGCCGCTGTGAAGCTGAACCGCGGCCGGTCCAAGGCTGGCAACGAGGTCTCCACCGGCGAGTACGGCCTGCAGGCCCTCGAGGCTGCGTTCATCAGCGACCGGCAGATCGAGGCCGCCCGTATCGCCATGACCCGTTTCATGAAGCGTGGCGGCAAGGTCTGGATCAAGATCTTCCCGCACAAGTCGATCACCCGGAAGCCTGCTGAGACCCGTATGGGCTCTGGCAAGGGCGCTCCGGAGTACTGGGTAGCGGTTGTCAAGCCGGGGCGCGTCATGTTCGAAGTTGCCGGCGTTCCCGAGGATGTGGCTCGGGAGGCGCTGCGGCTGGCGGCCCACAAGCTGCCGGTCAAGTGCAAGTTTGTGAAGCGTGAGACGGCAGAGCCCGCGACCGCTCAGACTGGTGGTGAAGCGAATGAAGGTTAAGGACATCCGTGAAATGTCCACCGAGGAGATCAACGCTCAGGTGGCTTCCCTGAAGGAGGAGCTCTTTAACCTCCGTTTCCAGTTGGCGGTCAACAATCTGGAAAACACCGCTCGCATCCGGGAGGTTCGGCGGTCCATCGCCCGGTGCAAGACCGTCCTCCGCGAGCGGGAACTCAAGGCCAACGCCTAACCGGGAGGAGGTTCTAGCATGAGTGAGGAGCGCAATCTCCGCAAGACCCGCGTCGGCGTGGTCACCAGCGACAAGATGGACAAGACTGTCGTCGTAAGCGTCGAGACGCTGGTTGAGCATCCGCTCTACAAGAAGCGGATCAAGCGGACCAAGAAGTTCAAGGCGCACGACGAGCAGAACCAGTGCAAGGTCGGGGATAAGGTGCGGATTATGGAGACCCGCCCTCTGTCCAAGGACAAGCGCTGGCGTGTCGTTGAGATTATCGAATCCGCCCAGGCATAAATAACACCTCCCCGGAATGACCGGGGCCTGTCGTGAGGCAGGTTAGCCAGGTCCCCGGTGCATCTGGACCCGGGGAAACCGGCTAGCTAGCGAGAGGAGGTTCGTGGCCATGATTCAGGTCCAGACCCGACTGGCGGTCGCCGACAACAGCGGCGCCAAGGAACTGATGTGTATCAAGGTTCTGGGCGGCTCCAAGCGCCGGTATGCCAACATCGGCGACGTGATCGTCTGCTCGGTGAAGCAGGCCACTCCCGGCAGCAGCGTGAAGAAGGGTGACGTGGTTCGGGCTGTTATCGTCCGCAGCCGCAAGGGCGTCCGCCGGCCGGATGGCTCCTACATCCGCTTTGACGAGAACGCTGCCGTCATCCTGAAGGATGAGAAGGAGCCGCGGGGGACCCGTATCTTTGGTCCGGTTGCGCGTGAACTGCGTGAGAAGGACTTCATGAAGATCATCTCCCTGGCTCCCGAAGTTCTGTAATCGGGAGGAGGTAGCGAAATGGCGAACCGCAATAAGGTCCACGTCAAGAAAGACGAGGTCGTCGTCGTCATCGCGGGCAAGGACAAGGGCAAGCAGGGCAAAGTGAAGCGGGTACTTCCCAAGACCAACCGCGTGGTGGTCGAGGGTGTCAATATGGTCAAGAAGCACACCAAGCCTAACGCACAGAACATGCAGGGCGGCATCATCGAGATGGAGGCGCCGATTCACGCTTCTAACGTGATGTCCCTGGCGAAGATCGAAGCGAAGAAGGCAAAGAAGAACGGCTAGTCGCTGCACTGCCGTAGAAAGGAGGCTTGTGTCACTTGGCCAGCCTGAAGCTCAAGTATGAGCAGGAAGTGGTTCCTGCCCTTCAGAAACAGTTTAACTACAAGAATGTGATGATGATCCCCCGCCTGGAGAAGATCGTCGTCAACGTCGGTCTGGGTGAGGCGGTTCAGAATCCGAAGGCGTTGGACGCGGCCGTTGGCGACATCGCAGCCATCACCGCGCAGCGGCCCGTAGTGACCCGGGCGAAGAAGTCGATCGCCTCGTTCAAGATCCGTGCGGGAATGCCCATCGGCTGCAAGGTCACCCTGCGGGGTGAGCGGATGTGGGACTTCCTCGATAAGCTCGTGAACGTAGCGCTCCCCCGTGTGCGTGACTTCCGCGGCGTATCGCCGAAGGCTTTTGACGGCCGGGGCAACTACGCCCTGGGCCTCAAGGAACAGCTTATCTTCCCGGAGATCGACTACGATAAGGTAGATAAGATCCGGGGCATGGATGTCATCATCGTGACAACGGCCAAGACCGACGAAGAGGCCAAGGCCTTGCTGGCTGGTCTGGGAATGCCGTTCTCCGACAAGGACAAGTAAAGGAGGGGACATAGGTGGCTAAGACTTCGTTGAAGATCAAGGCTGTTCGCCCGCAGAAGTATGCCGTCCGGTCTTACAACCGGTGCAAGCTCTGCGGCCGTCCCCACGCCTATATGCGGAAGTTCGGCATCTGCCGGCACTGCTTCCGCAAACTGGCCCACGAGGGTCAGATTCCTGGCGTTCGCAAGGCCAGCTGGTAAGGGTGAGACTCGGGCAGGGGAGTCGGACAGCGCCCGGGAGACCGGTGGCTGTCAGCACCTGGCGAAGCGTGCAACCCTCCACGCCGGGGCGGGGGCTAGGCCCCTTTCCCGACTCCAACCGTCCGATCCTGAAAGGAGGAAGAGGAACCATGGTGGTTTCCGACCCGATTGCGGATCTCTTGACCCGTATTCGCAATGCCAACATCGCTTACCACGACCGCGTCGAGGTACCTGGTTCGAAGGTGAAGCGGGCCATCGTCCAGATCATGAAGGATGAAGGCATGATCCGGGATTACGAGTGGATCGACAACGGCCACCAGGGCATCATTCGGATCTACCTGAAGTACGGCCCGAACAAGACCCGGGTGATTACGGGCCTGCGCCGGATCTCCCGGCCCGGTCTCCGGGTTTATGCGAAGAAGGACCAGGTGCCCCGGGTGCTGGGCGGTCTCGGCATCGCCATCATCAGCACCTCCCGCGGCATCATGACTGATAAGAAGGCCCGCCAGGAAGGCCTGGGCGGCGAAGTGCTCTGCTACATCTGGTAGAAAGGAGGTGCAGCCGTGTCTCGTGTAGGAAAGGCTCCGATCCAGATTCCCGCTGGTGTCGAAGTGAAGGTTGAAGGCCGCCGCGTGACCGTGAAGGGGCCAAAAGGCGAACTGCATCGTGACATCCATCCTGACATGACCGTTACGATCGAGAACGGCGCCCTCCGGGTCTCTCGTCCTTCGGATGAGCGGAACCACAAGGCGCTGCATGGCCTGACCCGGACTCTGATTGCCAACATGGTGGAGGGCGTCACCAAGGGCTACAGCCGTACGCTCGAGATGGTCGGCACCGGCTACCGTGCTGCCAAGTCCGGCAAGAAGCTGACCCTTTCGGTGGGCTACTCCCATCCTGTGGAGATCGATCCGCCGGAGGGCATCGAGTTTGTCGTTCCGGCTGCCAACCAGATCGTTGTGAACGGTATTGATAAGGAGTTGGTGGGCCAGGTGGCCGCCAACATTCGCAAGGTACGGCCCCCGGAACCCTACCTGGGCAAGGGGATTAAGTACGCCGGCGAGCATATCCGCCGGAAGGAAGGCAAGACCGGCAAGAAGTAAGGGAGTGACCGAGGATGATTACGAAGCAGGACCGCAACAAGGCTCGGCGTGTGCGCCAGCTGCGGGTTCGGAAGACCGTCCACGGCACGCCCGAGCGGCCGCGGCTTAATGTCTTCCGTTCCAACCAGAACATCTACGCCCAGGTGATTGACGACACGGTCGGCAAGACCCTGGCTGCCGCCTCCACCCTCGACCCCGAGGTGAAGGGCCGGCTGGAAGGCAACGGCGGCAACGTTGAGGCTGCCAAGATTGTCGGCGAGGTGATCGCCAAGCGGGCTCTGGCCGCTGGCGTGACCAAGGTAGTATTCGACCGTGGTGGCTACCTCTACCATGGCCGGGTCGCTGCCCTCGCTGATGCTGCCCGGGAAGCCGGTCTGGAGTTCTAAGTCGAGGGAGGGAAGATGCGTGGCTCGCAACGAGAGCAGCCAGACTGAACTGAAAGAGAAGATGGTCGACCTTCGTCGGGTTGCCAAGACTGTGAAGGGCGGCCGGCGGATGAGCTTCTCGGCCGTCATGGTCGTGGGCGACGGCGAGGGACGTGTTGGCGCCGGCCTTGGCAAGGCCGCCGAGATCCCCGAGGCAGTGCGCAAGGGGACGGAAGACGCCAAGAAGTCGATGATCAAGATTCCGCTGATCAACGGTACGATTCCCCATGAGGTAATCGGCGAGTTCGGCGCAGGCAAGGTGCTCCTGAAGCCCGCCTCCGAAGGTACCGGCGTTATCGCCGGCGGCGCTGTGCGTGCCGTGCTCGAGGCTGCCGGCGTCCGCAACGTCCTGACCAAGAGCCTGGGCTCCAACAACGCCGCGAACCAGGTCCTGGCCACCATGGAAGGCCTGAAGCAGCTGAAGAGCCCCGAGGAAGTTGCGAAGCTCCGTGGCAAGCCCGTCGAGCAGATCCTCGGTTAAGGGGGGAATGGACGTGGCTGAGAAGTTGATTATCACGTTGAAGCGCGGCCTGGCGGGCAAGGAGAAGAGCCAGATTGCCACGTGCAAGGCTCTGGGCCTGACCAAGACGAACGCTACGGTGGAGAAACCGGACAACCCCGCCATCCGCGGGATGATCGCAAAGGTGGCCCACCTGGTAGAGGTAAAAGAGGCCTAACTTGAACCAAACTGGGAGTTGAAAGACTCCGTCTTAAGAGTAGGTGCGCTGCTGGGTTTATCACCCGGCGCGCACCCAGCCCGCTAACGAAATCGAGGTGACAGACAGATGAAGCTGCATGAGCTTGCCCCGAATCCGGGCGCCAAGCATGAGCGGAAGCGCCTGGGTCGCGGCATTGGCTCTGGCCTCGGCAAGACCTCGGGCAAGGGCCACAAGGGTCAGAACGCCCGCTCCGGCGGCGGCGTCCGTCCGGGATTTGAGGGCGGCCAGACTCCGCTGACCCGCCGGCTTCCGAAGCGTGGCTTCTCCAACGAGCCCTTCCGGGTTCGCTACGCTGTGGTGAATGTGGAAGATCTCGATCGGTTTGAGGCCGGTACCGTTGTGACTCCCGAACTGCTCGAGGAGAGCCGGGTCTGCAAGGGCGCTACCAAGGGCGTCAAGGTTCTGGGCACCGGTGAAATTACGAAGGCTGTGACCGTCAGGGTTCATCGCATTAGCGAGTCTGCTAAGGCGAAGATCGAGGCGGCCGGCGGCAAAGTGGAGGTAATCGGAGTAGCCACCGAAGAGGTGAACTAAAGCCCATGAGAGTGCTGGAGACGGTGCGCACATCGCTGCGCCTTCCCGGGTTGAGGAAGCGGTTGCTATTCACAGCTCTGATGTTGGCTGTTCTTCGGATTGGCGCCAACGTTCCTGTGCCAGGCATCGATCCCGACGTCGTGCAGGGCCTCTTCAATCAGGGTGGACTCCTCAGGCTTGTTGACCTCTTCTCTGGTGGTGCATTCGCCTCCGTAGCGATCTTTGCACTGAATGTCACCCCCTACATTAACTCTTCCATTATTGTGCAGCTCCTCACCGTCGTGATTCCGCGATGGGAGGAGATGCACAAGGAAGGGATTGAGGGGCGCAAGAAGCTTCAGCAGTACACCCGATACGGTACCGTGATTCTGGCGATAGTCCAGGCCTTCGGGACTGCACTCTACCTGAAGAACTCCGGAGGACTGGTGCCCAACAGCTGGTGGACACTGGCCATGATTCTGATCAGCCTCACTGCTGGTTCCGTCATGATGATGTGGATCGGCGAGCTGATCACGGAGAAGGGCATTGGCAACGGCATTTCGCTGATCATCTTTGCTGGTATCGTGTCCCGGATTCCGGTCGCCGTGCGGAGCATTGTCAACATGCTCCAGGTGAACGCCCTCAAGTGGTACCAAGTTCTGCTGACCCTCATTATCGGCGTGGTGCTGATCTTCCTGGTGGTCCTGGTCACTGAGGCGGTCCGGAAGATTCCGGTGGAATATACCAAGCGAGTGCAGGGGCGGCGGATCTACGGCGGGCAGCGCACTTTCCTCCCGCTGAAGATCAACCAGGCCGGCGTGATCCCGGTGATCTTTGCGCAGTCCCTGCTGTATCTGCCGATGACGATTGCCACCTACTTCCCCAATCACAAATTTGCACAGTTCGTGGCCAAGTACCTGACCTGGGCGAGTCCGTGGTTCTGGGTGCTCAACTTCCTGTTCATCATCTTCTTCACGTATTTCTACACGGCGGTCACCTTCAATCCGGACGAGGTCGCCGAGAACATGAAGAAGAACGGCGGGTTTATTCCGGGCTACCGTCCTGGCAAGCCCACGGCTGAGTTCCTAGCCCGCGTCTCCAACCGGCTCACCTTTGTCGGCTCGATCTTCCTGGCCTCCCTGACTGTGGCGCCGATTCTGATCATTAAGATCACCGGCGTTGACGATGCTTACTTGGGTGGCACGGCCCTGCTGATCGTGGTCGGCGTGGCCTTGGAGACGGCGAAGCAGATCGAGGCCCAACTCGTCATTCGGCACTACCAGGGCTTCATGCGGTCCGAATGATTGCTGGGGGCCGTTCAGAGGACCGGGTATCCCCCCGCGGGGAGGCCGGTCCTCGCGAACGCCCTGGGCTGGTGTGAAATGGAAAGGGGGATGACCGGATGCATATCATCCTCATGGGGCCTCCTGGAGCAGGAAAAGGCACCCAGGCCGCACTGCTGGCGGAGCAGGAACGGATTCCTCACATCTCGACGGGTGATATTTTCCGGGCGAACATGAGCCAGGGGACGCCACTGGGTAGGTTGGCCAAGGAGTACGTGGATGCGGGGAAGTATGTGCCTGACGATGTGACCAACGCCATGGTGAAAGACCGGCTTTCGCAGCCGGACTGCCGGCGGGGCTTCTTGCTGGACGGTTACCCCCGTACTACGGATCAGGCGGCGGCGCTGGAAGCGATGTTGAAGGAGCTGGACCTGCCCCTTGATGGGGTGATCAACATCGAAGTGCCGGATGCGCTGCTGGTGGAGCGGGCGGAAGGCCGCCGGGTGTGCCGGAAGTGCGGCGCCACGTATCACGTGAAGTTCAATCCGCCTCCCCGTGAAGGTGTATGCGGGAAGTGCGGCGGAGAGCTCTACCAGCGGAGTGACGATACGGCCGAGAAAGTGACGGTTCGGCTGCAGGAGTATCACAGCAAGACCGAACCGGTGCTGGAGTACTACCGGAAACGCGGTCTGGTCCGGTCCATTGACGGTGACCAGCCCATGCAGGCCGTTACGGCGGCTATCAAGAGAGCGGTGACGAACGGCTGAAATGATCATTCTGAAGTCTCCGCGTGAGATCGAACTGATGAAGGAAGCGGGCCGCATCGTCTGGGAGGTGCATCAGGCCCTGGCCCAGGCGGTGAAGCCTGGCATTACCACCGCTGAACTGGATGCCCTGGCCGAGTCCCTGATCCGAAAAGCGGGAGGTATTCCCACTTTCAAGGGCTACGGCGGCTTCCCGGCTTCGATCTGTGCGTCGGTAAACGAAGAAGTTGTACACGGTATCCCCGGCAGGCGGAAGCTGCGGGAGGGGGATATCATCTCCATCGACGTGGGCGTTACCTATAAGGGGTACGTGGGCGATTCTGCCTTTACCCATCCGGTGGGTCAGATCTCTCCTGAGGCTGCACGCCTGCTGGAGGTGACCCGAACCTCCCTTGAAAAGGCAATCGAACAGTGCTATCCTGGCAAACGGCTGGGCGACATTGGTCATGCCGTTCAGTCCTATGTGGAAGCCCACGGCTTCAGCGTAGTGCGGGATTTTGTGGGTCACGGTGTCGGCACGCAGATGCACGAAGACCCGCAGGTGCCCAACTACGGTGAGCCTGGTACCGGTGTCCTCCTGCGCCCCGGCATGGTGATTGCTGTGGAGCCCATGGTCAATGCCGGTACCTGGGAGGTACGCACACTGCGGAACCAGTGGACTGTGGTGACGGTTGACCGCAAGTATTCGGCCCATTTCGAACACACCATCGCCATAACGGAGGATGGACCGGTTGTCCTTACCAGACCATGAGGAATATCCAGCCGGTTTTGTGGTATAATAAGGATATTGGGCACCCGTGCGGACAAACGTGAACACACTGGCGGAGGTGCGCCTCGGTGGACCAACCTGGTATACGGCCAGGGGCAGTTGTCCGATCTCTGGCCGGACGGGATCAGGGGACTTGGTACGTCGTCCTGCGACAGGTGGACGAGCGGCGGGCAGCCGTAGCCGACGGCCGCAGGAGGCCCGCAGACCGCCCGAAGCTCAAGAACAGACGGCACCTGGAGGTGCTCGGCTGGGTCAGTGAAGATCTAGCTCTCCGGCTTGAACGAGGCGACAGGGTCACGAATGAAGAGGTCATCAGGGCGCTGGACGCCTGGCAAACTCGGGCGTTAGAGGAGGTATAGGTCGGAAGTATGTCAAAGGACGACGTCATCGAGCTCGAAGGCAAAGTGATCGAGCCACTGCCCAACGCCATGTTCCGGGTGGAGCTGGCCAACGGGCACAAGATCCTTGCCCATGTATCTGGCAAGATTCGCATGAACTTCATCCGCATTTTGCCAGGGGATAGAGTAACAGTCGAACTATCGCCTTACGACCTAACTCGTGGTAGAATTGTATACCGGTTCAAGTGAGGAACGGTCGGTGAACAGATCACGAGGTTGGTAGGCGGCCGTCTTACGGGCGCCCTGTGGTCTGTTTGCCCTTTCGTGCCTTTCCGATACAGGTTGATAAATACCCTGCCCAACGGCATTCCAGCGGGCGCGAAGAGAGGAGGGGCTGCTCGTGAAGGTTCGGCCGTCTGTCAAACCCATCTGCGAGAAGTGCAAGGTCATCAAGCGGCGGGGTGCCGTCATGGTGATCTGCGAGAACCCCAAGCACAAGCAGAAGCAGGGTTAGCATAAAGTTTGGCAAGTTTTTGCCGGCCCCTCTCCACCTGTTGGAGGGTACCGGCTTTCCTGCATGGGCTCGAGGCGGCGAACACTGCCGTGAGGCGTGAAAAATCGCCGCTGGAACTCGTACACGGCGGACAGGAAGGCGGCTGGTTGTTCGAGGCCCCTCTTCCCTCGGCAACTTCTTCCCGGTCACCCTGGACGGGACGGGTCGTGCGCCAATCTCATTTCCATTTCTCGATGCTCCTAATGAGGAGGGTATTACTGAGGCATGGCACGTATCGCAGGTGTGGACCTGCCCCGTGACAAGCGCATTGAGGCTGCACTGCCGTACATTTACGGCATCGGCTGGTCCCTGTCGCGCGAGATTCTGCAGAAGACCGGTATCAATCCGGATACCCGTGTCCGTGACCTGACGGAGGACGAGGTTGCTCGTCTTCGTGAAGTGATCGACAGGGACTACAAGGTTGAAGGCGACCTTCAGCGCGAAGTTCAGCTGAACATCAAGCGGCTGATCGAGATCGGCTGCTACCGTGGCCTCCGGCATCGCCGTGGCTTGCCGGTAAGGGGTCAGCGTACCAAGACCAATGCTCGTACCCGGAAGGGTCCGCGTCGGACTGTCGCCGGCAAGAAGAAGGCAACCAAGTAAAGGAGGGCACGTCTAAATGGCTAAGCGCGCTGTACGCACGAAGCGTAGGGAGCGGAAGCACGTCGACAAAGGCGTTGCCCATATCCGTTCCACGTTTAATAACACGATCGTTACCATCACGGATGTGAATGGCAACGCGATTTCCTGGGCGACCTCCGGCGCCATGGGCTTTAAGGGCTCCCGGAAGTCGACGCCCTTTGCGGCTCAGATGGCCGCTGAGGCTGCTGCCAAGGCTGCCATGGACCACGGCATGCGTGAGGTCGAAGTCTACGTAAAGGGACCGGGCAGCGGCCGTGAGGCTGCCATCCGTCAGCTGCAGGCTGCAGGTCTCGAGGTCACGACCATCAAGGACGTGACTCCTATCCCCCACAACGGCTGCCGTCCGCCCAAGCGGCGCCGGGTATAAGAAGAGGAGGGGAGCAGTAACAAATGGCGCGTTATACCGAAGCGACCTGCCGGCTCTGCCGCCGGGAGGGCGTGAAGCTATATCTGAAGGGCGAGAAGTGCTACTCTGACAAGTGCCCCGTGGCCAAGCGGCCGACCCCGCCTGGGCAGCACGGTGTCGCTCGCCGCAAGATGTCCGAGTACGGCCTGCAGCTCCGTGAGAAGCAGAAGGCCCGCCGGTTCTACGGCGTTTTGGAGAACCAGTTCCGCCGTTATTACGAGATAGCCAGCCGGAAGAAGGGTGTTACCGGCGAGATCCTGCTCCAGCTTCTGGAGCGCCGCCTCGACAACATCGTCTACCGGATGGGCTTCGCTTCCAGCCGTGCTGAGGCCCGGCAGATCGTGAAGCACTCGCACATCGAAGTGAATGGCCGGAAGGTCAATATCCCGTCTTATCTCGTCCGTGAGGGCGATGTGGTGGCCGTTCGGGAAGGCTCCCGCGATCACAAGCGGATCAAGGAACTCGTGGCCGCCGGTACCCGTACTGTTCCTGCCTTCCTGAGCGTGGATCCTGAGGCGCTGCGGGGCACTGTGGTCCGCCTGCCGAATCGCGACGAGATCGATGCCCCTGTCCAGGAGCAGCTCATCGTCGAACTCTACTCGCGGTAACCCTGTGGCGCAATCTGCTAGCGATTGCCGGCTCAGGGCCAAACCCGGCACCGGCATCAGGGGCGAGGGCACGACAGCGGCGTAGGGCGCTGCTCTTCTAAGCGAGACAGGGAATTGGGGGTATCTGCGGAATGATCGGAATGGAAAAGCCCAAGATTGAATGCGTGGAGCTGACCGAGGACAACACCTACGGCAAGTTCGTGGTGGAGCCCCTCGAGCGCGGCTACGGCATTACCCTTGGCAACTCGCTGCGCCGCATCCTGCTGTCATCCCTGCCGGGTGCGGCAGTCACCTCAGTGAAGATCGACGGCGTCCTACACGAGTTTTCCACCATCCCTGGAGTCGTAGAGGACGTTACGGACATCATCCTCAACCTGAAGCAGCTCTCTCTCAAAGTACACAGCGATGAGCCCAAGATCATCCGCATTGATGCGGAAGGGGAGGGCGAAGTGAAGGCCGGTGACCTCCACTGCGACGCAGATGTGGAGATCCTGAACCCGGACCTGCACATCGCCACCCTGGACAAGGGCGGCAGGCTGGTGGCGGAGATCGCCGTTGCCAAAGGCCGGGGCTATGTTCCCGCTGACCAGAACAAGACGCCGGACATGCCCATCGGCGTGATTCCGGTGGACTCGATCTTCAGCCCGATTCGGCGGGTGAACTACACCGTCGAACATACCCGTGTCGGCAACCGAACCAACTACGACAAGCTGACCCTGGAGGTCTGGACCAACGGCACTGTCCGGCCCGACGAGGCCTGCTCCTGGGGCGCCAAGATCCTCAAGGAGCACCTGGAGCTCTTCCTCTCCCTCACCGACGATGCCGACAACATCGAAGTGATGCAGGAGAAGGAAGAGGACGAGCGCAACAAGCTGATGGAGATGGCCATCGAAGAGCTGGATCTCTCGGTGCGCTCCTACAACTGCTTGAAGCGGGCGGGCATCAATACGGTAGCCGAGCTCTGCGCCAAGTCTGACGAAGAGATGATCAAGGTCCGGAACCTCGGGAAGAAGTCGCTGGAAGAAGTCAAGTCGAAGCTGGCGGCCATCGGCCTGAGCCTGCGCCAGTCCGACGACTGAGCCGGGCCAGGCCCGACCGGAACCCCAGAGCTTTTCACACGTTAGGGGTGAGTACGCAGTGGCATATCAGAAGCTTGGCCGTGACAGCTCTGCCCGGAAGGCGCTGTTCCGGTCTCTGGTGACCGCTCTGTTAGATAAGGAGCAGATTGAGACCACTGAGGCCAAGGCCAAGGAGGTCCAGGGCATCGTTGAGGAGTTCATCACCCTGGCGAAGCGGGGCGACCTGCATGCCCGGCGCCAGGCCCTGAGCTATATCTACGATGAGTCCGTGGTGAAGAAGCTGTTTGACACCATCGCACCGCGGTATGCGGACCGCCAGGGTGGCTACACCCGGGTCATCAAGACTGGCGTGCGGCGTGGCGACGCGGCCCCGATGGCAATCCTGAAGCTGGTGTAAGGGCTGGCTTCGTGAGGTAAGGGACGGTGAACTCCACCTTTCGGGTTCGCCGTCCCTTTCCGTTGGGTCCGGGCGGCCGGGGAGCCGGCGCCTTTCCGCACTTGCGCCGGTACTGCGGGTCTGGTACCGTTAGAATGATTGATTACAGAGCCGGAAGGAGAAGCCACGCAGATGGACCAGCCTTTTGTCGCTGTAGAGCAACTCTCCTTTTCCTACACAGCGGAGGACGCCCCTACTGAAGAGATCCGGCTGGCCTTGGATCATGTGGATCTGGTGGTCCGGCGGGGAGAGTTCGTGGCTGTACTGGGTATGAACGGCTCTGGGAAGTCGACCCTTGCCAGGCAAATTAACGCACTGCTCCTCCCCCGGGAGGGCAGGGTACTGGTGGATGGGATGGACACCCGGGATGAGGCCAACCTCTGGGCGATTCGGGACCGGGTGGGCATGGTCTTTCAGAATCCAGACAACCAGATCGTTGCAGCGCTGGTGGAGGACGACGTGGCCTTCGGTCCGGAGAATCAGGGGCAGCCGCCCAAAGAGATTCGCCGGCGGGTAGACGAGGCTCTGGCGGCGGTGCGTATGACCGAGATGCGCCACCGGGAGCCGCACCTGCTGAGCGGCGGGCAGAAGCAGCGGGTGGCCATCGCCAGCGCTCTCGCCCTGCACCCGTCCTGCCTGGTGCTGGACGAGCCCACCGCCATGCTGGATCCCTCGGGCAGGGCTGAAGTGGTGGAGACGGTGCGCCGCCTGAACAAAGAGATGGGCATGGCTGTGATCTGGATCACCCACTTCATGGAAGAGGCAGCCCTGGCCGACCGGGTAGTGGTGATGGCCGACGGCAAGGTCCAGATGGAGGGGCCTCCTCGGGAAATCTTTCAGCAGGTGGACCGGCTCCGGAAACTGCGGCTGGACGTACCCCCTGCGGTGGCCGCAGCACAGAAGCTGCGGGCGGCCGGTGTTGACCTGCCGCAGGGGATCCTTACCTTGGAAGAGTTGGTGGAAGCGCTATGCCGATTACGCTGCGCCACGTGAGCCATGTGTATCAGCCTGGCACGCCCTTTGAATGGCGCGCCCTGGATGACGTCAGCCTCGAGATTCCCGAGGGTCAGTTTTGGGGGATCATCGGCGCCACTGGCTCCGGCAAGTCTACGCTGATTCAACATATGAACGGCCTACTGAAGCCTACCAGCGGGCAGGTTCTGGTGGACGGCATCGACCTGGCGAGCCGGGGGGCCGACCTGAAGCAGGTCCGCCGCAAGGTGGGGCTGGTTTTTCAGTACCCCGAGCACCAACTCTTCGCCGAGACGATCTATGAGGATGTGGCCTTCGGACCTCGCAATCTGAAGCTCGACGCGGCCGAGGTGGAGCGCCGGGTGCTGCGGGCGATGGAACTGGTGGGGCTGGATGAGTCGTTCCGGAGCCGGTCGCCCTTTGGCCTTTCCGGGGGGCAGGCCCGGCGGGTGGCCCTGGCCGGCGTTCTGGCCATGGAGCCAAAGGTGCTGATCCTCGACGAGCCCACGGCGGGGCTGGACCCCCGGGGCAGGGAAGAGATTCTCTCGCTGGTCAGTTCCTTTCCCAAGCTCGGCATGACCGTGGTGCTGGTCTCCCACAGCATGGATGACGTTGCCCAGCTGGCGGATCATGTGGTGGTAATGCACCGGGGGCGCGTCCACATGCAGGGAACGCCGGCGGACCTGTTTAAGCGCAAGGAAGAGCTCGAGGCCATCGGCCTCGGCGTGCCGGCGGCGGCGGAACTGGTGGACCGGCTGCGGAAGCGGGGCTGGACCCTTCCTGACGGCATAGTTACGCTGGATCAGGCTGTACATGCCATTTTGGCGGCCATGGGGAAGGGGGGAGCAGCCCGATGAATCTGCAGGCCCTCACCATCGGCCAGTATTACCCCGGAAACTCGGCGCTGCACCGGCTGGATCCCCGGACGAAGATCCTGGCCATCCTCATTATGAGCGTGGCCATCTTTCTGCCCACCAACTGGATCGGCTATGTGGTGATGACAGCTGTTACCCTGATCTCTGTTCTGCTTTCGCAGGTGCCCATTAAGTTCATCCTGCGGGGGCTGAAGCCGATCCTCATTCTGATGCTGATTACCACCGTATTCAACGCGTTCCTGACGCCGGGCGAGGTCGCGTTCAGCGTGGGCCCCTGTGAAGTCACCTGGGAAGGGCTGCGCCTTTCGGCTGTGGCCACGGTGCGGCTGGTGCTGCTGGTGATTACTGCCTCGCTGCTGACGCTGACTACATCGCCCATTCTGCTCACCGACGGGCTGGAGCAGCTGCTGCGGCCGCTGGCGCCGCTGGGCGTGCCTTCCCACGAACTGGCCCTGATGATGACCATCGCCCTGCGCTTCATTCCGACCCTCATCGAAGAGGCAGACCGGATCATGAAGGCCCAGGCCGCAAGAGGGGCCGACTTCCAGTCCGGCAACCTGATTGCCCGGGCCAAAGGGCTGATCCCGGTGATGGTGCCGCTCTTCGTCGCTTCCTTCCGGCGGGCAGACGAACTGGCCACAGCCATGGAGGCCCGTGGATACCGCGGCGGCAAGGGCCGCACCAAGATGCGGTCGCTTACCTTTTCCACCAGCGACTTCGTGACGCTGGCATTCCTGGGGGTGCTGCTGGCGGCGCTGATCTGGATGCGGATCGCCGCCTGACCCAAAGCGGGGGGACGGATGGCATGCGCACGATCAAGCTGATCCTGCAGTACGACGGGACCAACTACGGCGGCTTTCAGCGGCAGCCCAACGCCAACACCATCCAGGCTGAACTGGAGGGGGCTTTGCGCCAGGTCACCGGCGACCCGTCGCTCTGCATCGGCGGGGCGGCTGGCCGCACCGATGCCGGCGTTCATGCCCGGGGGCAGGTGGTTCACTTTCGAACCGAGAGCCGTGTGCCCACGGACCGGTGGCCCTACGCCCTGAACCAGCACCTTCCGCCTGATATCGCCGTGGTAGGGGCGGAGGAGGTTCCAGAGGGCTTTCACGCCCGATTCTGGGCGCGGTCCAAGCGCTACCGGTATACCATCTATTGCCACCCCTTTCCATCGCCGCTGACCCGGCTGTACGCCTACCACTGGAGCCGCCCGGTGGAACTGGCGCCCATGAGGGAAGCGGCGGAACTGCTTACTGGCCGGCACGACTTCGCGGCCTTCCGCAGCACCGGCGGAGCAGCCAAGACATCTGTGCGCACCATCTACGAACTGCAGGTGTTGGACGCGGCGCCGTACATCTTCATTGATGTGACTGCAGACGGCTTCCTGTACAACATGGTCCGGATCATCGCCGGCACTTTGCTGGAGGTGGGAGCTGGCCGCCGCTCTCTGGACGAGGTGCGGAGAGCGCTGGAGACGGGGCAGAGAGACCTTGCCGGACGCACTCTGCCGCCGCACGGGCTCTGCCTGGAAGAAGTAAAGTACGGGGACGGTCCCAAGCCGCCGGCCTGGCTGCGGCGGCCGGGAGATGGCTGAACTGCCAGCAGGGGCACAGCTTGACAGTGTTTCCATGACCATGTACAATACCTCGTGTTGACCTTGCAGACCGCTTTTACCAGGCGCCGACCCGGACCTCATGCTCTCCCCCGGTAAGGCATGTACGCCGGGCGCCCGCCGTTTTCATAGATCGCTTCGAGGTACTGCCTTCATCTTCCTTAGGAGGGAAACCAGTGAGCAATACATTCATGGCCAATCCGCAGAATGTTCAGCGGAACTGGTACGTGGTTGACGCCGAGGGGAAGACGCTGGGCCGGCTGGCTTCCCAGGTAGCCGCCATTCTGCGCGGCAAGAATAAGCCGACCTTTACTCCCCATGTGGATTGCGGCGACTTTGTTATTGTCATCAACGCCGAGAAGGTTCGCCTCACCGGCAAGAAGATGACGAAGAAGATTTACCGGCATCATTCCGGCTATCCCGGTGGCCTGAAGGAGGTTGCCGCGAAGGACCTGCTGGAGCGGCGCCCCACCCGGGCCGTCGAACTGGCCGTTAAGGGCATGCTTCCGCACAACAGGCTGGGCGCTGCCATGTACCGCAAGCTGAAGGTGTACGCCGGCCCCGAGCACCCGCATGCGGCTCAGCAGCCCATCAAGCTTGACATCTAACCCGAAAGGAGGCACAGCCCATGGCTACTACGCTCGTTCAGTACTGGGGCACCGGCCGCCGCAAGAACGCCGTGGCTCGGGTTCGGCTCGTTCCCGGCACCGGCAACATCACGGTCAACGGCCGTTCCCTTGAGGATTATTTCGGTCTGCGGACCCTGCAGATGCTGGTGGAGAGCCCGCTGACCCTCGTCGGCGTCGCGGACAAGTATGACGCCCTCATCAAGGTCGTTGGCGGCGGCATTTCCGGTCAGGCTGGCGCCTGCCGGCACGGCATCGCCCGGGCCCTGCTGAAGGTGGATCCCACCTTCCGGCCGGCCCTGAAGCAGGCAGGCTTCCTGACCCGCGACCCGCGGATGAAGGAGCGCCGCAAGTACGGCCTGAAGAAGGCCCGCAAGCGCCCGCAGTTCTCCAAGCGTTAACTTCCGAGCATTCAAGCAGCCCGAGGCAGAAACGCCCCGGGCTGTTTTGCTGTGCATCTGACCCCACCAGTCAGGAGCATGGAGTATGGGGGGCTGGCCTGGGTTCTAGCCTGTCCGCCCAGCCGCATAGGCTGTCCGACGAGGGGTGAGAGCCTGTGGCGGCAGTAGGATGGCGGCGAACGGCACAGATCGGCCTGCTCCTGCTGGCGGTTCTGATCTCGGGAAGCCTGGGATACCTCCGGGCGCAGGCGGTTCAGCGGCAGAGCCGATTGGAGGAGACACGCCGCTGGCTGGAGGGACGGGTGATTGTGGTGGACCCGGGCCACGGAGGCTGGGACCCGGGGGCGGTGGCCAACGGCACTGAGGAGAAGGGGCTTGTGCTGGCCATCTCGCTGATCGTGAAGCAGATGCTGGAGGAGCACGGGGCATCTGTTGTGCTGACCCGCGAGACTGACACGCATTTTGCGAGGGCGACCCGGCAGGACCTGGACCAGCGAGTGGCACTGGCCGAACAGCACAACGCCCACGCCTTCGTAAGCATTCATGCCAATAAGGACGGGTGCCGCTGCTGGGGGGCCCAAAGCTTCTACCACAAAGGAGAGCAGTCCGGCAAGCAGCTGGCCGAGGCGATTCAGGGGCAGATGCGCCGTCTGACCCCCACCACCAGAGAGGCGCTGCCCGGCAATTTCTACGTGCTCCGGAATACGTCGGCGCCTGGTGCCATCGTGGAAGTGGGGTTCCTGAGCGACAGCCGTGAGGCCCAGCGACTGCAGAACCCCGACTACCAGCGGACCCTGGCAGAGGCGATAACCCTGGGACTGGCGGACTTCTTCCGGAGCCAGGTGCCTCAGGCTGAGGCCGGGGGTGAACTGGGGCAGTAGCGGAACGGGACGCGGCGTGCACGAAATGCTTCAGGGGCCCAATCAAATCAGAGGATAAGCTGGGTGCTTTCACGAACCCTACTTCCCTGAATACCGCCAGAGGAGGGCCTCTGTTGCATCGCAATTTGAATTATGGCTGGATCGACGTCATCACGTCCGGCGCCATGTATGCCGGAAAGACGACGGAACTGATCCGCCGCGTTCGCATCTTCATCCTCGCAAAGCGCACGGCTGTGGTCTTTCAGCCCGCCATGGCTCGCCGATATACAGATGAGGAGGCAGTCGTCACCCACGACGGCATCCGGTTTGAGGCGATTCACACCAACAACCCGCTGGAGATTCTGTGGTATGCCGAGCTGCACCATCCCTCGGTAATCGCCATCGACGAAGCGCAGTTCTATGATGACTCCCTGGTAGACGTGGTTCAGGAACTGGCCAACCGGGGGCACCACATCATCCTGGCCGGCCTTTCGCAAACCTCGGAAGGCAAGCCCTTTGGCTGCATGCCGCAGCTGCTGGCCATTGCAGACAGCATTACAACCCTGTATGGGGTCTGCGTCGTGTGCGGTGAACCCGCTACGAAGCCGTTCGCCCTGGAGGCCAAGACGGAAGACGTCCTGGTGGGCGCGGGCGAAAGGTACGAAGCGCGGTGCCGGAAATGCTGGCTGGAGGGGCGGCGGGCCAGGGGCGAGAACTGTTGAGGCTGTTTCTCCCCGAGGTATAGCAGTGGGCCGCCGCGTACAGCCTAGCACCAAAGGCTGCCGCGAGGTGGTTCCATGCAGACGGTGATCATGCTGAGCTGGGAATACCCGCCTGCAGTGGTGGGGGGCCTGGCCAGGCACGTCCATGGCCTTTCCCGGGAACTGGTCCGGCTGGGCCATCAGGTACATGTCCTCACCCGCGTCGTACCCGGACTCCCCGCCCTAACCACTGAGGAAGGCGTGCGGGTATACCGGGTGGTTCCTTACTTTCAGGAGCCCCACGACTTCCGGCTGTGGGTGAGCCACCTCAACTTCGCCCTGCTGGAGGCAGGGGTCGACCTGCTGCGCTCACTGGGAGGCAGGGCGATTCTGCATGCCCACGACTGGCTGACCGCCTTCGCGGCGAAAGGGTTGAAAAACCTGTTCCGGGTACCGCTGGTGACTACCATCCACGCCACAGAGCACGGCCGGAACGGAGGCATACATGATGACGGTCAGCAGTACATTAACGACGTCGAATGGTGGCTGACCTACGAAGCGTGGCGGGTGGTGGTCTGCTCCGAAGCGATGCGGCAGGAGGTGCAGCGGCTGTTTGGACTGACAGCCGACAAAGTGGCCGTCATTCCAAACGGCGTGGAAGTCAGGCAGGCGCCGCCGGGCGGCACGTTTTCCCGCGAGGCTTTCGCGGCCCCTGGCGAGCGCCTGCTGTTTCAGGTAGGCCGGCTGGTTCCCGAGAAGGGAGCAGCGGTGCTCATTCAGGCGCTGCCGACACTGCTGCAGAAGCACCGGGTCCGCGCGGTGATCACCGGAACCGGCGGCTATAGGGAAGAACTCGCCCGCCTGGCGCGGCGGCTGGGCGTGGCAGATTGCGTCCTGTTCACCGGGTGGCTCCCCGACGACCAGGTACAGCACCTCTACCGGGCGGCCGATGTCGCCGTCGTCCCGTCGCTCTATGAACCCTTTGGAATCGTTGCGCTCGAAGCCATGGCCGCTGGCGCCCCTCTGGTGGTGAGCGATGTGGGCGGCCTGGCGGAGATCGTCGCTGACGGCAGAACCGGCCTGAAGGTGCCGCCCGGCAACTCTGAGGCGCTGGCTGCAGCCATCGACAGTCTGCTGCGCAGTCCCAGGCTGGCCAGGCGGCTGGCCGCTGCCGCCCAGCAGAAGGTAAACGACCGCTACACGTGGACCGCTGTGGCCCAGCGAACCGCCCAACTCTATTCCGAAGTGGAAGCTGCGTGGGAGCGGACGCCCTGGGGGCAGACCGGCAGCTTTCGTCACCCGCCCTTACCGTCTCTGGAGCTTCCGGATCGGTACACCATCGGCCTAGAGTTGCATGGTGGGGGGCAGAACGTGTGAAAGCGGTGATCATGGCCGGCGGCCAGGGCCAGCGCCTGCGGCCGCTAACCTGTGACCGGCCCAAACCTCTGGTGCCCGTCTGCAACCGACCCGTAATAGGCTATACATTAGACCTCCTGGCGGAACATGGCGTCCAGGAGGTCTTTCTTACGACAGGGTACATGCCCGAGGCGATCCCCCGGCTGTTTGGCGATAGCTACCGAGGTATGCGGCTGCACTACCGGGCAGAGCCGTATCCGCTGGGAACGGCAGGTAGTGTGGCTGCCCTGCGGTCGGAACTGGACGATACGTTTCTGGTGCTCTCAGGTGATGCCTTAACCGATGTGGACCTTTCCGCACTGGTGGCCTTCCACCGGCGCAGCGGCGCCTTAGTCACCCTGGGCCTGACCCAGGTGGCTAATCCGCTCTCTTATGGTGTGGTGCTGACGGACAGCCGGGGGCGTATTCGCCGTTTTCGTGAGAAACCCGGCTGGGGGGAGGCCTTCAGCGATACGGTGAACACCGGCATCTATGTGCTGGAGTCTGGCGCCCTGGACGGCGTACCCCCAGGCCGTTCTTACGACTTCAGCCGCCACCTCTTTCCGTCTCTGCTGCAGATGGAGGCGCCTCTCTTCGGTTTCGTCCTGAACGGGTACTGGTGCGACATCGGCGATCCCCGCTCCTACCTGCAGGCCAACCTGGACCTTCTGGAGCGGCGCCTGCGCTTCAGCCCGCCAGGGCAGGAGGTGCTGCCAGGTGTGTGGGCAGAGGGCGACGTGCGCTTGGAAGCGCCGCAGGAGGGACCCGCCCTGATCGGGCAAGGCTGCAGGGTGATGGCGGGCGCCCGCCTGCAGGGAGGGGTGGTGTTGGGACCGGGGACCGTGGTGGGACAGAACTGCTCCCTGTCACGCACGGTCACCTGGGATGAGGTGCGGCTTGAACCCGGCACGACCCTGATGGGCGCCGTGGTGTGCACCGGCTCAGCCGTGGGCCCAAACGGAGCGGTGTACGACGGTGCGGTAGTGGGCCGCAATTGCCGCGTCGGAGCCGGGGCTGCGGTGGCGCCCGGCGTACGGCTGTGGCCCGCTTCTTTCGTAGAGGACAGGGCTGTGGCAGAGGCATCCCCCGTCCGGTCTGCCCGGTGGCGAGCCCAGATTATTCGGTCCGGGTCGCTGCGGGGTACCCTGGGGCAGGATCTGTTCCCGGATCAGGTGATGCGAATCGGCAGCGCCTTTGCGGCGGTGCTGGAGCCTGGAGGGCCGGTGGTGGCGGGCAGCGACCCAGGGGAAGAATCAGGACTGGTGCGGCAGGCGCTGATCTGCGGACTGCTGGCAGCGGGGCGGGACGTGGTGGATGCCGGAACGACAGCTTCGCCCGTTACCGCCTATTTGGGCAGCCGGGAGCAAGCCGCAGGAGCGCTCCACGTGTTCGCCAGAGAGCGGGAGGTGCGGGTTGGCTTTCTGGGCGCCGGCGGCGTGCCGGTGGGGCGGGAACTGCAGAAGCGGCTTGAACAGGCCTGCACCGGGAGGGAGTACCTGTGGGGGGTGAGCGCAGAGGCAGGGCGCCTGCACCGGGCCTCGCAGGCGGAAGAGCAGTTCCTGAACTCCCTGACCCGCCAGGTGGATGTGGAGGCCATTCGGTCGGCAGCCTTTGCCGTGCAGGTGGAAGGGCAGGGCTGGCCCCTCCTCTACCGCTGGCTGGGACGATTGGGCTGCCGGCTGCGGGAGTGCAGCGCCCATGCGGATGTGGTGGTGGTGATAGATACCTTTGAAGGGAGATGGCGCCTGGAAGGTGTGGATCACAGCGGCATGCTGAGCCTGAACCTTTGGCTTAAGGCTAGAGCGCAGCCCCTTGGAGCTGAAGTGCCTCTGCCGCCGACGGTGCCCCGGACGCTGGAGCGGTTTCTGCGCCAGCACGGCTGGCGACCCAAGCCGGTGCCTCTGGCCCAGTGGCGGCCCACCGATCCTATACTGGGGATCTCGCTTCTCCTGGACTGGCTGGCTCGCGATCGCCTTACGCTGGGGGAAGCGTTGGGATCGCTCCCGCAGGCCCACGTGGCGACAGCGGAGGTCCCATGCTCGTGGCAGGGGCGCGGGCGGATTATGCGGCGGCTGATCGAGATCTACCAATCGGAGCTGGAGGTGCTGACCGACGGCCTGCAGGTGTCCTGCGAAGATGGTCGTGCGCTCCTCCTGCCGGACCCCGACGAGCCGCACTGGCAAATCGTTACAGAGGCTGACTCACCGGCCGCCGCCGCTGCGCTGCTGCGGCGGATGACCGCACAGCTGACGGCGCTGATCCCGGGCGGATAGGCTGGATGGGCCATTTCCCCGGCCCTGTGAAAACGGTACGATTGGGAAGAGGCACCGAAGCTGAGCGATACTGGAGGGGGTACGATGGCCCTGGTTCCCGGTCTTACAGGAGAGGCTTCGCTGGTAGTAATGGAGGCGGATACGGCGTCTGCCGTGGGAAGCGGCGGGCTGCCAGTGCTGGCGACGCCCAGGATGCTGGCGCTTATGGAGCAGGCTGCCTTTCAGGCGGTTCAGCCCCATCTGGCGGCAGGGGAGACTACCGTCGGTACAGGCGTGCAGATTCAGCATCTGGCAGCGACGCCCCTGGGCATGCGTGTGACTGCCAGAGCGCAGTTGGAGGCGGTGGAGGGGCGGAAGCTGCGCTTTCATGTAGAGGCCGCAGACGAGCAGGGGCTGATCGGCACTGGCACCCACGAGCGGTTCGTTGTCCAGACGGAGCGTTTCCTGGCCAAGGCAGAGGCCCGCCGGGGCGCGGGCGCATAGTACTGCGTCCCAAATGGCGGTCTCGGGCCCAGGCGGCATTTGGCTGTGCCCATCAAGTGGATCATGAACAGGAAACCGTGGACCGGTCATGCGGATGCCGGGCCACGGTTTTCACCTGCGTGGACCGAGATTGCCACAATCAGCCCGGGCAGGCGCTCAAAAGTGGGAATTCTTTGGTCCTGACGGCTGAGGCTTGGCCCAGCCGCGCGAGGAGAGGGCGCCATGGTCCTCTGGGCTGACGGCATTGCCCTTCCAACGCTGTGCGCGTGTGGTATTACCCCACGTATGGGACGTAAAAACACAAATGGGCTGTTCAAGCGTCGACCATGACGACTCCTGAACAGCCCATCTCTTTATTCTGCGACATGGATGTAGAACGGGGATGCCAAACGGGTGCCGTCCGGGCCCAACATGCCTCGAGGAAGGGAGATCGCGATTTCCGGCTTGCTGGCGACCTGGGCATGGATCAGCTGCAGTTGGCCAGGCTGGCTGCTGCGGCTGAAGATGGCCACGGCCGCACCCTCGGGCGGAATATCCTGGCGCCAGCCGTATTCTCGCAGTTCATCCCGAAGCTGGCTGGTGGTTTCAACATCGCCCGGGGTCAGCACCGTGACGGCGGCCCACTGTCCTTCAGGCACCAGCCGAAGAATCCGCTTCGCCAGGCCCACATCCGCCCGGGCATCGTACACGGCATACAGCCGTCCGGCCTGGGGGTCCAGGTACGCGACTTGGAGGCCTGCCCGGTGATGAGTGAGCGCCACGCCCCGCATTCCCTGCCACCACTCGAAGGCCCGGAGGGCCATGGCTGTCCGTTCCGTACGCAGCTGCAGGCCGGGGCCGACCCAGTAGTACGCGCTTCCCAGCAGAAAGACCAGCACAAAGGATGTGCGGGCAAGCGCCCGGGCCCGGGAGTGCCTTACCGGGGTGCGCCGGGCCCGCCGAGAGGTGGTGGAGCGAGCATAAAGCGTCTCCCAGGCCTCTTCCGGCTCGGGCTCGGCAGGCGGTGCCGGCATCAACGCCTCTGCTGGGATTTGGGAAGCCCCGGCGGCCCCGGGGCTGGGCGAGCCTTCGTGGAGCGGCGCCCCGACCGGAGGCGCCGGAACTGCTGCGTGGTCTTCGGAAGCCTCCGAGGCCTCGGGGCCAGGCGGTGCTTCGAGAGGCCATGCTTTAGGGTGAACTGCTCCGGCATGAGATGCCTCGGGACGAGATGCTTCGGAGCAAGGTGCCTCAGAATGCCGTGATTCGTGACAAGGGGCCTCGGGATGGAGTGCCTCGGAATGAGGTGAATCCTGGGCGGGGGCCGGAATGGGAGCCTGGTCGGGGCTGGGTGCCTGGCCAGGTGTCGGGGTTGGGAACCGCGGCTGACGGGGCCGCAGCGTCCAGAAGTCGCCGCTGGGGTCGATGGTGCGGCGCACCCGGCGGATGTTGTGCCCTCTGATGATCATTCCGGCGCCACCCCCTCTGTCGGTGCGAACTGAAGAAGCAGCTGATTCCGGGGCTCGTCCGATCGAATCAGATAGACCGTGAAGGGCCACTCCCGGGCCCATTGGACGAAAGCCTCGGGATGCTGCTGGGCCCACCTCTGCTCGATGGTCCAGTCACGCCCCACGATGAGGAAAGTGGTTCGCCGCTTGAGCAGTTCTGCCACCCACTGATCGTAGTCCGCAGGCGGGATGTGGTAGACCCGACTGCTCCGGTCGGGCCCCATCAGCGGGTAGACGAACTCCGTGCCCGTGTAGGCGATGCGGTTGTCGGGGTGAGACAGATGGGGCGTTGTGGCCACAAAGCCGTAATGGCGGGCGTGGCCAAAACTGCCGGCCCAGAGGGGCTGGCGGGACGCCTCGGCGGTACCTACCTGCCAGATGTCTTCTGCGCTGAGCTGCGGCTGGTACGGAACCAGGAACAGGGTGTAGAGCAGCAGCGCTGCTGCCGCACCCTGCAGCAGGTGCCGGCCGGTCCTGCCGAAGAGGTGCTGGAGGCAATAGCCGAAGGCGAGGCCGCCCAGGGCAGGTAGATAGAGGACATACCTGGGGTACTTCACAGGCTGCAGGAGATAGAGAAGCAGGCCGAAGCAGAGTACTGTAACCAGGCGCCACCGCCTGCTGCGGATGCCGTGGATGAGCGCCCCAGCCAGGGCCGCCAGGCCCAGGCAGGTAAAAACGGCGCCGAAGCCGCCGTTGGGCGAATCGTAGGAGTAAGTCACGATGGCCTCCCGGAGTCCCTTGAGAAGGGTCTCCCAGGGGGTCTGATCCGGTGTGACGGTAATCAGGCTGGTGACTGTGCGGGGGCCCGGGAGGATGGTAATCCCCAGCAGCTTGACGGCTACCGGATAGATCGGGTTGTGGTACAGCACCAGGTTCCGGATGTACCAGTAGCTGGCCAGCAGCAGACTGGGCACGGCCAGAGCGAGGGCACGCCAGCCCAAGTCCTTGATGTACCGGCGAGGGCTTCGCCGGAGAGGGACGAGCGCCAGTATGACGATAAGGCCCAGGACCAAGAAGGCGTTCGCCTTGATGCCCAGCATAAGGCCCACGGCGCAGCCCGCCAGCCACAGGTGCCCAGTGCCGATCCGGCAGCGGCGCCAGAAGCGCAGCACAAAATAGAGAGCAGTCAGTGTGAGTGCTGCGATAGCTACATCGTTATAGGGGACAAGCGTCTGCTCCACTACCAGCGGGGCAAGGCCCCAGAAAGCGCTTGCCCAAATGGCCCAACTGCGGCCAATGCCCACTTCGCGCGCCAGGGCGTAGGCAGCCACCGCACCCATGATGGCGAAGGGGAGCTGGAGCAGGTTCACCAGGTGGTCTGTGGCGGTGAAGGCGAGCTGCCAGAGGATCAGCAGCGACATTCCCTGGGGGTAGGCGTAGCCGAAGGTGAACTCGGAGGGGACCGGGTAGATGCGCCCTTCCTGGAGCCACCAGACCGCCGGCGGGATGTGGTAGGAAAGGGCATCCCAACCGAAGGGCGGCACCTTCAGCCCCATGAAGAGGCTCCAGGCGAGGGTGGCCAGCCACCCGGCAATCAGCGGCCAGAGCCAGGGCTGGCGGAGCGCCCCGGCAATCTGGTCGCCGAGCTGCGGCCGGTCATCTGCTTCCGCAGGCGGGCGGCGCCGGCGGCCCCACCACGCAGCGGCGCCCAGCACCAGTGCCAGCACAGCGTGCAGCACCAGTAGCCGAAGGGGGGTCAGCCATCCCACCAGCCCCAAGGCCAGCGTAGTGGCCGTAATCAGGACCGGTACCATCAAGAACCAGGCGAGCAGGCGATCCAGGTGCCCTTCCAGGGTGGGCCAGAGAGCAGCAGCGGCTGCCGCTGACAGCCAGACCAACAGGGTTGCAGCGACATACAGCATCATGCGACTACCTGCCGTACTGATCGGGATTTGCGGCCAGGCCGCCTTCTTCCGTAATTGTTGCACACAGCGGACGAAACCACAAAACTCACCCCTGATCAAATCCTACCACAAGAATTCTGATGTTCGTAGCTTGTGCCCTGCCTCCCGCCCTGCAAAGCCAAAGAAGGCAGTGCCGGAGCACTGCCTATGGGGGTCTATACCGGATGAAAGACCTGGTACTGCAGTGTGGGGAACAGGTTATCCTCTTCCTGGACCGCGCTCAACCAGCCGTCATCGGGCAAGGGACTGCCCTCCTCCACATGGCTGGCCAGCGCCGCAAAGCGCTCCAAGTGCTGCGTCAGGCGGCGGCGGGCGTACTCAGCCGCCGTGCCTGCCCGCATCAGGAAGGTCCAGTCGCTGGATTGGGCCAGCAGCAGTTCTCGGGCGGCCTGGTTGAGCGCTTCCTGCACCGGCCCACGGGCCTGGGAGAACCGGCGGGCCATGTGGGCCATGCGCCTTCCGGCCTGATGGAGCGGCCGGTAGACCCAGTGGTTCTCCGTACAGCACCAGTAATCGGCATAGCCCATCTCCCCCCAGGAGGAGAAGGTAGGCTCCACTGGCCCCTGCCCCCAGGGATACAGGTCCAGGTAGTCTCCCGGCGTGATGAAGCGGATCTCGGACTGCCGTGCGGCCAGGCGGGCCAGATGCTCCAGGAAGATGGGACCCTCAAACCACCAGTGGCCGAAGAGCTCCGCATCGTAGGGCGCCACAGCCACCGGCGGCGGCCCTCCGTCCAGCAGGCCGGCTACTACTGCCAGGTGGTGCTGCATGCGGTGGAGAAAGTGGGCCGCATGGCGGGCGGCCGTCTCTTCTGCCCTGTGCCGGTCGTAGTAGGCCTTCTGGTGGGTGGGGCCGGTGACCCGCCAGTACTTGAGACCGGTAAAGGCTCCTGATCCCGACGGGCCCGCCAGGGACCCCAGGTGTTCTGCAGGCCGGTGAAAGCCGATGTCCCAGTGAAACTCTCGGTACCACGGGTCGCCGGGATAGCCCTCAGTGGCACTCCACACCTGCCGTGACGAGGGCACGTCGCGCCCGAAAACGGCAAGCCCCCCTGGGGTCCAGCCGTGGCAGAAGCAGCCTCTGGGCGGAGCGGGCCGGGCGTGGGTAATGCCGTGGGTCTCCAGGAAGCAGAACTGCACGCCGGCATCCCGGAGGATCCGATCCACCCCCGGGAAGTAGCCGCACTCCGGCAGCCAGAAGCCCCGGGGTGGGTGGCCGAACCGGCGGCGAAACTCCTCCACCGCTACCAGCACCTGTGCCCGCACGGAGGTGGGCTGGTGCTGAAAGAGCGGAAGGAAGCCGTGGGTGGCGCTGCATGTGATCAACTCAAGATACCCGGCCTTGGCCAGCCGGTGGAAGGCCTCCACCAGGTCCTGCTGGTACCGCTCTACATAGAGGCGGCGGACCCAGCGGTAGTGATGCCGGTGGAAGTGGGCGGGCAGGGCCTCGGGGCCCCCTGCTGCCCGGGCCACTTCCCGGTCTGCCAGGTCGATCACGGCCTCCAGGTGCCGCCGGCAGCGGCTTCTGAGCAGCGGGTCATCCAGCATCGCCATCAGGGTGGGGCTCAGGGAAAGGGTGAGCCGGAAAGGAATGCCCTCTGCCTCAAGCCGTTCCAGCATGGCCAACAGCGGCACGTAGCACTCGGCCACCGCCTCAAACAGCCACCGCTCCTCCAGGGCGTCGCTGTGGGCTACGTGCCGCACAAAGGGCAGATGGGCGTGAAGCACCAGGGTCACAAAGCCGGTTGGTTGATGGGCGTTCATAGCTGCAGACTCCCGGACCAGGGTCCCGGCTGACCGCCGTACATCCGGTAGAGGGCACTCTGGCTGCTTGGGCGGTCGTAGGGCATCTGCACAGGCTCAGAACGCTGAATCATGTAGTACCGCCCTTCCGGCGTTTTCCGGTCGTGGCTTACCACATACCGGTGGCCGGGCTTCAGTCCGTGGATGAAGGCGTGGTCGTCCCGCTCGTGGAGCGTCAGTTCAAACACATGGCCGCGGCGCAGGTCGGGATACCTGCCTGAGGTGACGTCGAAGATCCGCAGACACGGGGTTGTACGCTGCCACTCATCGGGACCCAGCAGGTTCCGCACCCGCCGGTCTGCCCCGGTGTCGAGTTCCCAATAGACATAGAGCGAACGGGGATTCCGCACCAGAACCACCATCTGCTCGTCCGCTTCGTCCACCGGGAATTCGGTACGTGGTGCGGTAGCCGGTGCCATGCCGCCCTCCCCGAAGGCATCCACCGGTCCCAGTTCTTCGGCCACTTCCATATCCGTAACTGGCTCGTGTCTGCCGCTGCCGGAGCGAATTCGCCGCACCCGGGGTCCCTCATCTGTGCCCACGATGAACCAGATGACAGCGGCCACCAGGATCACGGCGGCCAGGAATAACAGCGTCGCCATGTCGCTCACCCTCCGGTGCCAAATCTCGTTCCTGGCAAGTTTCCGTTCACCGGTGCGTTTTTATTCCGTTTGGGCGGGCAGCCTGAGAGGGGCCGTCTGGCTGGATGGGAAGGCGTTGGCTATAATGTTGGCATGCAGGAATTACGAGGGCCTCTACCGCCTGCGAAAGGGGGCGGTGCAGCGTGACCAGCAGAAGGGAGACCGATCTGTACGAGCCCATTAAGGCCGCGCTGACGGCACTGGGCTACACCGTGCGCAGCGAGGTAGATGACTGCGATCTGGTGGCCGTGCGGGGCGACGAGATCCTGGTGGTAGAGATGAAGCTCCGGTTTAACCTGGACCTGGTCCTGCAGGGCGCTGAGCGCCTGCAGATGGCGGACTCCGTCTACCTTGCGGTGGAAGCGCCGTCCAGCCAGCGGAAGAGCAGGCGCTGGCGTCAGATCAAGGAACTCTGCCGGCGCCTCGGGGTGGGGCTCATCACCGTGCGCTTCGGAGCCGGCAGCCCGGTGGTGGAAGTGCTTCTGGACCCTGCTGAGCCCCAGCGGCGCACCAGCCTAAAAAAGCGCGCCCACCTGCTCCGAGAGTTTGCCCAGCGCAGCGGCGATTACAACACGGGAGGAGCAACCCGGCGGCCGCTGGTCACCGCGTATCGTGAGGCGGCCTTGGAAGTGGCAGCCTACCTGCGCAGCGGCCCTGCATCTGTGGCGGACGTGCGGGCCGCCACAGGACGTGAGCGGGCCGGCGACATCCTGGCCGATAACTACTATGGATGGTTTGCGCGTGTCTCGCGGGGTGTCTACTGTCTTACCCCGGCCGGCAGCGAGGCCGTGGAACGCTACGCTGACGTGCTGACAAAGGCATGATGGGCGGCCCGACGCCATGGGGCGAAGCAGCGGTCCGGCGAAGCTGCTGCGCCCTTCGTGAGTTTGGAAGGAAATTGGAGGGGAATTATGCCGGTAAACCGCTTTTGGCGATCCGTCGGCAGTGTGGCAGCTTTTCTGTTTGCCATCGGACTGCTGCAGATTATCCTGTTTCGGGTGCTGACCCTGTTCGGAATTGTGAGTGTCGGCTTTGGGATTGGTCTCACCCTCGTGCGCACGGTGGTCAGCCTCGTTCCTGTGGTGGGTACTTTCCTTTATCTGGACTGGCGCTGGGGATGGGGACCGGAGCATATCGGCCTGCCCCGGCAGCAGTCGGCCGCGCTGATGGGGCTGCTGGGGCTGCTCATCGGCATGGCCGCGGCGGTGCTGGCCCACTTGGCGAGCGCGCTCTTCGCCGGAAGATGGGTCACACTGGCGGGTTTTCTGCCGAGGCCGTTTTCGATCCTGGACGTGGGCGACCTGGTGCTGCTCTTCGTAGAGGCCTTCGCGGTGGAACTGGTGTTTCGCGGCGTCGTCATCTCCCGCTACCAGGCTGACCTGGACGACCAGGAAGCAGTGCTGGCGGGCACGCTGACGCCCTTTGCATGGGTGATTCTGTCCACTGCGCTGCTGGGCGGTTTTCCGACGGCGGGCATCTACAACATCTGGCAGGCGGCGATGTCGGTTGCGCTGTCGCTCCTGTTCTTCCGGTTCAACTCCGTCTGGCTCACCAGCGGGCTGCGGGTCGGCATGCTGCTGATCCCGGAAGTACTGCAGATGGAGATCACGCGGATGGGCGGCATTCTGGTGTGGGGCACTGCCGCCGCTGTCCTCATCGCCATGGAGTGGAATCGTCTGAAGCACCTGCCCAGACCCATGGGGCCGCGCCGCAATCCGTTCCGGCAAGAGAG
>ENA-OWPA01000411-OWPA01000411.1-bioreactor-metagenome-genome-assembly--contig:-NODE-411-length-60631-cov-19.957377_pt1 | contig 60631 bp, 50 predicted proteins | sample MGYA00238139_ERZ651803 | MGnify/ENA primary metagenome ERZ651803 (study PRJEB26909, sample SAMN07631231) | bioreactor metagenome | isolation source: Switchgrass digestor | place: USA: Dartmouth...
AGATATCTACCCAAAGGAGTATCAATAGAGAGATATACTGCAGAACAGATCCTGTGGTTTGCTGATGAGATGAATGACCTTCCTCGTAAGCATCTTGGATACCGGACACCAACAGAACTATTTGATGAGTTTTTGGATCAAGTGTATTCGATTGCCAAAGTACAGGTAACTTAATTCTATTAGTGTTCAATTTGAAATTGCAATTTTAGTATATTTTTCCAATATATCCTTTCCTTATTTATACCTCAAATCTTTTTTCGGCTTCAAACCGAAACAAAACATGCAGCTTTTCATCGTCTTCTATTAACTTTTTCAATTTTTATCATCCGAACCGTTTAAAAATATATCAATGAAATTCAAATAATCCTGATATGAGAACAATACATCAAAGATATCAGAAATATTGGAGGTTTCAATCTTACCCGTCGGATATGCAGGGGATATATACCAGTCGGGCGTGGCGTTCACAGCCGGCGTCCCTTCGGAAGAACCTGTCCCCGGCTGGCTTAAGCTTACGGTACCCGCCGAAATATCCTCTCCCATGTACTTCATAACCTTGACCACATAATTCTGGGTTTCTTTAAAAGGAGGAATCCCTCCGTATTTTTTTACGTTTCCCATACCGGCATTATATGCGGCCAAAGCCAGTTTGGTATCTCCGTTATACCTTTTAAGCAAATCCGATATATATTTCGCACCGCCCATTATGTTTTGCTCCGGATCAAACGCATCCTTAACTCCGAGTTCTTTAGCCGTACCCGGCATAAGCTGCATAATCCCCTGGGCCCCTGCTTTCGAAACCGCATCGGGTTTAAAATTGGACTCGGCTTTGGCAATGGCCTTCAACAGATTTACGGATACATTATATCTTTTAGCTGCTTTTTCAAATATATCATCAAGATTTTTGCTTTGGTTAAGATAAGCCGAAAATGATTCTTTACCCGTACTTACTTTTCTGTTGCCTGCTTCATAATCTACAGATTGAATTTGGTTTGTTATACCGTCTATTCTGGACATGTTTTCTCCTCCGTATATAGTTTACGCTTTCTTTAGAGCTTGCGGCAAGTCATTATTCAACTTTCATAACTTTTGTAGGCTTGTCAGAGTCAGAGTAAACGAACATTGCCTTCAAAATCATAATAACGTCCTTCTTAATTCTTCACCAGATTTAACTGACAGATAGGCCGGAGCTATATCAAATACCGTCTTTGCCCCGTAAATGCCTTCCTTATTAAGCCTGTATGCTGCCCTGGCATATGCCAGAAGCACATTGGCGGTAAAATCCGGATTTGAGTCAAGTTTTAAACTGTATTCTATAACATGGGTATTTTCATTATTAAGTCCCGTCTTCCCGCTGTGGATTACCACACCACCGTGGGACAATCTGCTATGGTTCTTTTCCAGTTCTTCTTTGGAGATAAAGTGAACTATAGTATCGTAATCGCTGAAATAATAAGGCATGGATTTGATTTCGTTCTCTATACGTTCAAGGTCCGCCCCTTCTTTGGCCACTACATAACATTCACGAAGATGTTTCTGCCTCGGTGTAAAATCAGGCAGTTCACCTCTTCTTACCCTCTCCAAAGCTTCTTCAATCGGAATTGTATACTGCCTTGCATCTTCAACGCCTTCAATCCGGCGAATTGCATCGGAATGGCCCTGGCTTACGCCTTTGCCCCAGAAAGTATAGCCTTTCCCGTTGGGCAATACGGCTTCGGCGTACAAACGGTTCAAGGAGAAAAGGCCCGGATCCCATCCGCTTGCTATTACACAGGTCTTTTTTGCTTTCAAAGCGGCCTGATTAACATTGTCAAAATAATCCTGAATTTTTGCATGGGTATCAAAACCGTCTACGGTATTGAACAATGCCGCGAATTCAGGTCCCTGAACCGGAAGATCCGATTTGCTGCCGCCGCATAAAACCATTACATCTATTATATCGGCCATTTCCCGGGCTTCCTTAATATTATATGCTTTGGATTTTTCCGTGGCAAGCTTTAGGGTCTTTGGATCTCTCCTGGTAAAGACTCCGGCCAGCTCCATATCTTTGTTCTGTAATATGCCAAGTTCCACTCCTCTTCCAAGGTTACCGTATCCCAATATTCCTATCCGGATTTTCTCCATAAGATTCCTCCTGTTTATATGGAATTATTTTAAAGATACTTTTATACCGTTCAATAATCATGATAAGAAGCAAAAAACTTTCCTTAATGTTATAACATAATACATATGTAATATGCAATAAATTTAAGGATAAAATAGTCAAAAAACAGGATTTCCGCCGTTTCCATGCTTATTGCTCCGCCCCGGCAGCCTTTATATAAAAAAGGACTTAATGCAGACAGCCAGGCTGTTTACACTAAGTCCTTTAACCAAATGAATATTTGCTTATTAATTCCTTATGCTCTGAGTCTTGCCTCCAAAGCATCAAGCTGAGCGACAAGTTCCTTCGGAAGTTTCTTGCCGTAGTTTGCATAATGCTCTCTTATGGAAGCCACTTCGGCAAGCCATGCCTCTTTGTCTACGGTCAGAAGCTTATTCATATCTTCTTCGCTGACATCAAGGCCTGTAGTATCAATGGCATCAGGTGTAGGCAAATAACCGATTTCGGTCTTTACGGCCTTGCCGGTTCCTTCGGTTCTTTCGAAAATCCACTTCAGAACACGGCTGTTTTCGCCGAAGCCTGGCCATAAGAACCTTCCGTTTTCATCCTTACGGAACCAGTTGACATAGAAGATCTTAGGCAGTTTGTCCGGATCCGTCATCTTACCTATATCAAGCCAGTGTTGCAGATAGTCGCCGATATGGTATCCGCAGAACGGAAGCATTGCGAACGGGTCACGGCGTACCTTACCGATTTTATCTGAAATGGTAGCTGCGGTTATCTCGGAGCCCATTATGGAACCCATGAAAATACCGTGTTCCCAGTTAAAGCTTTCATGTACCAGAGGAACTGTGGTAGGTCTGCGTCCGCCTATTAAGATGGCGCTTATAGGCACTCCTGCAGGATCCTCCCATTCCGGAGCGATAACCGGACACTGCCTTGCGGGAGCGGTAAATCTTGCGTTCGGATGAGCGGCCGGGGTTTCGCTGTCCGGAGTCCAGTCGTTGCCTCTCCAGTCAACCAGGTGATCCGGTGCATCTTTTCCGATACCTTCCCACCATACATCACCGTCATCGGTAAGAGCTACGTTTGTGAATATTGTATTCTTTTCGATGGTATGCATTGCATTGGGGTTGGATTTCATGGATGTTCCGGGAGCCACACCGAAGAAGCCTGCTTCTGGATTGATGGCATAAAGTCTTCCGTCTTTTCCGAATTTCATCCATGCAATATCGTCGCCGATAGTCTCTACTTTCCAGCCGGGAATTGTAGGTATCAGCATTGCCAGATTGGTCTTTCCGCATGCGCTCGGGAAAGCACCGGTAATATATTTGACTTTTCCCTCGGGACTGGTCAGTTTCAGAATCAACATATGCTCAGCCAGCCAGCCTTCTTCTCTGGCCTGTACAGAAGCAATACGCAGTGCGAAACACTTTTTGCCGAGAAGAGCGTTTCCGCCGTAACCTGAACCGTAAGACCAGATTGTCTTCTCTTCAGGGAAGTGGCTGATATATTTCTGTTCCATAGGAGCACAAGGCCATTTGGAATCTTTTTCGCCTTCTTTCAAAGGCACACCTACGGAATGAAGACATTTTACAAATTCACCGTCTTCTCCCAAAGCCTCAAGGACTTCCTTTCCCATTCTTGTCATAATCCTCATGTTAACTACAACATAAGGGCTGTCGGTTAATTCCACACCAATTTTTGAAATGGGAGATCCGATAGGCCCCATGGAGAAAGGAATAACGTACATTGTTCTTCCTTTCATGCATCCGGTATAAAGTTTCGTCATTGTATCCTTAAGTTCTACAGGATCTATCCAGTTATTTGTAGGACCTGCATCATCCTTGGATTTGGATGCAATGAAAGTCCTTTCCTCTACTCTTGCTACGTCCGACGGATGGCTGCGGAACAAATAGCATCCCGGACGTTTGTCCTGGTTCAAAGGAATAGCCATACCGGAATCGACCATGCCTTTTAAAAGGCGGTCGTTTTCTTCCTCCGAACCGTCGCACCAATAGATATTATCCGGCTGACACATCTTAGCCATTTCTTCAACCCAAGCTAATAATTTTTTGTTTTTGACTACGTTTTTGATAGTAATCACCGCTTTCTATAGTATAATATAGTATAATAGCATGTACGCTGCTTTTCATATAATCCAGGCAGCATACCGTACAAAACTGATTATACATAAATTTCTCAAAGATTTAAAGGTTTAATTATTAAAATTTAATAAATAAAACAGCTCAATTTACATATTTTTATAGTAATACCCAAGAAAGTGCTATTTAATATCGAAATTGAGCTGCTTTTTTAATAATAATTTTTGCAAAATATTATTACTATATGTAAATAAATATCAATTACCACAAAATGGTATTTAATTATCTATTAATTTTTTCTTTTGTGTCCAACTCATCATCTTGCGAAGTTCAGCTCCGACTTTCTCCAAAGGATGCTGTGCCTCCATCCTTCTCATTGCATTAAAGTGAGGGCAGCCTATTTGATTTTCAAGAAGCCAGTTTTTGGCAAACGTACCGTCCTGAATATCCTTGAGGACTTTTCTCATGGTATTCTTCGTTTCCTCCGTAATAATCTTGGGCCCGGTAATATAATCGCCGTATTCGGCCGTATTGGATATGGAGTATCTCATTCCTGCAAATCCGCTTTCATTGATAAGATCGACAATTAATTTCATCTCATGAATACATTCAAAATAAGCATTTGCAGGATCATATCCGGCTTCAACAAGAACCTCGAAACCGGCCTTCATAAGAGCGGTAACTCCGCCGCACAATACGGCCTGTTCTCCGAACAGATCCGTTTCGGTTTCTTCCCTGAAGGTTGTTTCAAGAACGCCGGCTCTTGCTCCTCCGATACCCAAAGCATATGCCAGGGCCAAATCTTTGGCTTTTCCGGTTGCATCCTGATGGACAGCCATTAAACAGGGAACTCCCTGTCCCTCCAGGTACTGGCTTCTGACGGTATGTCCGGGGCCTTTGGGAGCAACCATCATTACGTCCACATCCCTGGGCGGAACAATCTGGCCGAAATGGATACAGAAACCATGAGCAAACATCAGGGCATTACCGGGCTTAAGATTGGGTTCAATGGATTCCTTATAAAGTTTTGCCTGTTTTTCGTCATTAATCAAAATCATGATAATATCTGCTCTTTTTGCCGCTTCTGCAGATGTATATACCTGAAATCCGGCAGCTTCCGCCTTTGCCCATGATTTGCTTCCTTCATAAAGTCCGACAATAACATTTAAACCGGAATCTCTAAGGTTGAGTGCATGGGCATGGCCCTGACTTCCGTAGCCTATAATGGCTATCGTTTTGCCTTCCAGTAATGAAAGGTTGCAATCCTGTTGATAATAAATCTTTGCCATAACACTTCCTCCGTTTTTAGAGTTTATTTAAAATAAAAATTTCATCAATCATCAAAATAGTCGGCTATATCTCCGGAACCTCTGGGAAGCCCGGTAATACCCGTACGTACCAGTTCCAGTATGGTAAACGGCTCCAGTAACTTGATAAAGGCATCTATCTTGTTCTGGTTTCCGGTAAGTTCAATCATCAGGGATTCCAAAGCCACATCCACGATTTTCGCTCTGAATATATCGGCAATGGAAATTATATCCTGACGTTCTTCTCCTATGGCTTTAACTTTTACCAATATCAGTTCCCTTATAACAGATTCTCCGCTTATCAGTTCCTTGATTTCAATAACATCTTCCAGTTTCTGAAGCTGTTTTCTGATTTGCTCAAGAATTTGATCGTCTCCGTGCACCATAATCGTCATTCTGGAAATGGCCGGATTCTGAGTTTCACCTACACTCAGGCTGTCGATATTATAACCCCTTCTGCTGAATAAACCGGACACACGGCTTAAAACACCGGCAGTATTCTCTACCAGAATAGACAATATCATCCGCTTCATGAAATTCTCCTCTCTATGTATCTGTGTCTGAACGGCCATAATTGAAAAGAATAGCCCCGACACCACAGTACCGCTGTATTGGGGCTAGTTTTATTATCATCGGTATAATTTTAATTGAATGTATTGTAACAGTAACACATTTGTTTGTCAAGCATAAACACAAAATTTTTATACATGCATGTGTATATTAATTCATTCCGTAAACTCCCATTGCATCAGCTAATTTAGTTATTGCAAAATCTAAAAGATAAATCCTGCAAATTGCAAATTAATAAATTATAATTTTATAATCCTGCTCGCTAAAGCCAATAATATGGCGGCATTAGAAGGTTCGCACTATTATTCTATACATGGAATCCCATAGGCTTTTTATCTGCATAACATTATCAGCCGCCCGATTTCCGGATTAAATAATAAACATCAGCCCTATATTGCGAATCAGCCCCGATTTTAAATATCCGTATCGCAGAAGCTGAATTCTCCTTTTGATAAATCCATCTTTGCTTAAATCAGAAAACCTTACGACAAGTTCCAGCTTCTTTCCGTCAAAATAATCCCTGTATAAATCTGCAAACTCTTTTGCCTGTTCCTGAAGGGCAATGAGAGCCTCTTTTTGCTTTCTTAAATTACGGAGGCGGTTCAGAACATAAGAACAAAATCCCCGGTTACCGACTACGTTGGTTTCGTGCTGACGATAAAAAAGGGTCGGCTCCGGTATGAAGCTTATCTTTCCGAATGATGCAGCAATCAGTCCCAGCCATCCGTCATGAAATCTCGCCTTTTTCGGCAACGGTCTGCTTTGAAGTATTCTCCTTAATGCTCCGTTTATCATAACGGTACAACCTATTAGCTTATTCTCCATAAGCATATGGGGCAAATCGGTAAGCTGAGGGTTTAGCCGACCGGATTTGAAGAATGACGGATGTATTATGTTTAATTTACTGTCCGTAACATATGCGTCAGTAAAAACGGCAACAGGCAAATCCTTGCCGAACTGGACCTCTATCTGTTTCATTCTGTTCAGAGTCTTTGCTATCTTGTCTTTCTTCCACACATCGTCCTGATCGCAAAGCATGATATAATCCGAGGTTGTCCTGTTTATTGCATTTAAAAAATTCAGGGTGACCCCCATATTTTTTTCGTTCTGACTGACATGAATTACGCCAGGATACCGCATTTTATAACGGTGCAATATTTCCATGGTGGAATCTTTGGAACCGTCATCGACGATATATAATTTGAATTCCTTATAGGTTGAAGACAGAATTGATTCTATCTGCTCCTTTAAGAACTTTTCACCGTTATAAGTTGCCATAATAATTGCTACACTGTCCATTCCGCATTTCTCCCAAACTTATTACTTAACCTTTTCTTTCCAGTAATTTTTGTTCATACTGCATTGTATGACAAAATTACGAGGCAATTTGTGATATATTAACCCCAGTCGGTAACCCAGATATTTAAAACCCGAATTTATGATTAAATCCGGTATAAGCAGATATTCTTTTTTACGGATTAGATACCGCATCGTATTTTTCACCAACCGGATTCCTTCCGATTCGGAATGTGTTTTCAGGAAAATATCTTCGTATTGCCTGTGGGATACTCCCAGATCAAAATTTCTTGAAAACTGCTGCAAATATGAATAAACATGGGAATGGATAACCTTTGCTTCGGCTTTGTATGCTATTTTATATCCCGCGTTAATCATGGCATAAGCCATAATCATATCTTCATTAAATATGGTTTTTTCCACAAAACCTCCGAGTTTCTCGTATACATCTCTCCGGTATGTCGCACATACATTGGAGCAAAAATATGTTTTTATCCCTAGCTTATCCATATCCCTGGCGGATTTGACCATGCTGTTGGGAGGATAATTGAAATATCTCGTATACCGCTCCAGCAAATCCGCTTTTGAATCAGGGAGCTGCCTTGCATAGGTGGCAGAAACTTCGGTATCCTCATACGGTTCAAGCAGTCTTTCAATCAGAAATATGTCCGCCGGAACAGCATCCTGAGTCATAAACATCAGTATGTCCGCATCCGATAAAGAAGCCCCGAACCGGCGGGTTCCGCCGTGATCAAAATCCTCCTTGTTTATATTATAAATTTCTACATTGATATTTAAGTCGGGTATATCAAAGTTATCCTTGTCATCCTTATTATCAACAGTATGAAGTATAATGATTTTTTTCGGCTTTTTTGTTTGTATCTTAAGCATATCAAGCAGTTTATAAAACTTGAAGTCCGGTCGGTATACCGGAATTATCACATCTACGCTCATATCTTTCAGTTCGTTTTCCATAATTTTTTCCTTCTCTATATTTAAAAATTATGTTATTTATCTGCCATTCCCGGCAGAATCTGCCTGGTTCGTTTCAACATCAACCCGGATTTTATTTCTTCCGCTCAAGCAAAGACTTCACCAGCTCCGGTACTGTTCCCGCATCCGGTGCATAACCGTCGGCCCCTATTTCTTTTGCATAATGTTCGGTTATTACCGCACCTCCTATGATTACCTTTGCTTTTAAACCCTCTTTTTTCACTTTCTTTATTACATTTTCCATTTCCACCATGGTCGTTGTCATTAATGCCGACAGGGCTATGATATCGGCCGATTCTTTTTTTGCTTCCGCAATTATACGCTCTGCGGGCACATCCTTACCCAGATCGATTACACGATAACCGTAATTCTTAAGCATCAGGGCCACCAAATTTTTCCCTATATCATGAATATCCCCGGCTACCGTGGCAATTATAACCGTCCCTTTATTCCTGGAAGCGCCGCTTTCACTTGTAAGCATCGGTTCAAGATAATCGATAGCCAGCTTCATCGTTTCCGCTCCGGCAATCAACTGGGGCAGGAAATATTTCTGACAATCAAATAATCTTCCCACTTCGTTTATTGCAGGGATCAGGATTTTATCGATTATTTCTGCGGGTAAGGTCCCTTTATCCAGTTCTTTCTTTACAAGATCTATTATTTCCCTTTTATTGCCTTGCAATACAGCCACGAATATATCATGCTTTTCCACTTGCCTGCCGGCATCATAATCCCGGCCCGACCTCCGTGTCTGTTCATTTCCTGACGCAACGCCGCAATTTACATAAAATTCGGTATTCTCCGATTGCTTTGCCTTTGATACCTCTTTTTCAGAATCTGTCACCGGTTTTTCCTGTATTTTTGATTTTCTTACCCCTCCGATATATCTTTGAGCCGCTCCTTCCTTGCCCAGCAACAGCTCGGAAGCCAATGCCGTGTTCATGATAAGTTCCTGCGACGGGTTTGCTATTGCCATGGTAAGACCGGCCTGTATGGCAAAAGCCAGAAATGTACTGTTTATATATTCTCTTTCGGGAAGGCCGAAAGAGATATTGGACAATCCTATTATCGTCCCGATATTCAATTCGTTTTTACAATATCTTATGGTTTCAACCGTATCGAGAGCGGCTTTCGGATTGGCCCCTATGGTATTAACCAGTCCGTCGATTATGATATCTTCCCGGGTAAGGCCGAGCGCATACGCCTTATCCAGTATTTCGTGGATTATCCGTTTCTTTTCTTCAATGTTCTCCGGCAGTCCCTTATCTGACAAAGGTAGCAGAATAAACATGGCTCCGTATTTTTTTGCCAAAGGAAGTATTTTTTCAATCTTTGCTTTTTCCAGAGATACGGAATTTATCATTGCACGGCCCGGATAAATCCTCAATGCGGCTTCCATTACCTCCGGTTTGCCGGTGTCAATCAATATAGGAACGTCCACCGTTTTTATTACTTCTTCGATCGCTTTAACCATAAACTTTTTCTCGTCAATACCGCCCATTCCTACATTGATGTCAAGCAAATCCGCTCCGCAGGATACCTGTTCGGCCGCCATACGGGCGACAAATGACAAATCGCCTTTTCGAAGACTTTCCTGCATATCCTTTTTCCCGGTAGGGTTTATCCTTTCACCCACCACCATGATTCTGCCGTCCAAATTTATGGGTACGGTAGTTGTCTCCGTAGCCAAAGCTCTGTAATGGGACGTATTTATACCAGGTACCGCCTTATCCTTGACCGCCTCCGCCATTTTTGCTATATGTGCCGGAGTGGTTCCGCAGCAGCCTCCGATAATTCCCGCGCCACAGTCCACCAGTTTTGCCATATCTTTCGCGAATTCGTCCGCATCCAAGGGGAAAACCGTCCGTCCGTTCTCAAGATACGGTATACCGGCATTGGGCTTGGCAAGTATCGGCACATAAGCAATTTCTTTCATCCGGCTTACCATGTCGTACATCCTGTCAGGCCCCATGGAACAGTTTACTCCGACCGCATCCGCTCCCATGGCCTGCAAAACGGTTACTGCAGTCACCGGATCGGTTCCGTACAGTGTACGGTTATTTTCCTGATAAGTAAGGGATACCATAACCGGCAGATCACATAATTCATGAGCCGCAATAAGGGCCGCACGACATTCCTGAAGACTCATCATGGTTTCTATAACAAACAAATCAACACCGGCGGATAAAAGAGCATTTATCTGTTCCTTATATACATCAACCAGTTCCTCAAAAGCCGTTTCCCCGTGGGGAGCCACCATTTGTCCGGTCATTGTCAAATCGCCCGCTATGAATATTTCCCTCCGGCTTTTTGATTTCTGCCTGTAAAACTCCACGGCATTCCTGCTTGTATTAACCAGCTCCGCATTGTAAAAAAAGGTATAATCCTGTTTTCCGTATTCTTTCAGCTTAATCCTGTTGGAGGTAAATGTGGGCGCAAAAAGGATATCCGTTCCCGCTTCCAGATACTCAAGCTGCAAATCGATAACCTTTTGCTTATTCTCAATCATCCACTGTTCGGGACAGATGCCCGGATTCAGCCCTTCTTTCTGAAGATTGCTGCCGGTGGCACCGTCCAGAATTATTATTTTCGATTCCGCAAAATTTCTGAATTCCTTCTTGGTCATCATTTGCCCTCCAACTTGTATTTAGTCACCACATAAAGCCTGTTCAAATAAAATACTGTTGTCCCTGTCAAAACCAGGGAATATATGTAATACAAGATTCCACGGCCGAAGAAAAATTGGACTGCCGAAAGGACCCCCTTGCATAACATGGCGGCAATCCATCCTACCAAAAGTTCATTTATATTCCATTCGGTCTGCGTGCATCTCAATATCGATATCAGGCTTTTTACCACCGCCAGTTCCGTAGCTATCTCCACAGCCGCCATCAGAAAATGATAGCCGGCAGCTTTTAAATACAACTCCTTAAGAGTCAAAACATAAGGCAGACGAATTATCGCAATGTATAAATATATGGCAAAGGGGACAAGCAACATCCCGAAAACAAAATTCGTATTATATTTTACCAGCAGCAACGAGCCTGCAAAAAGGAAAATGTAGCCCGCCACGTCGGATATGATATCTATTCTCGGCCGGGTATCTATTATATTATTTATAATCTCATTCTGGATAACACTTCCCAACTCATCGGTCGTTTCCATTCTGGGATACTCTTGTCCGGCGGGTATCCTTATATCAACCGCCAAGAGAATGATACCGATCGCCAAAAGAACAATTCCCGTTTTAAGGTTTTTATTTATATTGATTTTCATATCCTCTTTCATATCATATCTCCCCACAAATATTATTCTAGCACATGGATGCCGTTTTGGTCATTCTTTTCTGTTATGTTTATGAAAATTATAGCTTATAATAAAAACTATAACAATGAAAAAAACGGATATAACTATAACTTTAATTTTGAATAACTATATAAAAAACAGTTAATACTGTTCTTATAACAGAACTTGGGTTCAATTAAGAAGATGCTCTTTATTTAAACTGGTTAAAGCAGATTAAAGCAAAGAGCAACCTGATTATAAAGACAACAATGCAATTTTTAACTAATAATTTAAGAGGTGATCGATATGTCATATGTAGCTCCCGCAATCAAGGATAAGTTCGAAACCTTATCGACAGATTTAAAAAATGTTATACTGGAGCGGAATGTAGAATTATATACAATACATGATTTGATTAATGTATTGGATGAAATCGTAAAGGAAGCCGAAGCTGAAGAAAAGAAAGAAAATGAGGAAAAAAGCAATTAAGCTGACAATATAAAACACAAGCCGTGATCCGGTGATGTCCGGAAATAAAAAGCTCCCCTTCAGATACGGATTTCATATTCGCCGTTTTCCGAAGGGGAGCATATCATTTATTAACAACATTCAAGCATAAATATATGTGTTTTTTTTAATACCTGAATTTACTTATTTCGTTCCGCAGTGACTGAGCCAATTCGGCCAGAGACACACTGGCTCTTGCAATTTCGGCAATAGAACTGGTTTGCATTTCTACGGATGCCGAGGCTTCCTGAGTTCCCGCGGCATTTTGCTGCGCTATTGCGGAAAGATTCTGCATTATTTCAATCATATCCTCTTTCTTGGTATTCATATTCTGGCCTGAAATATTAAGTCTTTCGATAATACTCCTCATATTGTCAAGAGCTTCACGAATACCGTTAAATTTCTCGATAGTGTTCTTGACACTGGAAGCCTGTAAATCCACGATTTGTTCGACTCTTTCAAATACGTTAACACTGGCCTTGGTCTTGTCTACCAGCTCGACAATGATATTGGATATTTCGTCGGTAAAACGCTTCGATTCTTCTGCCAGTTTCCTGATTTCTTCCGCAACAACAGCAAAACCTCTGCCGGCATCACCGGCCCTTGCGGCTTCGATTGATGCATTAAGGGCAAGAAGATTTGTCTGATCCGATATGCTTTTAATCATCTCACTTGCCTCTTTTATTCTGCCGGCACTTTTGTCCGTTTCTACAACCATGCTATAAATTTCTTTGGCTGCATTCTGGGATTCTAAGTTTCTGTCATTCAGATCATTTATAACTACCAATCCGCTGTCTGATAATCCGTTCACAACATTAACCGATGAATTGAGCTCATCCAAACATTGCTGATTCTCCGCTATCAGTTCGCCAAGTTTACTCGTAGCCATGGCCCCAAGCTCGGTTTGTTTTGCCTGATCGGAAGCGCCTCTGGCTATATCTTCTATGGTCCTTGATACTTCATTGGCGGAATTATTGGTCTGCTCAGTTATTGAAGTCAGTTCTTCGGATGATGAGGCAATATTTTCAGTATTGGTCGCAACGACTTTTATAAGTTGAAGAATATTTTCCTTCATAGCCAAAAGAGATCTGGCTATGCCGCCTACTTCATCCGAACGGTTTAAAGCCTTTGAATGTTTACTGGTCAAATCTTCGGTTAAATCATAATGGGATATTGCTTCCAGAGAAGACTGAAGTTTAAGTATGGGTCTGCCGATTGAAATTCCCGCAAAAACTCCCAAACCTATACCAAGCACAGATACTATTATTCCGGTTGTAATGATAAAGACCTTAAGACTGCTGAGATTCTTTAATACATCATCTTCATAACTGCTGATGCCTAATACCCATGAAGTGCCTTCTATAGGCTGTAAAGCCGATACAAAATTGTCACCTTCATGTTCATAATAAATTAATCCTGAATTTCCTAAGCCTAATTCCTGCAACTTTAATCCGAAATTCTTATACGGACCGTCGGATTCAATTTGTGCTACGGGATTTACCCGATTGAGGACATTTTTCCTGTTTTGGTGGGAATAAAAAGTAGAGTCGGGACCCAGTATATATGCATATCCGTTTTCCCCCAATTTAATATTATCCGTAATATTATACAGAAATGATATGTCTGACGTGCCCATCAGCACACCCATAATCTGGTTGTTGCTGTAAATCGGCACGGCAAATATAATTTCCGGGGAGTTTGTTTCCTGATTGATATATACGTCCGATACAGTGGCTTTTCCCGCCATGGCTTCCGAAATATAGCCCTTGTCCGAAAGATTTTCCGTCTCATCGGAAATTATATACCGGGCGATACCGCCTTTTGTAACCACCGCCATATCCAAATATCCGTATCGTTCCACATCATCGGCCAATGCTCTTCGTTGCAATGCCCAACTCATTGATTTTACGTAATCATTATTGGCGGTTTCAGACAACAAATCAAGCCGTTTACTTATCTCTGCCTCAACTTGGGCGGCACTGCTTTCAGCCAATGTTTCAATCGATTTTTCCTCGGCTGTCATCATCATATTGCCGCCGAACCTAAGAGCTACAACCCCTACAGATACAACTACCGCTAAAATAATTAGTCCCATATAAAGTCCAATTTTTGTCGATAATTTGAGCTTCATCTTTAGTACCTTAAACCTCTTCATACGTGAAACCCCGCTTTCCAGTATTTTATATTGGTGCCTGTCGAAACTAATTATATTATGTCGATATATATTATTTTACCATATTTGGTTAATATATTCAACGAATATCAAGATAATTCAAGATATAATAAAAAACCAAGGCTTTCAAAGTTTAACAAGCTCTGAACGCCCTGGTTTTTTTGTGCAGTTATTTCTTGCTTAAATCTCCGCCTGAAGCGGTTCGAATTTAATTTTATTCGTATATTTCCAAGCTGAACACCCTTTAAATCCGGCAGCTTCTTTCAATAAATATATTACAAGGATTTAAGCCGTATATTTGGCAACTATTTCTCCGGCTTTTTTGTATATGCTTTTTGCCGGTATATATCCCCTTACCATCGACAGAGGATATATATTCGTATTTCTTCCTACGACAGAGCCGGGATTAAGCACGGTATTACAGCCAACTTCCACATTATCTCCCAAAATTGCGCCGAATTTTTTCAATCCCGTTTCGATTTTTTCGTCTCCTATTCTGACCGTAACCAAAGTTTTATCCGATTTTACATTGGACGTAATACATCCGGCCCCCATATGAGCCTTGTATCCCAAAATCGAATCTCCCACATAATTAAAATGAGGTACCTGAACCTTATTAAACAATATAACATTTTTCAGTTCGGTTGAATTACCCACTACGGCTCCTTCACCTACTACTGCACTGTCCCTTATAAAAGCACAATGTCTTATTTCCGCATCCTTGCCGATTATAGCTGGCCCGCTGATATATGCGGTGGGCGCGACTTTGGCGGATTTGGCTATCCATACATTCTCACCGATCTGATCATATTCGTCCTTCGGAAGGGTCGGCCCGATTTTTAAAATAATATCCTTTATTCTGGACAAAACCTCCCACGGATATGTACATCCTTCAAATGCCTCCGCCGCTATCGTCTGGCTTAAATCCAACAGTTCATTAATTAACAATTCCTGATACATTAACCTTCATTTCCTCCTTACAACCGATAACGGTTAATTAACTTTGTATTTACTCAGTTTTGAAGCCGCCGCCTCATCAAGTATTACGGTAGCCTTTCCCTTAAAAATTTGTATCGAAGATGCCGTAACCATAGTTGTAACAGGGCCTTCCAATGCTTGTGCGACAATTTCCGCTTTTTTGGCGCCGTTTGCCAGCATAAGGACGCTTTTGGCCTCATGAATGGTTCCTATACCCATGGTAATAGCGTAATGAGGCATTTTATCCCTCGGAATACCGGCCTTTTTATAAAACGATTCATAATTATCGTTTAGAGTTTGTTCGCTCAGTTTTTGTATCCTCGTTCTGGAATCAAAGGGAGAGCCAGGCTCGTTAAATGCCCAATGGCCATTGCCGCCAATCCCCAGAATCTGTATATCTATTCCTCCGGCCTCCCTGATTTTCTCTTCGTACCTTCTGCATTCTTCCTCGGGATCCTTCGTCAGACCGTCAGGTATATGAATATTTTCTTCTTTAATATTTACATGCTTGAAAAGTTCCTCATACATAAATCTTCTGTAGCTTTGATCAAATTCATAAGGTTTCGATAAATCCATTCCAATACCAAGATATTCATCAAGGTTGAAGGTTATAACTCCTGAAAAATCCAGTCCTTCTTCTTTATGCATCCTGACCAGTTCATGATATGTACCAATGGGTGTTGCCCCAGTTGCAAACCCGATAACACAATTTGGTTTTTCTCTAATCAGTGCAGCTATATGTTCTGCGGCACATCTGCTCATTTCTTCATAATTCTGCTTTACAATAACATCCATGTCTATCCTCCTATATTATCGGTACCTGTCGGTATCGGGTCAAATACCCGGTATTGCGGAACCGTTATTGATACGTCACTAACCGTAATAATAGCATATCACAGTTTTTATGTCATCAGAATTTTCAACTTAATTCGATTAATTCATAATGTAATCCGAAAATCTTTCGGCAAAACCATAATATTTTTACAGAACAGGATAAAACATAATTAAATAAAATATATGGGTGTTTATTTGTAATATAAAGCAACCCGGCGAAATATGTTGTCCAGCATTTCCTGATTGCTAAGACCTTTAACGCCGTTTACCATCCTTACGACAAAGCCTTCCAGTTTTTCCATGTATTCATCTTTGGTGATTTTTCCTTCGGCCACGAATGTAAGCCCCTTCTCCCAACTGGCGGTAAGCTCGGCATTCAGCAAGGATCTTATTGACGCATTTACTACTTCATAAACCAGTTCGCCAAGCAAAGTCGGAGTTATTATCTGTGTCTTTTTATTTAGATTAAGATAAGCTATATTTATAAGTTTATTCAGGATCTCCGCCCTTGTGGCACTGGTACCTATGCCGCTTCCTTTAATCTGCGCCCTCAGCTCCTCGTCTTCGATAAGCTGGCCCGCATTTTCCATGGCCAGAATTAAGGTACCTGAAGTATATCTTTTCGGCGGAGAAGTCTCTCCTTCCCTGACGGTCAATCCGTTCACCATTAGTTTCGATCCTGTTTTTAATTTCATGACGGCGTCTACGAAACTTTTATCCCTTATCTCATCCTTATCCTCGTTTTCGTCCTGAACCTGCCTGTTGTCCTGTTTTTCCCTGGATGAGGACGGTTTTCCCGATACCACATAGTATCCCTCTTCCTCCAAAACACGAAACGTAGAAAAGAAAGATTCCCCGTCAACCTGTACCGTTATATTGATTCGCCGGTACTGGGCAGGCGGATAAAATATGCTTAAGAACCGCCTTACTATGGTTTCATATACCTTCTTTGCCGTTGCGGACACTCCGCCCAAAGCGCTGAATCCCTGACCGGTCGGTATTATGGCATAGTGATCGGTTATCTTGCTGTCGTCCACATAGCGGGTTTTTTCGAGGCCTTTATATTTTCCTCCGGCAAGAACGTCGGAAGCAAACTGTCCGAGGGGCGAATAGTTCTGCAAACCTTTGATATTCTTTTGAATCTCTTTGGCAACCGCCGTCGACAGGACCCTGGCATCGGTTCTCGGATATGTAACTAGCTTTTTTTCGTAAAGTTCCTGAACTATGTTTAAGGTTTCATCGGGACTGATTTTAAACATTCTGGAACAGTCGTTCTGAAGTTCCGCCAGATTATATAAAAGCGGCGGATTCTTTTTCTCCTTCTTCTTTTCCATATGAGTGATTATACCGTATAAAGCTTCTTCCCTATTATCAGCCCCGCTCCAGGTACCGTCGTCATTATATTGCGGCAAATCCTTGGCCAGCCGCTTAATCAGTTCCAGGGCCGAATCCTTTTTTAAAAAACCGTTTTCTTTATAAAGCAGGGGAGAATTAAAATATGCGGAACCTTCCACGGCTCTGAACTCACCGGAAAACTCCCCGCTGTAACCGCCCATATTTAAGGGGAACGACGCCATTACCCTGTAAAACGGTGTTTTTACAAAATTACGGATTTCTCTTTCTCTTCTTACCACCATCCCCAAAACACAGGTCATTACCCTTCCTACGGCAATGGCAGACCATTTTTTGCTTTTAAGGAAATTCTGAACTTTGTTTCCGTATTTTAAAGTAAGAATCCTTGAAAAATTAATTCCCATCAGATAGTCTTCCCTGGCGCGCAGATAAGCCGCATCGGCAAGATTATCATAAGCTGAAAGAGGTTTGGCTTCTTTAATACCCCTAAGAATTTCCTCTTCCGTCTGGGAATCGATCCATACCCTTTTCTTTATCTTCGTATCTGGCACCCCGGCCATTCTGTCCACCAACCGGTATATGTATTCTCCTTCGCGGCCTGAGTCGGTGCAGACATATATGGTAGTCACGTCCTCACGATTAAGCAGATTTTTCACAATACGAAACTGTTTTTCAACACCGGGTATAACCTCATATAAATATTCCTTGGGAAGAAAGGGAAGCGTGTCCATACTCCATTTCTTTAAAGCAGGATCATACCTTTCCGGGTAACTCATGGTGACCAGATGACCAACACACCAGGTTATGATGATGTTTCCGGATTCTATGTAACCGTCCTGTCTCTTTGCATTAACTTTCAGGGCTTTGGCAAATTCCAAAGCCACGCTGGGTTTTTCGGTTATATATAAATCTACAGACATTGTTCCCCAACTTTCTTTTGCCAGAATTTAATAACACCTTACCAAACATTTATAGTATAACGTATAATTGATTTAAGGACAAATATAATTTACAGGCGGTTTATAATTATTATAGTCTTGCTGTCTCCGATATTGAACAATGCAATTCAATGGTTTACAATAAATGCAGTAACTAAAGCCACGGCATACATCAAACATTTTATCCATAACATACGCTAAATGTTATAATATGAATTAACGGATAAAAAGGAAAAAACATGAACGGCTTCAGCAATAATGTAAAAACAACATTAATAAAATAAAGGAGGTTTAGAAATGTCGCCCAAAAAAGTTTATTATGAAAATCTGGCAAATACCCTCATCGAACGGTTCAACAAACGGGGTATAGAAGGTTATTACTGTGACAATAAAGAGGAAGCCCTGGCCACGGCAAAACGTTTTCTGACTCCCGGTTGTTCAATATCCTGGGGTGGTTCCGAAACCCTGAACGAAATCGGCCTGATTGAATATTTAAAATCATCCGATTCCGACTACATAATTTATGATCGCCAATCTGCCAAAACCCCCGAAGAAAGTCATCAGTTATACGGTAAAATTGTTACCTGTGATTTTTACTTTATGAGCTCCAATGCCATATCCCTGGACGGGCAGCTGATCAACATAGACGGCAGGGGCAACAGGGTTGCATGCCTTATAGCAGGGCCCAAAAATGTAATAGTAATTGCCGGTATGAACAAAATCACAACAGATGTGGAATCGGGTATCGAAAGGGTAAGAAACATGGCCTCTCCGCCCAATAATATCAGGCTGAAACACAATACTCCATGCGCGGAGTTGGGCCGCTGCACCAACTGTCTTGTAGACGACTGCATTTGCTGCCAGATAGTCATCACACGAAAATCAAAAATTCCCGGCAGAATCAAGGTAATCCTCGTAGGTGAAGAACTCGGGTATTAATTCCGAATAAAAGGGAATTGTCCATAATATTATATACAAAGAAAGACATGTCAAGTTATTTTAATTAAGATTAAGAAAGGATGATAATATGTTAAAAAATCACTGTGAGCAAAAATATGACGGTTCTTCTTCGGTACGTATATCGGTTGATATAACCAAGATCGTAAAATATATATGTTGTGCCGGAGTGTTTATCGTGGGAATAATCTACGGCACCAGATGTTTTCAGGATATGATAAAAGCAGGTTTGGTCAAATGCGAATAAATTAATATACAGGAGTCATCCGAAAATAAAAGCTGTCCCAAAATAATCGTATAAATTCAGGACAGCTTTTATTTTGACTTATTATCTGTAAAGAGGATACTTGTCCGTCAATGATTTAACCATTTCCAAGACCTTGTCCCTGTTGGCGGCACCGTCTTTTATCATGAGATATATCGCTTCGGCAATGACATCCATATCCTCGGTGTTCATACCTCTGGTGGTCACCGCAGGTGTTCCCAGACGGATACCGCTGGTAACGGAAGGTGATGCAGGATCATTCGGAACCGTGTTTTTATTGCAGGTAATATTAACGGAGTCCAGGATCTTTTCGGCATCTTTACCCGATACGCCCATATTCTGAAGATCCACAAGCATCAAATGATTGTCGGTTCCTCCTGATACCAGGTTAAAGCCTCTTTTTATCAGGCTGTTTGCGAGAGCCTGGGCATTCTCCACGACTCTTCCTATATATTCCTTAAAGCCCGGCTCCAATGCTTCTTTAAAGCATACCGCTTTAGCCGCAATAACATGCATTAAAGGGCCGCCCTGAATTCCGGGGAAAACCGCCTTGTTAAGTTTATGTTCTTCGGCAAATTCCTTACTGGACAGAATCATGCCTCCTCTGGGGCCCCGTAAAGTTTTATGGGTCGTGGTGGTTGTTACATGGGCATAGGGAATAGGGCTTTCATGATATCCTGCCGCTACCAGGCCGGCTATATGAGCCATATCCACCATCAGGTATGCTCCCACTTCATCGGCTATTTCCCTGAATTTCTTAAAATCTATTTTTCTTGCATAGGCGCTGGCACCCGCAATAATTAATTTGGGCCTGTTTTCATGCGCAATTCTTCTTACTTCTTCATAATCTATATATCCGCTGTCGTTTACTCCGTATGAAACCACCTTGAAATAACTTCCGCTTATATTTACAGGACTTCCATGAGTCAAATGTCCTCCGTGATTCAGGTTCATTCCCATAACCGTATCGCCGGGTTTAAGCAGAGCGAAAAATACCGCCAAATTTGCCTGAGCACCTGAATGTGGCTGAACATTGGCATAGGTGCATCCGAAAAGTTCTTTAGCCCGCGAAATAGCCAGATTTTCAACTATATCCACATATTCACATCCGCCATAATACCTTTTTGCCGGATAGCCTTCGGCATACTTATTGGTGAGCGGACTTCCCATGGCGGCCATAACCGCTTTGCTTGCAAAGTTCTCTGAAGCTATCAGCTCTATATGTCCGTTCTGCCGTTCAAACTCCAATGATATGGCTTCGGCTATTTCCGGATCAATGGCTTTTACATCATCGTATGAGTACATCAAAATCCATTCCTTTCAACAGTAACATAATATGATTTGATTATAACATAACCCAATTTTATTTGAAAGCATGGGCAAAGATAAAACCCGGTTTTAACTTATTATTTTATCTAATAATTATATATATTCATAATTATAAATCAATATAAATTTTTATAAATATTACAAAACTAATACGGCAAATCAAAAAGGCCGGCATCCGTAAAACCTGTTTCCGAACGCCGGTCTTCTTATTTTTTCTTGCAATACATTAATATTGCTGTATATGAGTAATCCGTTATATATAAAATCCGTAAAATTATATTGAATAAATATTCTGCCGTCTCAGGCCAGATAATCCGGGCCGAAACTCAAAGGCAAAAGCTCCTCAAGTAAATAAACGACATAATCTTCCTCGGATTTTGCCAATATAACCAAAAACTTGCGGGGATCCACAAATTCCCTCATGACCTGGCGGCAAACCCCGCAGGGAGGACAATAATCCTCCAAAAACCCGTCTTTTCCTCCCACTATGGCTATGGCGGCAAAATCCTTTTCTCCTTCGCTTATGGCTTTAAAAAAAGCCGTTCTTTCCGCGCAATTGGACGGTGAATATGCGGCATTTTCTATATTGCATCCGGTATAGATTTTTTGCTTCATTGTCATTAATGCTGCCCCGACCTTAAAACCCGAATAAGGGGTATAAGCCCGTTCCATGGCAAGACAGGCCTGACGGATTAAATTCCTTATAACCGACCTGGTAACCAGCGAATCTATTTCCGACAGCTCCCCTTTTTTATCGGGAATAAGGCTGTTATTCTGTTCCTGTTCCTTCATACTTACCTCCTTTTAATATCCCGTTGCCTCCTGGTTTTTTGCCAGTTTGACGAGCCTGCTGGTTCCGAGCCTTTCGGCACCGAGTTCAATAAACCGCTCTGCATCCTCAAATGAGGCAATTCCTCCGGCAGCCTTGATCTTTACCTGTTCACCCACATATTTTGCAAATAAGGCTACATCGTCGAAAGTTGCGCCTGCTTTGGAAAATCCTGTGGATGTTTTTATAAAGTCCGCACCGGCTTCTGTAACCGCCCGGCACATTCTTATTTTTTCTTCTTCGGTTAAGAGGCAGGTTTCTATGATTACCTTCAGTATTCTCTTCCCGCAGGCAGCTTTTATTTGCCTGATTTCATCAATAACCTTGTCATATTCACCGTCTTTTACCCAGCCTATATTAATTACCATATCGATTTCATCGGCACCGTTCGATATGGCATCTTTCGTTTCAAACACTTTAACTGCGGTCGTCTGATAACCGTTGGGGAATCCTATTACCGTACAGACCGCCATCTTATCCTTTACATATTCCTTCACCCGCTTGACATAAGACGGGGGAATGCACACCGATGCCACTCCGAAAGCTATGGCATCATCACATATTTGCTTTATCTCCTCCCAGGTTGCCGTCTGGGTAAGCAAGGTATGGTCAACCTTGCTTAATATCTCTTTTCTGTCCACAACTCATGCCACCTTTCCTGTTCATTATCGCTTAAGCCAGCTCCAGGGCTATCTCCATCATGTCACGGAAAGTATTCTGCCTGTCTTCCGCAGATAAAGCTTCTCCCGTAAATACATGGTCCGATATGGTAAGTATGCACAAAGCCTTTTTGCCTGCTCTTGCCGCATTCATATAAAGAGCAGCCGCTTCCATTTCGACGCAAAGGATATTCATTTTCTTCCACAATGAATTAGCCTCTTTATTGTCGTCATAAAATGTATCGGAAGAAAGCACGTTGCCGACAACCGTCTTTATTCCCAGTTTTTCAGCGGCCTCAACGGCCTTGCGCAAAAGTCCGAAATCTGCTATAGGGGCAAATGTTCCCGGAAGTTTATATTGGGCTGCATAGTTGGAGTTTGTCGAAGCCCCCATGGCTATTACGATATCCCGTAATTTTATATTGTCTGCTATTCCGCCTGCGGAACCGATTCTTATAATGTTGTCCACATCATAAAAATTAAACAGCTCGTATGAATAAATTCCGATTGACGGCATACCCATGCCGCTGCCCATTACCGACACTTTTTTGCCTTTATAAGTGCCTGTGAAACCGAGCATGTTTCTTACGCTGTTAACGCAGGTAACGTTCTCCAGATAATTCTCGGCTATGAATTTGGCACGCAACGGATCTCCGGGCATCAGTACGGTTTTTGCCACATCCTCTTTTTTTGCATTTATGTGCGGAGTCGGTATATTCATAGATTTTTCCTCCTTTATCAGGTATAAATTAACCAAGATATTTTTAGTATACGCAAATAACTGTTAAACAACCGTTCCTATTATTATATTCTATCATTTTTTGATAGAAATTCTATAATTTTTTTTGATAAGAAAATAAATTAATCCTAATCTTCTGTATCAAATACAACCCACGTTACTCTTCCATATGTAGTGTAAAATCCCAAGCTTCCGTTTTTCCGGTCAATGGATCCACCCAATAAAAGCCATAAGTGACCGCATGACCTATACCGGTATCAGGTTCATCGACAACAAATTCATATAGCCGAATAAGATAATGCCCGGTAATTTCATCGGTTTCTTCATAAACAAGATAATAATCGAAATCATCGGCTTTATAATAATAGCCATTTGAATCCTCACCAATAAAAGTTTTTGCAAAATCCGAGGCATACTTTTCTTTGACAATATCCAGCGCTTCCATGGGCGTCAATATTTTTATCACCAGGCATAATAACAGGAAAGCTTTCATAAAATTCCCCACCCTATAAACTGTTATATATGGCATATTAATCCTAACATATACTTCCATATATTTCCAGTAATTTAAGGTGGGGAAAATCGACCTTATCCTGTTTTTTGCCTATCGGATTTTTGTCCAATAAAGGTATTTAATTATATTTTTATCATTCATGACTCAGATAATTGATTATTTCAAAGTTTAATCATTTTTATTATCCTGATTATCAGGTACATTTTCCGGCATTTTTATATCGTTTGCCCGGCTTCTTGTTTTGTTCATTTTAACTTTTCTATAAATCTTTCTCCATATCAGAAGACCCGCAAGAATGACAACCGCCCATATAACCATATAAGGCAGATTTACTACAAACCAGACAACAAAATCTTTCATGCCTTCGCTTATGTTATATATGGTCTTGCCGAATCCGTTTTTTATCCTGGCCGCTATCGTTTCTTTTCCTTCGACAGGAGTTATACGATCCACTTCATATATGGTCATTGTAACTGTACAGTATTCAACCTGATTATCGATTGTCCTCAATTCGGTTTCATACATCTGAAGTTCATGCCGGATGGAACTTAGCCGGCTTTCCAAAGTGACAATATCCTCCAATGACTCGGTTTTTTCCAGTAATTCAAAGAGCCTTTCCTGTTCTATCTCCAAAGCCCTCTTGCGGCTTTCAGTATCCACATATTGAAGCGTTACATTCTCCGAAGTGGAGCTTTCATTAATAACGTTTCCGTTCTCCTTAACTGTTTCGACAAATTCATTCAATCTGTCCTTCGGTATTCTGGCAACGATATATGCGTATCTTGACGTATTTTGGTAACGGTAACCGTTCCCGCTAATCTCCGTTTTCTCTTCATATCCGCCCAATCTGGCAATATCATCTTTTATTGCCGTTACAAGATTGTCAAAATCCCGGGTTTCCACCTCTAAATTTACCTTGGTAATGATCTTTTCCATTGATAAATTGTCCGTACCTGCATAATTAAGCCCGCTGCTTGTAACTGTAAGTCCGGATGATGTGCTAAAATCACCATTGCCGGCGGCTTCATTAGTAGCTTTGCTTTTCTCCGTCGCAGGAACGGCTACATCAGCTTTTTTGCTACCGCAGGCAGTAAATAATAAACCCAAAAGCAAAAACACTGAAAATATCGCCACCGCTTTGTATTTTTTCATATCCTTCCCCCTTTTTTATTTAACAAATTCTTCCGGCTAACCTTTCAGATAAAACGTTCCCCCTTTTATATAAGTTCGAAACAATATTACTGCAGTCGGAATTATTTTACCCTGCGGTTTTAATGAAGCGGCCGGAAATGTTTTTCGAAAATTAGACGCCTGAATCTGCCGTACGGTTCCAAATTCTTCAGCCGAAAAAACGAAATCCCGGCAAACAAACAACTGCCGTGCCTACATGTGTTACAGACGGAGATTTCTTTGTCCGAATATGACACAGGTAAACACGGCAGCTGCAATATTGCAGGTATTTTGGATTTATCGGAATATCCCGTATTTCAACCGCTTCATATCATAAATAGCAACGGCTATTTTTTAGTAACTTTTATCTTTGTCAATGGGCCTCTTCCGGCCTTGTTCATACCCCATACCTTAATAACCGTTCCTTCTTTCTGGGACGGAATTTCAATTGTAAAATTGCCGTCGTTATCAATATTTCCTTTGTATTTCTTATTCCCTATCTGGGCATATACCGTTGTCTGGGTTTCCGCAACTCTTGCCGGGGCATCCTTAAACTCCTTCGGCACCTCCTGCGAACCGTCTCCGGAAGATACGGCATAATCCAGAAGTTCCACTGTTCCCGTTATTTTCTTTTTCCCTTCATATACGGGATCCACTTTCGGGGCGTCAGGTGCGACCTTAACAATCTTTGTGTTTAACGCTTCGCTGGTTCCGGATTCATTGGACGCGGTTACGGTTACCGTCGTCCCCGACACTTCCCTGTCAACCGCAAAGGTGTAAATATACTGGCCTGTTGACTCGTCATACAGATATTTGTCGCTGGTATATGTTTTTTTACCTATGGTAAGGGTAACAAGACAGTCCTTCTCGGCAATAACCCTAACCTCCTTATCCGTATTGGTGATAACCTTTGCGAGAGCAGGCGCATACGGTCTTCCTGCCACAACGGTTATGGACTTGGCAACAAGGATATTTCCGTCGTCAAATCTTGCCATGGCATATATCTTGGTTCCGATATCCAGTTTTTCTTCCAGCTCATAAACGTAACTGTCGGTATCGCTGGTAGTGACTCTGTAGATCTTACTCTTGAAGTCCTTGCCTTCGCCCTGCGTTATAGCTATATAAACGTCTCCTCCGGAATAATTATATCCGGATATCAAATAAGATTTATTCGTCACCCTGTTGATGGTCAGCCTTGCCGAATCCGGCTTTACATAACTTTCAATATCGTTGACCGTAACTTCTACGGGATAACTAGCTCTTTCCTTATTGTTTTTATAATCTGAGGCCACAACCAGCAAAGTCTGTCCGGCATATAGCTGATCATTGAAGGTAAACGTGAATTCTCCGCTTTTATTGGTTTTGGTTTTGTATACTTTACCGTCCAGATGCAATTCAACGTTATATACTTTCGACGCGGACGGAATATACCCCGTAAGGGTTTTTTCAATATTGCTGACTTCATTTACAACGGGTGCATTGGGACCTGCTTCGTTTACCGAAACGGTGGCAGCCCTGCTGTTTCTCGATACATGATCAATAGTATAAACTTTTACGGATGTGCCTGCTGCCTGAGGCGGTATTATAAGGATGAACTGACCGTCTGGTGATATTTCACCCTCTGTTTCAACTATTTTTAACGACGGATTATATATTTCGGTATTGGCTTCAAACAGCTTTCTGCCGTTTTTGCCGGTAATGTATGCCGTATCATCAATAATAGCCACAACCGCCATTACATCGTCACGGGCATTACCGGTTATATAATCCATATTGTTGTACAGGGGATTAACCTGGGGCTGATTGGGACCGGTCCGGTTAATACGCACCGACACCCGCTCGCTCTCCAGATTCCTTTTCTCGTCTTTTACATACACGGTTATGTAAGTCTCCGCCAACTGACCCGGCAAAGCGACCGAAAACGTTCCGCTTGAACCGACTTTTACCTCGTAAGTTTTTCCCGGCGTTTCAATGACCAGGGTTGTATTCGGTTCAGCTTTTCCGCTTATCTTCGATTTCCTGTTGGTATAATTGTTTACGGTAGGTCTCGGTAAAAGATTGTCATTAAAATTATTGACAACGACTTTTCTGATTACTTTATTACCGTTTGCATCCTCGGCATAAACCGAATATATGCCGTTTTTATCCACGGTAAATCCTTTGCTGGGAACACTTTTTGCAACATACCATATATTGCTGTCAATATCATCTTCTCCGCTGATATATTTCAGATTAACCACCTCGGAATCATCCGCGGCCTGCACGGCAATCTCATAAGAGCTGGCTGTCGGATGGGTGATTAAAGGAGCGATAACCATATGAGGAGGCAGCGTATCTTCGGATTCCCTGGGATAAGACGCAATATAATACTTATATTGATCTTTTTGAGTCAGATAACTTACATACCATGGAGTCCCTTCGAAAATATCACCGGCATAATATGGTACCTTAATAATAAATTTATAACTTTCAGGTAATTTCAATTTCCAGTTATAATCAACCTGTGGAATGATACTGCCGCTGGCTGAAAGCTGCTTAACATAATCACCCAGTATCGACTGGCTTCTGACAAAACCTTTAAGGACTACCTGCCCGTCAACCCCTTTGTTGGCAACCGTCGGTTTCGTAATCTTGTTCGTTGCTATCAGAAGTTCCATATCGTCGGTAACTTCCCTGCCCTGATAACGGACATTCGAAACTCTTCTGTTATCGCTTATGATATTTCCCGAAAAATTGTATCTGGGTTCTTTGGACGGATCAATTTCATAACTGATACCGTCAAACACATAAAAGTGACTCCAATCATTAAGCCACTCTTCCCTTATCAGGGATTTTAAGCCGGTTTGCTCCATAAGGGATGACATGGTACTGTCAGACCACCTGGTATTTTTGCCGATGGTTTCATAGGCGCTGGCGGACCATTCCAGCCATTCTTTTAACTGTTTCCCTGTTATGGTATATACATATATATAACTGTTATAATTTTGCAGGGAGGCCAGATTGGCTTCCGTAATTTCATCGCTGATACTGACAAAATCATCGGCCGATTCCGCTCCAAAGCTTTCATAAGTTGAAGCGGCTACAATCGGATAATCTATATATTCTTTTTTGTCAGCCTTTATCTGTTTCAAAGCATAATTGATTTTTGCATCATTCAACAGTTGTATGGCCGTATTGTCAGCCAACAGACCAAAATAATTGTGTATTAAGGCACCGGGCTCCAATTTTCCTAGAACTTCCTTTGAATAATCAAGAAGCTTTTCTTCCCATTCGCCATACATAGATGCTATGGTACTGTCTTCTTTGGTATTCTTTTCAGTAACCATGCGAAGCTCGGATTTACGGTCTGCAATGTTTACGGAATTCCCTTTTACTTCCAGAACCAAATCAACAACTGCGATGGCGCTTCCACGGCTACCGGCCATTACAACATTCTTTCCGTTCATGAGATATGTACTTTTATCGACGCCTGAAAGCTTGTAATATGAAGAAGTCGAATCATTCGTAGGGAAAAGGTTATGCTCATGACCGCATACTATAACGTCAATATCGTCTATTTTAGATAAAGCATAAGCGACATTCTTGAAATTAAGTTCCGGATTTTCGGGTCCTATTCCTGTATGGGATACGGCTATAATTATATCAGCCCCCATCTCCTTAAGCTTTTCCGCCTGCTTTTTTGCATTTTCAACTATATCTTCACCGATTAGAATTCCGTCATAACTATGGGTCTTACCGGTCAAATGAGGAATCGTGTGTCCCATAATTCCTATCTTTACCTCAACCTCTTTGCCGGACTTTGTCTTCAGTTTGCGTGTAATAAGCATATTTTCCAGAAAAGGATGTTCGCCGGTTCTTGCATCCGTGACATTGGATACCACCGTAATGTCGCGAAGTCCCGAACCGTCCAGTTGTTTTAAAATATAATCGTATCCGTAATCAAAGTCATGATTGCCCAGGGTTATGGCATCATAACCTACAAGTTTCATTGCTTTAAATATAGGCTGGATTGCTTCCTGATTGGCTGAAAAAATATATTCCGTGGTAAAGTCATACAAGGAATCCCCGACATCCACAACTATCGTATTACCGTCCGGCATCTCGGCCTTTGTCTTTTTAATCAGGTAGTAAGCTCTCGCCAGACCCCCGTTATTATAATCCACGCCCTGTTCATAATCAAAACTTTTTAGCTGACCGTGCAGATCGGTGGTTCCGATAATCCTGAGCATTACAGTCTCTTTTTCATTATTTGCGGCGACTGCTCTGCGAATTTCGCTTTTATCGATACCGATAAATAATCCGAGCATGAAAATTATTACTGCCGTAAAAACAAAAAATCTTGTCTTTCTTTTAGTCATTTTTCCTCCTTACTAAGAAGAACTTCTCTTGATGATCATTCTTCAAATTTCTGTTTAATATGCCAGCGTTTCACATCCGGGGTATATTTTAGCAAAGCAATAAGGCAAAAGAATGGCAAAAAAGTGGTGAAAGAATTACCATTTTTTATTATAAAAAAACCGTTGTAATTTGCCTGCCCATTGCCGACTCACACTGTCGCTTATGGCACACAAATCACAACGGTGTTCTTTTTAGTATACGGTCAGTTGACGGTGTTGTTATCGGAAAATACGGGCCTCATTAGCTCCATCATGCGGGCGGTCTGTCCGGTAAGATAAAGCCAGCCCATCAGTGCCTCCAGGCCCGTAGCAGTCCGGTAATCCGTGATATCCGCATTCTTGGCGGTATGAATGGACTTGGCATTTCTTCCTCTTTTGAATACGTTTTTCTCTTCCTCTGTCAACATACCCTCTATCATATAATAATGTTTTGCCTGGGCGGCGGCTTGAACCAGCCCGATAACCTTTTTATGAAGTTTGTTAACCGGGGCATTGCCCTGTTCCACTATAAATGTACGGATAACCAAGTCATAAATGGCATCGCCTATATAAGCCAAAGCAAGCCCGGAATATGATTTTATATCGGTATCCTGAATATTGAAAGCCTCTCTGATGTATGCGGCCATGCCTATTTTCTCTTCCATCTTACACCTTCTCTGGTATCCTCCAGTATTATACCTTTCTTTAAAAGATCGTCCCTGATTTTGTCTGCTTTTGCATAATCTTTGTTTTTTCTTGCTTCCTGTCTTTCTTCGATCAGCCTTTCTATCTCATCGGGCAGGATTTCTTCCTCTTTTTCGGTTACAATTCCCAGGACATCACACAAGGTAACAATCCTATCTTTCATGGACAATACAAATTTTCCGGTGCTGCCCTCGCCGCAGTTAATGTTGGCCAGCTTAACCAACTCAAAAATTGCGGCAATGGCATCTGCGGTATTAAAATCATCGTCCATCGACGCCTCAAATTTTTCCCTTAACAAGTCGGCTTCCCTGATTGTTGCTTCTTCTTCTGAAGTCAAATCCCCCTCTTTCAGAGTATCGCCCTTTATCAGATAGTCAAGCTGCCCGACACAGGTCAAAATCCGCTCCAGTGAGTTTTGCGCAGCCTCCATAAGCTCCCTGCTGAAATTCAAAGGGCTGCGGTAATGGGCGTTCAGCATGAAAAATCTCAAAACCTGGCCGGAATATTCTTTGCATATGTCCCTTACCGTAAAGAAATTGCCTTCAGACTTTGACATTTTCTTATTATCTATATTTATAAATGCATTATGCATCCAGTATCTGGCAAATTCTTTGCCGGTGGCTGCTTCGCTCTGTGCAATTTCATTTTCATGATGGGGAAAAATCAAATCCTCCCCGCCGCCGTGAATGTCGATCTGTTCTCCCAGATACTTGCTGCTCATGACAGAACATTCGATATGCCAGCCGGGACGGCCGTCTCCCCAGGGTGACGGCCAGAAAGGTTCCCCTTCTTTCTTGGGTTTCCACAACACAAAATCCATGGGATCTTCTTTTAATTCACTGACCGTAATTCTTGCTCCCGCTTCCAAATCATCGATGTTCTTTTTTGAAAGCTTTCCGTAATCCCTGAAACTTCTGGTCCTGAAATATACCGTACCGTCTTTTTCGTAAGCATGGCCTTTGTCTATCAGCAACTTAATCATCTCAATCATGCCGTTGATTTCTTCCGTAGCCTTGGGATGATAGGTTGCTTCCCTGACATTCAGTGCTTTCATGTCTTTCTTGAATTCCTCAATATAACGTTCTGAAATCACTGAAGCATCGACGCCTTCTTCGTTTGCCCTTTTAATAATTTTATCGTCCACATCGGTAAAATTGGATACGTATATAACTTCATATCCCTTATATTCAAAATATCTTCTTACCGTATCGAAAAATATGACCGGCCTGGCATTCCCGATATGGATATAGTTATAAACGGTGGGGCCGCAGACATACATCCGCACTTTATTTTCTTCAACGGGGACAAATTCTTCTTTTTTTTGAGTCAAAGTATTGTATATTTTCATGATCATCCTCCTCGTATCATTTTTATTTATGAAGATTTTGTACTTTAATTATTTAATAAAATCTGCTCTTAAATCCGGCCGGGTTAATGATTTTAACGGAACCGCCAAGCCCTCTAATATATGTGCGGATACATTACTTTGTGCTTACGTTCGATTTTAAATCTTCTATTTGCCTTTTAAGTTCTTCTATTGTCTCACTTATCCTTTTGAGTTCATCCCTCAAAAACCGGTTTTCATTTTTCAGGCTTATAATATCGTTTTTTACCGGATCCGGCAGATGCACATGATCCAAATCTTCACGGGGTATTTTTACATTGTCCCGCTTAACAACTCTTCCCGGTACACCGACTACAGTCGAATTGGGCGGGACCTCCGAAAGTACCACCGAGCCTGCGCCGATCTTGGAATTGTCCCCTATGGTGAAGGAGCCCAATACCTTTGCTCCGGCACTTATCATAACGTTATTTCCTACGGTCGGATGTCTCTTTCCTTTTTCCTTTCCCGTACCTCCCAGGGTAACACCCTGATAAAGCGTTACATTGTCGCCTATGACGGTGGTTTCACCGATAACCACTCCTATGCCGTGATCAATAAACAGACCTTTTCCTATGGTGGCTCCCGGATGAATTTCTATGCCGGTTTTTCGCGCCGCCCTTTGAGATATCCATCGTGCCAGGAAATAATGTTTCTTTTTATAAAGTTTATGGGCTAACCGATAATGAAGTATGGCTTTAAAACTCGGATAAAGAAAAACCTCCAGAGGAGTTTTTATGGCAGGGTCTCTTTCCTTTATAATCTGCATTTCTTCTTTTATATATTTAATCAGTCCCATATTTATCCCTCCCATTTTTAATAACCAAGCCTGCCTGCAAATTTATTTGGTTAATGTTCATACCGTAAAATTTCTATAAAGTATTCGGAATAAATTCATACCGAATAAAAAACCGCCTCTGTTATAGAGGCGGTTTCATACGCGGTTCCACTCTACTTGTATGCCAAAAAAGCATACATCTCATTCGGGTAACGGCTTATGCCGGATTCGGCTAGTTTCCTTCACCGAATCAGCTCCCGGATGCACTTCGCCCCAGTTCCTGCAAGGAGTGCTTTCAGCCGCCGACACTCCCTCTCTGTTGCCATTCCTGAAGTTACTTTTCCGTTCACAGCTTTTGGTTTTATTGATTTATATAACGTTTTACAATGCCTATCTTATATCATTATATTAAAAAAGTCCGTTTAATTATCCGGTATATGATATTTTCCTTATAACAATATTATCGTCATAATCTTTAGTACATTGTATGCATTGGTTCCGGTTTTGTCAATACCTTTAGTTTTTTACCTCATGGGACAGCCCCTGCACGCGCCGCAGTATCCCGCATTATCATGCGGAGTAACATCCGCCTGATAATTCATCATGGACTCTATAAGGCAAACGGCATTGGCCGCAATGCCGAGCCCTTCCCCCGTAAATCCCAGACCTTCTTCCGTAGTCGCCTTTATATTAACCTGATCTTCGGAAATATTAAGGGCATCGGCAATATTTTTTTTCATTTCCGGAAGATAGCCGGCCAGTTTCGGTTTCTGGGCAATAATCGTCGCGTCAATATTTTCAATCATATACAGATTTTCATCCAGCAATTTTCCGACTTGTTTTAACAATTCGATACTTGAAGCCCCTTTATATCTGTCATCGGTATCGGGAAAATGCCGGCCTATGTCTCCCAGAGCAGCCGCTCCGAGCAAAGCGTCCATGATGGCATGCACAAGCACATCCGCATCGGAATGTCCCAAAAGGCCTTTCTCAAAGGGGATCGTAACCCCTCCCAGAATAAGCTTTCTGTTTTCAACCAGTCTATGGACATCATAACCTGTTCCTATTCTCATCTAAAATCCTCCCAAATCATATGCGCCGGCATATGTTCATAAACAATAACCATTCAGAACCATAATATTATTTATAACCATATATATCAAAATATTGCCATATCGGAATTAATTATACTTCATAATCAAACCGAATTTAACATTGTCAGCCATAAGAAAATATATTCCATATGTCAGAATGAAATATATTTTATAAACAATTCGTTAAAGTCCCTGTCATCCGATAAACGTATCTCCTCCGAAACCGCAATAATATGTTCCAGTCTTGCTTTAGCTTTTACATCCGTCGAAGCCATGACCGCCCCGGATAAGGCAGTGTTGCCCGCGGCCTTTGCTTTATTTGTCAAAGCCGCAGGTATAAGGCCTATGTCTGCCGCTTTATTTATATCCAGATAATACCCGAAACCTCCTGCAATATATACCCGGTCCACATCGTCGTAAGATATGCCGTAGTTTCTTAAAAGAACTTCCACCCCGGCTCTTACGGCAGCTTTTGCCAGCTGGACGTTGCGGATATCCTGCTGAGTAAATTTAATGCCGTCAATGCTGTAACCTTTATCAAAATATTCGTCGATTAAAAGCCCGTCTTTGTCGATTATGCCTTCTTTAAGCAACAGCGCCGTAAGCTCAATAACTCCGGTTCCGCAAATACCCTTAGGCGGCAAACCTCCTACGGTTTCATAGCAGGGCTTGCCGTCCGAGACGGATACACGGTATATTGCGCCCGGTATGCTTCCCATGCCGCAGGAAATATTTCCGCCCTCAAAAGCCGGTCCGGCGGAAACGGATGTCACCAGTACCCTTTCTTTATTTCCAAGCGCCAGTTCACCGTTGGTTCCCAAATCGATAAACAGGCAGGGTTTTTCAAGATTATCAAAACCGCAGGCCAGAAGCCCTGCGGTGATGTCTCCCCCGACGAACACCGATATGGATGGAAGTATAATAACCGGTATCTTTTCCGATATGTCAAACAATTCGTCCGAACCGGCATAAATGAAACCTTGTCTGTACGGCGTAAAAGGATAACTTCCCAGGCCCTCACAGGGATATCCCATCAACAGATGAATCATTGTGGTATTACCGGCTATGACAATCTTCTCAACGTCATTCAAACTTATTCGTCCGTCTTTCATCATGACTCTGATACCGTGAATAAGTTCCTGCCGGATAAGGGATTTTAAAACCTGCCCTTTTCCCTCATTGGAAGCTTTTATCCTGGATATTACATCGGCTCCGTATACCCTTTGGGGATTGACTGCCGTCAGCTTAATTTTAATTCCTCCGGTAGCCAGGTCCGCAAGCCCGAAAGCCAGTGTGGTAGTCCCCAGATCTATGGCAACCGAATAGCTCTTTTCTGTTTTTTCCGACGAAGCAAATTCACCCCGCGGTTCTCTGCCATCATTATTAAGACTTTCCGCAACCGATATAAAATCGTTGTTTACTTCATTTTCAACAATCACGGTACAGTCAGAGTCCGGATGTGCCATACAGGCCAGACGGTATCCCTGCGAAAGTTTATCTGCAGAAAGGATTTTCCTATCCTGTAGAGTTATATCAAGAAGCCCCTCCGTAACCTTTACAGAACATTTCCCGCAGGTCCCGTTGCCGGCACACTCGCCATAAACCGGTATACCGGACCTAATCAAAGTTTCCAAAAGGTTCTCTCCCGCTTTTGGATATATATATGTCTCTTTTCCGTTATCGGATCCGATGACCTTGACCCTGATTTTATTATCCAACGTTTCACCACCCATACGGCCTGTTACAAACCGGATACCTTTATTGTAAATTTACAGGATAAATCCGTCAACCATAAGATAAATAAAAAGAACAGGCTATACCGGCCAAAAAAGGGTGATAGGTAACGCATAAAATTATGGGATGCAGATATGACCGTAATTCAAAGTCCGCACCCCATTATTAATTATTATACGTCACTATATGGCGCAATTTTATTCCATGATGCCCGCCGATAAAACCCACCGATAAAAGGCATAAAAAAATAGCGAAGGACGGATTTGAACCGCCGACACTGCGGGTATGAACCGCATGCTCTTGCCAACTGAGCTACTTCGCCAAACAAAAACACTATTTAAAAAGCACTTTCTAATTATATTCAGTATTTTTGGATTTGTCAATACCATTATTTATTGTAAAAAAACAGGGAAATTTTCTATAAGTCACAAGAAACATGCGGATTCATAATATTTCAGGACAAGGCATCAGGCCTTGGAATAATACAGGCTGCGAATTATGACGTCACAGGCGGACATTGTAATCCGGAGTATGGCGCATATGCCACAGCCTGTATTCCAGTACATGCCTGTTAGGTTATATCCATATCAATTCATAAACAATTTCAAATCCGGAGTATAATCATGCGGCAGGCCGGTTTTCCTACACATTTGCCGATACCTTTTTACCGTTTGCGGAAAAAATATCGGTAATCTGCTTCATCAGTTCCTTGTCCGGCTCCTTTGTGTCCGACAATTTATAATCAAGGCCCAGTTCCTTCCATTTGTATTCACCCATTTTATGAAAGGCAAGAAGCTCGATTTTTTCTACATTAGGATATCCTCCAAGGTGTTCCGATAATTTCTTTACGCTGTCCAGATTATCCGTAAGATTCGGTACAACAACATATCTGACCCATGTCGGTATGCTTTTTTCTTTAAGATAATCCAGAAATTTAAGGGTAGGGTTTAAGGAAACTCCGGTAAGGCTTTTATAGACAACCGGGTCATAGTTTTTTATATCAAGAAGAACCAAATCAGTGTATTCCAAAAGCTCCTTAACCTTATCGTTGAATATGAAGCCGGATGTATCTATGGCGGTCGAAATACCCTTTCCCCTGCATAATTTACAAACCTCAATCAAAAAACCGGTCTGAAGCAGGGGTTCCCCGCCGGTAAAAGTGACTCCGCCCTTTGAAAATTCCATATAAGATTTATATTTTATTATTTCCTTCATTAAATCGTCAGGGGTATAAATCCTGCCCCCGTTAACGTCCCAGGTGTCGGGATTATGGCAATACAGGCAGCGTAAAGGGCAGCCCTGCATGAAAACCACAAACCGTATTCCCGGTCCGTCCACCGTTCCGAAACTTTCTAATGAATGAATTCTTCCGTAATCAGCCACGGCCATCATCCCTTTGTTACATATACGGGCAATTAATAATTTATTAGGAATATCCCGATAAAAGCATTACAGTAACACCGGCCGTACAGCCGCCATAACCGGCCCTGTTAATCCGGTCATGGCGGTATATGTCACGGCATAATCTTCGCCGGTGTACCGTATTCTTTGTATCCTTTCAAAATTATGAATCAACCCGGTTTACAGTTACAATTCTTATTTATTTACTAATCATCTTTCATGGAACGTGCGGTTGATGACGTCAAGCTGCTGTTCCCTGTTCAGTTTTATAAAGTTAACCGCATATCCGGAAACACGAATTGTCAGCTGCGGGTATTTTTCCGGATGTTCCATGGCATCAAGCAGGGTTTCACGGTCAAAGACATTTACATTGATATGATGACCGCTGTTGTGGAAATATCCGTCCAGCAAGCCTACCAGATTATTTACCCTTTCCTCTTTACTTCTCCCCAGGGCTTTGGGGACTATGGAGAAGGTATAGGAAATACCGTCCTGAGCGTATTTATAAGGCAGTTTTGCCACGGAAGCCATTGAAGCCACGGCACCGTTTTTGTCCCTGCCGTGCATGGGATTGGCTCCGGGAGCAAATGGTTCTCCCGCCTTTCTGCCGTCCGGGGTACTTCCTGTTTTCTTTCCGTACACGACATTGGAAGTTATGGTCAGTATGGACAAGGTAGGTGTGGCATCACGGTATGTTTTTACTTTCTTAAGTTTATTCATGAACATCTCCACTATATCGACGGCAATCTGATCGACTCTGTCATCATTATTGCCGAAGGCGGGATAATCTCCTTCTATTTCATAATCCACCGCCAGCCCCGCTTCGTTTCTTTTTACCTTAACCTTTGCATACTTGATTGCGGAAAGCGAATCCGCCACAACAGACAATCCCGCTATTCCGCAGGCCTGGGTACGGAAAATATTCACGTCATGGAGGGCCATCTGGAGTCTCTCGTAGTTATACTTGTCATGCATATAATGGATGACATTCAAGGTATTTATATATAATTCGGAAAGCCAGTCGAGGATTTGCTCAAATTTGATCATTACTTCGTCATAATCCAGATATTCGCTTGTTATGGGAGCAAACATCGGACCGACCTGTTCTCCCGATTTTTCGTCCCTGCCGCCGTTGATGGCGTAAAGCAGCGCTTTGGCAAGGTTCGCCCGGGCGCCGAAGAACTGCATCTGCTTGCCTATCCTCATGGCCGATACACAGCAGGCGATACCGTAATCGTCCCCCCAGTAATTTCTCATGATATCGTCATTTTCATACTGGATAGAGCTTGTATCGATGGAAACTTTGGCGCAGAATTCCTTGAAAGGCTCCGGCAGGTTCACAGACCACAGCACCGTAAGGTTTGGCTCCGGTGCGGGGCCCAGATTATAAAGGGTATGAAGTATTCTGAAGCTGGTTTTCGTAACCAGGGTTCTTCCGTCAAGCCCCATACCTCCGATAGATTCGGTAACCCAGGTCGGATCTCCCGAGAACAGATCGTTATATTCCGGTGTACGAAGGAATCTTACCATACGGAGTTTCATTACAAACTGGTCAATCAGCTCCTGAACTTCCTGTTCGGTTATAAGGCCGTTTCTTAAATCCCTTTCATAATATATATCAAGGAAAGTGGATACACGCCCCAGACTCATGGCCGCGCCGTCCTGCTCCTTAATCGCGCCAAGATAAGCAAAGTATGTCCACTGGGTAGCCTCAAAGGAATTTTTGGCGGGTCTGCCTATGTCAAAACCGTAGGAAGCCGCCATCTCCTTCAGTTCTTTCAGAGCCTTGACCTGTTCCGACAATTCTTCCCTCAAACGTATATCGGGTGCGCCGAGTGTAGGAATCTCCAACAGTTTTTTCTCGCGAAGCTTATCCTCTATAAGCATGTCCACACCGTACAGGGCAACCCTGCGATAATCGCCGATTATTCTTCCTCTTCCGTAAGCGTCCGGCAGTCCCGTAATAATGCCCGAATGCCTTGCCTTTCTCATGGCATCCGTATATGCGTCAAAAACGCCGTCATTATGGGTTTTTCTGTTATGGGTGTATATTTCCTCGGTTTTCTTGTCCAGAGAGTAACCGTATGCTTCCAAAGCCTTTTTTACGACACGGATTCCACCGTTGGGCATTATTCCTCTCTTTAACGGCTTGTCCGTTTGAAAACCTACTATAATTTCGTTTTCCCTGTCAAGATATCCCGGTCCAAAGGAAGTTATGGAAGAAGGAACCGATGTCTCGGCTTCAAGGATACCTTTCTTATGCTCTTCATCCATCAGCTTTCTGGCCTTTTCCCAAAGACTTAATGTTCTTGCCGTAGGTCCGGTCAAAAAAGATTCATCCCCCAAATACGGAGTATAGTTAAGCTGAATAAAACTTCTGACATCTATCTCTGTCATCCAGTTTCCGGGATTAAAATCATACCATTCTTCTCTCATTATCTATCCTCCCAAATATTCTATATAGTGCCTTTCGCGACCTAATAAATATAATTGATTATCATTTTCATGTCAATACTAATTGAAAATAATAATCATTTCAATTATTGCGTTTTTAATATGATACATGAGTTTTAATACTATACATCATGATTTAAACATATCCGAAATCTCAGTAAATAAATCCATATCATCCTTGTTCAGCCGGATATTGGAACATATGGTTCTGCCGTCTATCGTTTTTACGTTGACTTCAATCACAGTTCCTTCTTTTATATAATTATTTTGCAAAGCGGCGATAAAATTGATGAATTTCGGATGGTTCATTGCAAATCGTTCCCAGGTGCTTTTTAATTTTAAAAGTTTGGTGGGATTAAACATTGCATCATCTCCTGTCAGTATATTATTTTTCATCTTTGGTAACGTAGGCCGCACCGGATGTGGGAGTTTCGCCAGCGAAACTCTTTCTAGCATATTACATGATCATTGATTTAATTTCAATGATCCAAATCACATTTCTATATATTACATTTTAAATGGCGGTAACCGATATATATACCAGATAATATTGATATATTATTCAAAACATAAGGGATGTATAAGCATGGAGATAAACGGATATTCCAGGGAAAAAGAAAGCAGGCTCTATAAAACTGCCCTGTCAAAATACGAAGCGGCCATCGACAGGGCTCAGAATATCAGGCCTGTTGAACATCATGAAGGTAACGTTTCCGCAAACCACGAAGGTCAGACAATTAAAGGTGAAATAATCGATCTGAGATTTCAGGAGGTCAAAATATGCCTGGAGCCGGACGGCCGGGTCATTTCGGCCAAAATAGAAGGCAACGTTGCCCTTTCCATAGGCCAGACGGCAGAATTTGTCATTACCGATAAAACCGACGAACGGATTACCCTCCGCCTGGTTTCTTCAGAAAATGCTCCCATGAACGATATCGTTTATAAAGCCTTATATGCCGCCGGTCTTACTGCATCGGAAAGAAACAAGGGCATAGTACGGGAGCTTCTGAAATTTAAGATGCCTGTAGATAAAGATACCTTGCTAAAGCTTATAAAACTTACCGCCGCCTACCCTGAGGCGGATATAAAAAACATCATATTACTGCTTAAAAATCAACTGCCTGTCAATTCCGTCAATATTGCCCAGCTGGAAATATATCAGAAGGGTATGCACCCTATCTTAAGCGAACTTGACAGCCTTACGGAAAATATTGCAAACATCCTGGAAAATATTACAACAGTTATGTCCATTGAGAACACCACAACCGACCCTGACGGTTTTTCAGAAGATAAATCATATGTAAACCACACAACGTCAGCAGAAAACCATGCATGGATTAGCAAAATGAGCTTAGACGACTCTGTTAATCTGTATAAGGAGTTATTATACCTCCTGCGTAATGAAGAAACGCCGGGCATTAATTATTCTCCCGATACGCCTATTGATTTAATCCTGTCCGATAATGAGCTTGCAAAACTGGACGATGCTGTCCGCAGTTTGTTAAATACTTACAGCCAAAGCGGCACAGGCAATGCGGAAAACCTGAACGATACGGCAACTGCTGAAGTTATATGGAATATAAACAGTCGTGATAATGCGGCAGGCCATGCCGTAAGCCTTACCGAAGACAGACCCTTGACAATAAGGGATTATGTCACTTTATTATTCGACCTGAATGACAAAGGACAGATTAAGCAATTGAGGGACAATAATCTTCTTCCCGCCGGCCTCTATGAAGCCTTTTTGGGTGTATCCGATTCCTTATCGGAGACAGGTAAAGAAAAACTTATGCATTTTCTCAAGGACACAGGCTTAAGCCGGCAAATAGCAAAGGCTTTGCATAACAGGTGGACCTTAAAACCCGAAAGTCTGAAAGAAGAAATTACGGACAGAAAATTTTTCAGACGGCTGTATGAAGATTTGGAAAAACTCAAAGGATTTGCGGATAATAAGTTGTTTGATATGCCGGATATAAAAACGTCAATAAAAATACTGCAGGATAACCTGCAGTTTATGAAGGAGCTTAACGAACTTTTTTCGTATCTCCAGCTTCCCATGCGGCTTTCCGGTCGGGACGCCCACGGAGATCTGTATGTATTTACCCGTAAAAACAAAGCCTTAAACGAAAAGGAAAAACTGAATGTCCTGCTGCATCTTAATATGCCAAATCTGGGTCCTGTAGATATCCATATGACCATGAAGGAGAGGCAAATTGAAGCCGTATTTTATCTTGAAAATACGTCCGAACCGCTGATATCCGCCCATTTGCAGGAACTGAACGATTCCCTGCGGAAAAAGGGATATCAGTTTCAGGCTGAAACCAAAGTATCCGACAGCAGGCCCGATTTTATAACTGACATCCTGCAAAAAGACAATACGGGCAAAAATACGTCGGTATACTCTTTCGATATCAGGGCGTGAAAATTATATTTGAACGCCTTCTTCCAAAAGTTTTAGACCATATTCATCAAAAAGATAGGAAAGAATTTCAGCCATACCGACAAACTCACACCCGTACATGGTCACCCTGTCATCCATAGGCTGGCTTCTTATGATCTTTACGACGGTATGGATGGTTTCCTTGCCGCCGAAATTAATGGCGGCATTAAAATAATAGCCTACCGGAAGGACGCTTTCCGATTTAAACCCTATTCCGATTTTTGAAATATTCACGACTTCTATAGGAGCATTTATATTTTCAATTTTCACATTGTCCTGCTTATACAATTCACTTATTTTTAATTTAAGCCGGAGCGGCATTCTTTTTGCTTTTCTTCTTTCTTCCATATTATCCCCCGATTTTACATTTCAGATATATTATACATTAAATGTAAACTTATTACAACGCTATTGTTCAAGAAATTCCTTAACAACTTTGTTGACCAGAATCGGATCCGCCTTACCCTTAACGGTTTTCATTGTCTGGCCGACCAGAAATCCCAGGGCTTTAGTCTTTCCGTTCTTATAGTCCGATACGGACTTGGGATTTTCTTCAATAACGGTTTTCACCAACAGGCGCAGCGTATCCTCATCCGAAATCAGGCCGAGATTATGCTCCTTTACATACCCTTCGGGGTCCGCATCTTCCAGAATTATTTTCTCGAACACTTCCTTGCCCACGGTCCGGTTGATTATGCCCTCTTCCACCATCAAAATAAGTTTAGACAAAGCCTCCGGCCGTACATCTATATCGTCCGGCTCCATACCGTATTCATTCAGTATTCTCATTCCCTCAACCATCAGCCAGTTTGATACTTCCTTTGGTCTTTCGCACAGCCGGGCCGTTTTTTCAAATAAATCCGCCATCTTTTTGGAAGAGGTAAGCACTTTTGCGTCATATTCCGGCAGCCCGAATTCTCTACGGTAACGGATTATCTTTTCGTCACGGAATTCCGGCAGCCCGGATTTTATTTTTTCAATACATTCGTCTGATATCTCAACCGGAACCAGATCGGGCTCGGTAAAATACCGGTAATCCTGCACATCCTCTTTTGATCTCATCCGGACACAGATAGCATTATCGTCATCCCACCGCCTGGTTTCCCGGGCTATTTCTTTTCCCTCTTTAAGTAATCCAATCTGCCTTTCGCTCTCGTTTTCTATCGCTCTTGCCACCGCCTTAAACGAGTTCAGATTCTTTATCTCGGTCCTTGTTCCCAGTTTTTTGTCCGACTTTCTTCTCACGGAAAGATTTATATCCACCCGTAATGAGCCTTCCTGCATCTTGCAGTCGGATATCCCCAGATAAGTCATAATCATTTTCAGCTTTTCCAGATATGCAATCGCTTCCTTAGCCGTCCTTAAATCGGGCTTGCTTACAATTTCGATAAGAGGCACGCCGCATCTGTTATAATCCACCAGGGTCCTGCCCGTTTCCGTATCATGTATTAATTTACCGGCATCCTCTTCTATATGAATTTCCCTTATGCCTATAATTTTTTCTCCGTTGTCCGTAGTTATGGTTATTTTGCCGTTTTGGGCAAGAGGAATATAAAACTGTGATATTTGATAACCTTTGGGCAGATCCGGATAAAAATAATTTTTTCTGTCAAAATAAATTACTTTATTTATCTCGCAGCCAAGGGCAATACCTGCCGTCAGGGCATATTCGACGACTTTTTTATTTAATACCGGCAAAGTCCCCGGCATACCTGCACATACCGGACAGATATTGGTATTCGGCTTGCTTCCGAACTTTGTAGAACATCCGCAGAAAACTTTGGACTCCGTAGCCAGTTCCACATGTACTTCCAAGCCTATAATAGTTTCAAACTGCTCCATCTGCTGTAACTCCTTAAATATTCTTTAACCATAATGCGGTATTTCTGTAATTAATCAATAAAACGAAAATTGACCTTATTTGGCAAGTAAATCAAATCTTATATTTGAAAATATTGAATATTTTTCGGCATTATTATTCCATAAAATAGGTGGTAAGATTTTATGTTCATAAAAAATTTCATCCATGATTTTATTATAACTATGATTTTATTTTAACATAATAACAAGTTATATTATTTCAGGCCGTTCATAAGATCTTGTCCGTTCAAACGAATATGCTGCCCGTATTATATCTTTTTCTCCGAACCGTTTGCCTATCAGCTGTATACCTACAGGCATCCCATTTTTATCCAACCCGCAGGGAATACTGGCGGCAGGCAGTCCAGCCAAATTAACGGAAGAATTAAGCGTCAGAGATGAAGATTTCTTCGGTTCCGTAATATCAATATCGGCAAGCAAAGGGGCCGTTTCCAAAGTCTCCGGACATAAAATGATATCGTATCTTTCGAAGGCGTTTTCATAAGCCTCACAAATAATTCTCCGGATTTTCCTGGCCTTGTTATAATATTTTTCAAAGTTGTCCTTGCTTAAAACAAAGGCTCCCAGCATAATTCTGCGTTTAACTTCATAACCGAAGCCTTCGCCTCTTGTTTTTTTGTATAAATCTTCCAGATTGGCGTAATTATCGGCCCTGAACCCGTATTTTACACCGTCATAACGGGCCAGATTGGAACAGGCTTCGGCGCAGGCGATGACATGATACGTCTGAACACTGTACTTTACGGCATCAAATCCGAACAATTCTATACGGGCTCCCAAATCCTTAAAAGTGTTTACCGCATCAAGAAAAATTTTACGGATATCCTCCTGCATCTTTTCCTCAAAATAAACTTTTGGTACCCCTATCTTCATGCCTTTTATGTCATCCAAAAGGGCCTGACGGTAATCATAGCTTTTCTGACCGGCGGACGTCGAATCTTTGGGATCATGGCCCGATATCGCCTCAAGAAGAGCCGCGCAGTCCGGCACATTTCTGCAAATGGGGCCTATTTGGTCCAAAGAAGATGCAAAAGCTATCAGACCGTACCTTGAAACGGTTCCGTAAGTCGGCTTTATGCCCACCAGGCCGCAATATGACGCAGGCTGCCTGATTGATCCTCCCGTATCGGAACCCAAGGATACATGAGCTTCCTCGGCCGCCACCGCTGCTGCTGAGCCTCCGCTTGAGCCGCCCGGTGTACACTTAATGTCCCACGGGTTTTTGGACGCTCCGAAATATGAAGTTTTTGTGGAATCGCCCATGGCAAACTCATCCATATTCGTTTTTCCTATCAGGACGACACCAGCTTTTTTCAGTTTTTCTATAACGGTGGCATCATACGGAGGTACATAATTCTCAAGAATTTTTGACGCACAGGTGGTTCTGGTCCCTTTTGTGCATATATTGTCCTTTATCGCTATGGTAACTCCGGCAAGAGGGGAACAGTCGAGTTCCCCGCTGTCTATCCTTTTTTGCACTTCCTCCGCCTGATCCAAAGCTTCCTTTTCCATGACGGTTATATACGAATTGTATACGGGTTCCCTTTTATAAACAGTCTCCAGCTGGGCTTTGACCACTTCCTGCACGGATATCTCCCTGCTTTTGATTTTCTGTGCCAGTTGAAGGGCTGACATTGACGTTATTTCCTGCATAGCCGCCTCCCTATTCTATCGATTTAGGCACCACAAAATATCCGCCACAGATATCCGGTGCGCCGGAAATTAAGTCTTTATTTATATCTCTATCGTCAACGACATCTTCTCGAAAGGTATTCTTTTTGGGATAAACAAATGTAAAAGGTTCGGTACTATCCGTATCCAGCTCATTCATGGTATCGATAAACTCAATAGTCTTGTTCAGATGATCAAATAAAAGCTTTTCTTCTTTTTCCGAAAATTCAAGTTTTATCATATCGGCCATTAATCTGAAAGTTTCTTTGTCCATCACCATTTTTATTACCTCTTTAATAATTTTGTCTTATATGTTGAGTACACCATCTTCCGTTATTCAGTCCGATTTAAGAAATTCACAGGGATATTCCGGAAAGACATAACGGTAATAATCATACTTTAATATGCTTTTTGAAGCAATGAATTTATTCTTTACAATACTGTTGATATTCTTTACATAGTCCTCAGGCAGTTCTTCTCCAGTCAGATTTATGACTTCGCCGGTTTCCGAATTATACATGACTTTGTCCGTTATAAAGCTTCGGTTACTCAGAATTACCAGAGGCTCGGCATCAGATAAAATATCCCGCCCCATTAAAAGCCTGGAATCAAAGGTAAGTCCGAACAAATTGCTTAATGTAGGCAAAATATCGAGACTTGAAGCCGGTTTATCTATGACTGCCGGTTCCTTAATTGCAGGATTCCACAGAATAAAATAATTCCTGTATACTTCGAAATAAGGATCCACTTCATGACCCGCCAGCTCATCAAGTCTGTCCTTATCCCATCCGTAGGGATAATGATCGGCACATAAAGCTATCACCGTCTTGTCTGCCACATTTGCCTCGGTCAGACGGCGTATCAGTTCTTCCAAAGCCCGGTCCAGCTCAATCTGACAGGCAATGTATGCTCTGGCTTCGGAGGAGTACGGCAGGTCCTTGACCAAATCCCTGTTTTTATAGGACATACTGTTGCCGGAAAATGAATAGTTCATATGACCGCTTACGGTCAGATAATATACGTGAAAAGGCCGCTCATCTATATATTCGTCTACGGTATTCTTTATCATTTCCCAATCCGAGGCAGGCCAAACATCAGATTCAAGCACAAGGCCGTTTCCTTTCGCCTTAAAAATGTATCCGAGGTTCGGATGGGTCTGGTTTCTCTCGTAATAAGTATAGGTATGGTTATGATATGCCTTGCTTTCGACTCCCAAAAGGTTGAATTGTTTGCCCAAAGAAAAAGGCAGCAAATTATTTCTGGATTTATACATGCTTCTGGTTCCTACCGGAATCAGACCCGTCAGGGCTACATATTCCCCGTCACTGGTACTTGTCTGCCAGAGTGGAGTATAAAAGTTTGTGAACACAAAACCTTCTCTTGTCAGCTTATATAAAGTCGGTGTGAGTTTCTCGTGTACGGCATAGGGTGAAAAACCTTCCGCAACAATGAATATCAGATTGTAACCTTTGAACATGCCTGTATACTTATTCTTTTTGGTTGGCTTCACCGTTGCAAAATATTCATGAAGTGTACGGATTACCTTATTATCTTCATTTTTTGCCAGTTCTTCAAAATCAATATCCATAATATTGGGGGAAGTATCCACTGGAACCGGAGTGGGGGTTGCGACAGGCGTAATTTTTTGCGTGTCGGAAGGACGCACTGTATGTTTTTCACTTGCTTTGGCTTTTTTTATTTCGGGCGCAGTCGCAGGTGAATAATCCACTATGGCTCCCTCGACCGGGCCGTTATTTTCCGAATCGACTTTTACCAGATCCGGCTCCTCCTCACCCTTTATAAGGCCGGCTATATCCAATCTTGTTAATGTAAGAATCCCCAGATGTTTGCCGCTGAGTTCCGGTACCTTGCTGTTATGATAAAGATCATAAGGGGTATAATCCTCTTTCCCATATATCCTAAGCGACAGCAAAGCAAGCAGGTGAAATGCCAGAACCCCGATAAACAGATATTCCTGAAGTTTCGGCGATCTTTTTTCACAGGCAATAACCCGCTTTTTAATTAAAAAATGCAGCAAAATCAACGGAAAGATTAGCAAGAAAATAGGGAACAGATTTGACCTTATCGCATTATTGACATCGTCCTGGAACTCTGTCAGGGCATCATTTGCCATTCCCATGGTCTGAAAGGAAAAGTACACTTTAAAAACACTGTAATAAACAACCTGCAGACAGAAAATAAGACATGATATTCCGGTCAACAGCCACATAATCAGAATATTGGCAAACCGGTCAAAAAAGCCTGATAAAAAAGTAAACAAAACACCTAAGGGAACGGCAAATAATATCGGATATATTATCTTGCCGTCCAGGGAACGATAAATAAGCAAATGCGACGTTAATTCAAGATACATCAGAGTCCCGGTAAAAAACAACAAAGGATATAAAAAATTTTCTTTCGGTACAGCTTTAGCCTCATTAACCATTTTATTAACTGCCTTGGTTAAAGCGGTCTTAACCCCCATAAAAGGTTCTGATTTCATAAAAACCGTTACCTTCTTTCAAAAACTATGCTTCCTTTATTATTTGCACTTTTAACCTTTGCAATTGCTCCGTTTATCATAGTAAACTGCGGGTGTTTATGACCTATGTCGGCATTCATTATGATCGGCACGTTTAAATCCCCCAGAACCGAGCAAACCGCCTCTTCATAGGAAATATCATAAATACCCTCGTACATGGCCGGCCTTCCGAATATAAACCCCACCGCACCGAAAAACCAGCCGGCTTCCTTCAACTGCCACAGGCTTCGGGTTAAAGCCGCACTGTTAAGATCGTAACTTTCCAGGAACCACAATATTCCGTCCTGCCTGTATTTCCTAACGAATTCTTCGGTTTTGTCAAACCGGGTTCCGGCAAGATTAACCAGACAATCCAGACATCCGCCCAAGGCCCTGCCCTGCATGACAATTCCCTTATCATTATTTTTCCCGTACGGAAATATATTCTCCCATTCCACTTTCTTTTCAGGCACAAACCCTTCCAGTCCGGTTACCCTTTTATAATATCCGTCCTGATATAAATCAAAACTGTTTTGTTCGACATCATGGCCTTCTAAAATTCTCAAATTATCGGATAAGGATTTATGCCAGGTTTCCATACCGAAGGTACTGAAATTATATGAATATATTGTGGCCATATCAAGATTTGTAGTTATTGTAAAAACCAGTCCTGTCGTATCGGAAAATCCCTGTACCCATTTGGGATTGACGGAAATCTTATTAAAATCAATATAAGGCAGCATTTCCACCAAAAAGTCTCCTCCGCTGGCCGCAAAAACGACCCGTACCCTCGGATCTTCAATCAAACTCATAAACTCATATGCCCTTGTTCTTCCGTCGGAACTTCTTCCTTTAATATTCGTTCTTACATTGGGTGTGACGATTGCCGGATATCCCAGTTTTTGAAAATTGCAGATCCCGTTGTCAAGCCGTCTGTAATCCGCCTCGTTGTCAAAGCCTGCAGATGTGGCGGTCACACCTATATAAAAGCCTTTTTCAAGATTCTCCGGGTATATCATGTAAAACCTCCGTGCTTACGTACTCAATCCGTTTTTTATCTATAATTCCATTTCCCCTTCAAATACCGTTACGGCGGGTCCTGTCATATAAACCATATTTTTATCCTTATCATATTTAATATGCAGGTCACCTCCCAGCAATGAAACCTTTACTTCATTATCCGTAAATCCGTTAACGACTGATGCCACCACAGACGCACAGGCTCCCGTACCACAGGCCAGGGTTTCCCCCGATCCTCTTTCCCATACCCGCATCTTTATACGGTTTCTGTCAATAACTTTTACAAATTCTGTATTAACTCTGTCGGGAAAGATTTCATGGTTTTCAAACATGGGGCCGACTTTATCTATAGGAAAATTATCCGTATCTTCCACAAATACCACGGCATGCGGATTACCCATTGACAGGCAGGTTACTCTGTACTCCTTATCTCCGACAACAAGAGGTTCATTTATTACTGCTTCTTTATCCCAAACCACCGGAATGTTGGCCGGTGTGAAATCCGGGGCCCCCATATCCACCGTAACATAAGCAACTTTTCCGTTTTCAGTTATAAGATCCAGAGTTTTTACTCCGCTTAAGGTTTCCACTTTTATCCGCTTTTTATCCGTCAATCCTTTATCATAAACATATTTACCCACACACCGTATTCCGTTACCGCACATTTTGCCTCTTGATCCGTCGCTGTTATACATATCCATAAAAAAATCCGCCTTGTCGGACGGTTTAATCAAAATTAAACCGTCGGATCCCACTCCGAAATGACGATCACTGATTTTTACGGCCAAATCCGCCATATTTCCCTTAATCTGTGTTTTGGTACAGTCTATATATACATAATCGTTTCCGCATCCCTGCATTTTTGTAAACTTCAAAATAAGCCACACCTTTCTATATTTACTTTCTATTCCGAAATATTTTATCCAAATTCTCTTTATAATTAATTTTATACTTTCATATCATGTATCAAATATATTATAATAAATTTATATTAATATTATATTATATCGGTAAATTTGGTAAAGATAATTAGAATTTTGTTGTAATTACAACTAAAATGTAATATACTTACATTATTAGCATACATAAAAAAGGAGGGGCAGGTTTGCTGCTAGATGAAATCCCTGTCGGTACAAGTGTAGAAATTGAAGTAAGATTTGGCGGTCGTTCAATGTCGTTTAACAGCGAAGTTTTATTTATACATAATGATTCCGTGTTTATAAATCCGATTACGGTAAATGACAGAACTATCGGTTTTAACGATAAATGTCGTATAAACTTTATTGTAAAAATAGACGGCAAAGTATTTTTGTGGGAAAATGTTGAAATAAGATTGGTCAGATATAATTCTCAAATATATCACCGGATCATTGTACACGGTGAAGGTAAGCCATATAACCGCAGAGAAGCTTACAGAATGTACATAGGGGAAGATATGCCGGTATATATCAATACCCCTCAAGGACCGCATCTGATAAACGTGTTGGTGAAGGATATCAGCGAAACCGGTGTAGGTTTTATCACCAAGGAAGATCTGGACGTTGACCGTATGATACGTTTAAAAATCAAGGATTTTAATCAAATTATCGTTTTAACCGGTGTCATAGTACGCAAAGAGTATCTTCCCCATCTGGATTCCTATTTGTACGGCTGCAAATTCAATGAAAAAAATGACAAACTGGGAAGATTTATAGCCAGAAAACAAGGGGAACATTTACGTCAAAAGCTTAACGCCTATTCTTCTCCTGCGGTGGTAAAAAAATCAAGGAAAAAGAAATAAACTATCTGTACTTTTCAAGATTTCTGCGTGCTAATTCTTCGGAATCCAAATATATGAACTTATATAGCTCCATGATATTGGTATCCCAATCGTAAATAATAGGGTATTTGACTCCGTTATATTTTTTCGGAGCCTCAAATGCCCCATTTACCGGCATTCTCATGGTTTCCATTTTAGTTATTTTATTCTCTATGATATTTTCCAGGGCTTTTTCTATCTGCTCCTGAGTAACATTGGTTTTTACATATCTTAGCATTTTATTTGCAATTACGATCAAATCTATTAGCCCCTTGGATTTGTATTTTTCAAAAATTGCGCTTAAGACCCTTCGATGCCTTAAGGTTCTTCCGTAATCGTCACTGACACCTTCGATAGTTTTTACCTTGCGGATACGGCAATATCCCAGAGTCTGGTTTCCGTTGAGGTGATTTACACCGGGAACTACATTCCGGTAATCCGGATTCGATATGTAATTGGTACGATTCAAATACTCGGCTTCTTCCTCACTGAGTTTAATATCAATTCCGCCCAGCAAATCAACGATCTTTTCAAAAGATTCAAAATTTATATAAGCATATCCGTCGATTTTTATCCTGTAATTATCCTCAATAATTTCCACCAGTCTTTTTGCCCCTCCCAGGCTGAAAAAAGCGTTCAGCTTGCGAGGTTTGTCATTCTCCGTCTCTATATAAGTATCTCTCATTAATGAGGTTAGTTTGATGGTATGGTCTTTTGTATTAATGGATGCAATCAGCATGGCATCGGTATTCCTGGCGTTATCGATTTCTTCCACTCCAAATAGCAGATAATTGCTGACATAAGTTTCACTTCTCGGCTCCGATTTCTCCTCTTTTACGCCTTCACTTTTTTCGGTATCGTTTTCATTGTTCTTTACATCAACCTTTTGGTAGGTTTTTATATTATCATCTTTAACAGGCATTTCATCCAAAGGAATAATGATCGGCTGGATCTCGGAAACGTCGTCTTTGTCCAAGCCTTTATAAATCATATAACCTGCAATCTTATATATTAACCGTTTCCCGCTGCCGGTAAATGCAAGCCAGGAAAAAAACAGCAAAAATACCGCTAAAACTGTTCCGACCGACAATAATATTTTTCTTTGTCTGCCATGTTTTTTGCCCCTATCTGTTTTATTTTCCCTTTTTGATTTTACTTCATATTTTTTTCTCCTGTCACCGGCTTGCTTACCCATCTTTTTATCCTCCTGAACTACGCCAATATTTTTATGGCATTATGGAGATTTTGAATATTGACCGTCTGTGCTCCGGCTTCATACTCTCCGTCAATTGACCATGGAATCGGCTCATCCATATAAAATGTGACATTTGACGCTTTAAAAAACTGAATATGTTTATCCTTATATTCTTTTTTCCTGATCGATATGATTATCTTGCTGAAATCCAACGGAGTCTTGGGATTTTTTATAAGAAGGATTTCAAACAAACCGTCATTTAATTTAACGTAATTGGAATCTAATTTAAGAAGACCACCTATGGATAAGGAATTGCTTACAGCACCGAATATATAATCACCTTCATAAACATCATCATCGGTTTCCACTCTTACATGATAAGGCCTTATATTTGGAATATCCTTCATTCCTTCCAATACATAAGCCAGATGGCCTATTATATTTTTATGGGACTGGGGTGTGGTATAAGATGTTCCCGTAAATGCGCCAAACGAAGCAATATAGCTGAAATATCTGCAATCCCCGAATAAACCTATATCTACCGTTCTGGTTTGTCCGTTTATTATGGTCATTGCGGCGGTTTCCATACGGTCTGAAAGTTTTAAGCTGCAGGCAAAATCATTGGTCGTACCGGAAGGAATATAACCCAGTATAACATCCTTTCCCAGTTTCATTATTCCCGATATGACTTCATTCAATGTACCGTCTCCACCGCTGCAAACAATTATATCCTGATCATGTCCATATTTTATTACCAGTTCCGTTGCATGGCCTTTAAATGCTGTTTTTTTCATAATAACATTGTAACCATGATTTTTAAACAACTCTGCGGCACGCTCATAATTATTTTTGGGAAAGAGCCTTCCTGCAATCGGATTTACTATGAACAGCAATTTATTGTTTTCCCGATCGGCCATTATTATGCCTCCTTAATCCGTTAAAAAAAATAAGTTGTATGGTAATTTCTGATTAAATTCATATTCCCTATTATTTCTTTTATACTAATTTTTAGTATTTTTCAAGCACATTTGTTATTTTTTAAGTAAAGCTTAATGAAGTTATATAATTATAAATTTTTTATAAAATAATAAATAGGTATTGACATATCAAGTTATATGTGTTATAGTGCAGATAGAACAGATAGATGATATATAAAAGATATAAATCAAGGAGGAATGAATATGTTATTACCAAGCATCTTTAACAATAATTTCGTAGACAGATTTTTCGATGATGATTTTGATGATATGTTCAGTTTTCCTTCCTTCGGCGTATTCCCGATGGCCGGATGGATGAATACAAATATAAAAGATTTGGGCGATGAATATCAGCTTGAGATAGAACTTCCCGGATTTGACAAGAAAGATATTACGGCCCATTTGGATAAAGGATATCTGACCATAACAGCCATAAGACAGGATTCCAGAGAGAAAAAAGACAGGAAAGGCAGATACATCCGCAGAGAACGCTACAGCGGCAGCTTAAAGAGAAGTTTTTATGTAGGCGAAAACCTGAAGGAGGAAGACTTCAAGGCATCGTTTGAAAACGGTGTACTGACAATCGTATTCCCTAAAGACAAGACCGCAGCCAGACTTGAACATCATAAATACATTCCTATAGAATAATATAAAACGATAATATCCGGAAGAAGTCCCCCTTCCCCTTCTCCCGGTATCATGAGGCAAGCGACATAATCATAACGGGATCGGCTTCTTACGCCGGTCCCGTAAGAATATACGGGTAAGTCTCAAAAAAGGCATAGCACCTGACGTGATTACAGTATCGGATACACATTATCAGCTTATGACACTGTAGTCACGGCAGGTTTTTTTATTATGGGAATCTTTAGGATTTCATATTATACAAAATCTTTAGGATTTCATATTATAAAAATTCTTTGGGATTTAATTTTATAAAAAATTTACGAAGTTATACATAACTACAAGATTATACGTTTATATGAAATTAACCTGCAGGCTGGCTGTGCCAGGCACGATTTACATTATTATCACTTTCCATCCGCACTACATAAATTTTACTTACCTGTGTTATCCCGATTAATATGCAGTTTGAACAATAATTAAATATAATTTGTGCTGATTTACGATTCTGTCGGAAAAGTATTCCATTCGGGAACTTCAGATGTTAATATATGTTAAAGTTTACTGTGCCTTGCATTCCTCACATTCACCGAATGGAGGATTCTTATGTCACGTTTCAAAAAAATTCTTATATCTTTATCACTATGTTTTATAATTGCCTTTCTGTCTTTCTCCGTCCCTTACGCCGAAGCTGCCGGCTCCCTCTCCTTTATCATTCTGTCATGCTATAACAAAACCGTTAACATCGGAGATGAATTCTACATTATTGCCATAACATCCAACGGCAAACTTCCAAAGTGGTCCAGCAGCAGTTCCAAAACAGCCTCGGTCAACACCTACGGAAAAGTAACGGCAAAGAAAGCAGGTACAGCAACTATAACGGCAAAGATTAATAACGCGGAAGCATCCTGCAAAGTTACGGTTAAAAAAACTACGGTTACTATAAGTGAATCCTGCATATCGATTGAAAGAGGCGAAACTTATACCCTGTCCGCTTCCGCTTCCAACAATAAGCCGGTTTCCTGGAGCAGCAGTCACAAAAGTGTTGCCGTTGTAGACGATGAGGGAAATGTAACCGGCATGAAACCCGGTGAAACCACCATAACCGCCACTGTAGACGGCAGCAAGGCCACATGCAGGGTTAAAGTAAAGTATCCTTCAGTAACATTGGATAAGAAAAAAGTCACCTTATACAGGGGCCAAAGTATAAGACTTACTGCCAAGGTATCTTCCGGAGCCGAACCCCAATGGAAGTCCAACAGGAAAAGTGTCGCCGTTGTAAATCCCGACGGGACTGTCACCGCCATAAAAAACGGTACAGCCGTCATTACTGCCACGGTGGACGGAGTATCCCAAACATGTGAGGTTATCGTCAAAAAGCCAGATATTAAATTAAGCGCATCTGAACTTACAATAAAAGTCGGGGAAAAAATCCGGTTAAATGCATATGTATCATCCGGGAATTCGCCGCAGTGGTCAACCAGCAATCCCAATGTAGCCACAGTGGACTCTTCCGGCCATATAACCGGAATCAAAAAAGGGAAAGCTTATATATATGCGAAGGAAGACGGCACAAAGGTCCGGTGTACCGTTATTGTGACCGACTAAAATTTATAATTAAGATGTGATGCATTTCGTAAATAAAAAAGCCTGTCATAAGCGGAAGCCGCCTTTTGTCATTTTCCATAATTTATCTTCTGATGTGAGGAATCCACAGTAAACTTTTGCCGGACCGGAATCAATCAGCCGAGGGATTCATCCGCAGCCCCGATCCCGGTCCGGTTTAATTTCGATCGGAGATTGTATCGTTTCAACCATGGATTCCGCCTTAACCTCATCCCCGCTCAGGTATCATTAGGAGATACAGCCTTAACCTCAAACCGGTATAATTTCTGCCATAAATACAGAAAAACCTCATTCCCTGTACATGTACGCAGGCCGTATTTTATGTGTCATATATGGCTAAGCATTTTCCCGGCTATGACAATCCGATTAACCGCCTGTGGTTTTTATTTTTATATTAAATTTTAAATTACCTCTTGATTTTTATTATATTGTGTGCAATAATAAGTATACAATTTAATTGCACACAATCTTTAATAGATTTTACTCTATCAATTATAAAATCAATTAATTATTAAATTTTTCATATGATTAAAGGAGGATGCCTATGTTTAAACAAATCGAACTCAAATATAATTTTAACGCTTTGGAGCCATATATCGACGAGCTTACCATGAACACCCATTATTCAAAACATCACGCCGCATATACAAACAATTTAAATGCGGCATTGGATAAACTGCCTGATTTGAAGGATAAGTCCATTGAAGATATTCTTAACAATCTATCCGCAATTTCGGATGAAGGATTAAGAAACTCCGTAAGAAATAACGGAGGGGGCTACTATAACCACAATTTGTACTTTGCCATCCTGACTCCTGGAGGAAACAAAAAACCGGACGGAATTTTGGCAAAGCAAATAGAAAAAGATTTCGGAAGTTATGAAGCCCTGAAAGAAAAACTGACCGCTTTGGCCCTGGGCAGATTCGGTTCAGGCTGGGCCTGGTTATCCGCCAACAAAAACGGAGATTTGACGGTATCGTCCAGTCCCAATCAGGATAACCCGATTATGGAAAGCAACGGAGTATGGATTCCAATCCTGGGAATTGATGTCTGGGAGCATGCTTACTATTTGAAGTACAAAAATCTTAGAGGAGATTATGTCAATGCCTTCTTTGAAGTCCTTAACTGGGACGAAGTAGCCGAAAATTATTCCAAAGTGACATCAAAATCCATATAAGATTGAATACTGTCCGATACAACCTTTAAATATTATTTGTCATATCATATTAAGATCAATGCCCCTAAATTATATGCCATAACCCCTCAATATTTAAAACCGGCTGGGATTGAGTCTTTTACAGACTGGAAATCACAGCCGGTCTTATTTTATACAGCTTTTATGCATAACAGCAAGTAAATCCATCCTACTTTACAACTGCGATCAATTCGACTTCCACCAAAACTCCTTTGGGAAGATCTTTTACGGCTACGCAGGAACGGGCAGGTTTTTCGGTAAAATACTCACCGTATACTTCATTAAATGCCGCAAAATCCCCCATATCCGCAAGGAAACAGGTTGTTTTCACAACATTTTCAAATGAAGTACCTGCAGCATCAAGTATGGCTTTCAGATTTTTCATAACCTGCAGGGCCTGCTCTTTTATACCTCCTTCCACGACCTTGCCGCTGGCAGGATCAAGAGGAATCTGTCCCGATGTATAAAGCATACCGTTTACGACAATTGCCTGACTGTAAGGCCCTATGGCCGCAGGTGCTTTGTCGGTATAAATTTTTTGCATAATTATTACTCACTCCCTTATAATTATATTTGATACAGATTATAACATTTTGATTTGATAATGCCAAATTTTTTTATAGACTTGGGATGATTTTTCGTTTATAATTATACCGTTTATTTACCACATACCCAAAAAATCACGGGTTAAGAACAGGCAAAATATTATATTACAGAAGGAGAGTGTTTATGTGGTTTTTATTTGCTTTATTAACTACCTTGTCATGGGGAACGGCCGACCTGTTCTATAAAAAGGGTTCGGACAGCAACGACAAATACAGCCATACAAAAATCGGTATAATAGTCGGTATAGTAATGGGGATACATGCCGTCTTTTATATGATTATAAACGGGATATCATTCCATCCGATTGATATCGTAAAATATTTACCTGTGTCGTTTTTCTATATCCTGTCCATGCTAATCGGATACATAGGACTTCAATATATCGAATTGTCCATATCGTCTCCGGTGCAAAATTCATCCGGTGCCATAACTGCCATAGCATTAACCCTTTTGTTTCCGGAAAAGCTTCATGCCATCGATATAACCGGTATAGTGCTTATAACCGGCGGTGTAATAGGGCTTGCGATACTAGAAAAAAAACAGCAGGACGAAGCCCTTAAAGCAGATAATGTTAAGGTGGATCCCAAATACAGGATAGGCATACTGGCCATAACCTTCCCTATTCTTTATGCCGTTCTGGATGCCATAGGCACCGCCGCCGACGGTATTTATCTTGATAAACTCAGCCTTATAAGCGAGGACGCCGCTTTAGTGGCATATGAATTTACCTGGTTTATCTACGCCTTAATGTCATGGATTTTCCTTACGTTTATTAAAAAGCAGAAATTCAATATACTGAAAGAACCGGTCAGACTGTCGGCTGCCATATTCGAAACTTTAGGACAATTCTTTTATGTATTTGCCATTTCGGCAAATTCGGTTGTGTCCGCTCCAATGATTGCATCCTACAGCATAGTTTCGGTTGTGCTTTCCAGAATATTTTTAAAGGAAAAGCTCAGCAAACAACATTACATTTTAATTGTTATTGTAATGATAGGTATTGCCGTTCTGGGATTTGCCGAGGAAATGTAACAGTCTTTACCGGCTAAAAGGTGTTGTTTTCCCGGGAATGCCTAATAACAGGCAGTTTAACCCTTACCGGGAAACAACACCTTTATGTTTTTGATCTATAATCCCGCCTTTTATAAACCTACTAATTATTAATATTCTCAAGCATTTCAATAATATCGCTGGCTTTGGGCGGACAGCCCTTAACGTAAATACCGCACCCCGATGTACACTGTCCTACACCGATACCTTCCGTTTTCTTGCCCTTAAATCCCTGCCCTATTTTTATTTTGCCCACTTTTACTTTACCTATCTTATCCAGGGCATATATCAGTGATGCATAGCAGGCGGAGCATGCACTGTCTTCTTCTATGTATTTACCCAGCCTTGCGCTTACCCTATCATGTTTCATATTGACAACAGGTCTTTTATCTCTGTTCAGTTCCACAATTTCCGTATCATCACCGGCGTATCTGCCGATACCGTAATCCTTTGCGAAACGCAGATAGGCTATTTCATCGGGTTTATAACCTATGAGCTGAGCTCCGAAAGAATCCAGCAAAACAGGATCAAAACCCAGGATAATCCTGTTGGCCGTTACGGGATGACCTCCTTCTTCAAAGGAAAGGTCACCGCATACGGAATCTATTATATGAAGCGAAGGGCGAAGGATCGTATTTAACGCCGCAATGGGTTTATGCAGCCCCAAAGCATGAAATCTTCTTTTTTCACTGTCCGGAATACATCCTTTAAGATTTTTCAAACAACAGGTCAGTCCTGTCTGGCAATGCCCTTTTAGTACCGGAACATTTATCAGGTAATCCACCGATAAGGCACTTTCACATACATTCAAACTTAATCCTTTGCTTTCTTTTGTTACAGCCTTATCCCGCTTTGTATCGATAAGTCTTACGTTGTATTTTTCGGCAAGTGCAGCATAACCGCAGTTTCTGAAAGCTTTTTGCGTGCTGTCTCCCACCCAGGCTCCTTCCAGTATACATATATCATGGACACCGGCATCCCGAAGATACTGTATTATTCCTTCAACGATTTCCGGATGGGTCGTAGCGCCTTCATCGGCCGGACGTGCCACCACCAGATTGGGTTTTATGCCTATCTTCATATCCGGTCTTATCCTTGCGGCAATATTTGCTTCCCTCATTAATTCATACGTCATTTCCTGCAGCTTCGTACCGTAATTTATATAAATATCGGCCATGTAACCGCCTCCTTTTTAATCATATCGCTATGTCATGGAACGTAGGAATACATCGTTCATAATTCGTTCATTTTTTGTTCACACTTTGTTTACCGTACCTGACACCTAAGTAATATCATTGCACTGTAAATCATAATCTGTAATAATGCATTAAGCCGATCAAGGAGTGATAAAGTGCAAAGATTAACAGTGGGACTCCGCCCCATAGCAAATAATCTGAATCTGCCCACAGTCATTAAAACTGCCATATTTCCCGGAGATCAGGAGGAAAGCCTTGTTGTCGCCACCCAGGTAGGTGAAATTTTTTATATAAAAAATAACACCATAAGATTGCTGCTTGACATAAGCCGGATAATTATAGACCTGGGTGCAGGTAACGGATACGACGAACGGGGCCTTTTGGGGCTCGCTTTCCATCCCGATTTTTATTACAACGGCCTATTCTACATACACTATTCGCTTGCGGGGACACAAGGACCCGGAGCCCTGTCCGTCCGATTTAATCCCGAACCTTGCGACACAGATACCTTGCACCTTGTATGGTCGGACAGGGAAAACCGATATGATCACATAGATACTGTGGAAGAATGGGCTCTGCAGGAAGACGGCCCTCCGGTAAAAAGGCGGACTTTGCTTAATTTGAGAAGGCCTTTCATGAATCACAACGGCGTAAATACCCTGACATTCTCTCCTGAAACTGGAAGGCTTGTTCTAACCACGGGAGACGGCGGTGCCGGTTATGATCCGTTCAACCTTTCCCAGAATGATATGGAAATCGCGGGTAAAATCATAGAAATCGACGTCGATATGGATATATTCATGGATTACCTGCCGGCTGTAACCCGTTTCGATGAACTGCCCCAATCAGTTCAGGCTTCCCTGACGGTAATGGCCAAAGGAGTTCGCAACATTACCGGAATTTCTTATCAGCGCTTCAATAATTACTATATTAAATATGTGGGAAATGTGGGGCAGGATTTGGTCGAATCCGTTTTCTCTTTCGTATCGTACAGACCTTTGCCGGTTACTGATATTGTCCGCGCTTATACTTTTCAAACCGTACCAAGCCAGGAAGGACTTATCAATTTCGGATGGAGAGGCTGGGAAGGTATTTTCCCGACCTTCGTCATGAGACCCTGTCCTGCTGCCGGAAATCTGAACCAGAAAATAACTTTATATTATGATGAAGCCGTAAATACCGCTCCGTTGAGAATTTACCCACTGACCTGCTATTATCATCAGGATCCCAGGCCGGATAAGTTTCAGGGTGTGGCCCTGACAGGAGTACAGCCTTATATGGGGTCCGAAATTCCGGAACTTTCCGGAGGCTGCGTATTCACGGATTTCAGCGGAGTTTTGGCCTATACCTTTGCCATTCCCGAATGCAGGATGAATGATTACAGAGTGATTGATATTGATTTTGATTTTATGTCAAACCGTGTATTTTTCACATCTCTCGGCACGAACCGCAACCAGACAAAATTATATTTGGGGGTATACGGTTCGGCAAATGTGACGGATCTGCACCGTGGAAGCATTTATGAAATTATAAGAATATAAAACAGGCTTATTAAACGGTCATGAGGCAGCCATATTTTGCTGCCTCCGTTTTTTATCGGTCCTGTTCTCTGCAAAGCTGTTCCGAAAATCCGAAATTTTCAGTAATATATTTTCTTAAGAAAATTAATTCATAAAAATATTCTTTAAGTAATAATAGGTAATAATATTTTCAGTTTTTTTCGCCGGCGGAACAGACTGAATAAAAACAATAATTTATTATTGCAGCCGTAGCGTAATATAGCATTATTTTTTTCATTAAAATATGTTTTTTATATTAAATAGTTGTTTTATATTATAATAATTACCGTAAGTTACAAATATTTGTTACATATTTGTATTGCATTTTTATAAATTTGTGATATGCTAGACGTACCGAAAAAAATAAAGCAGAGTAGGATTATGTGCGTTAAGTGCCGACTGAACGGGGAGTTGTCAGTCGGACGAAAAGGAAACTTGCGGTAC
>ENA-OWPA01000413-OWPA01000413.1-bioreactor-metagenome-genome-assembly--contig:-NODE-413-length-60461-cov-45.039216_pt1 | contig 60461 bp, 53 predicted proteins | sample MGYA00238139_ERZ651803 | MGnify/ENA primary metagenome ERZ651803 (study PRJEB26909, sample SAMN07631231) | bioreactor metagenome | isolation source: Switchgrass digestor | place: USA: Dartmouth...
GCTTGATTTGTAAAATAGGTACGTTCTACTTGCTTTTTCAGAATAGAAATAATATAATAATGCCAGGAAAAGGCAGAAAAGTTTCCTGGCATTATTATAAGGCAACCACGGATTGCAAGCATTGGGATGATAATTTTGAGTTAATAAAATGGCAACTATAACGTTATATGCCGGAAAAATCAACCAAATGCCCGGATTGATAAATGAAGTCAAGAAATCTGTGGTGGATTACAAGTCAGAATTATCCGCATTGAGAAAGAAAACTTTGAACATCAACAGAAGTGTATGCAATTTGGATGAAGTAATAAGTTCCATACAGGCATCTTCCCAGACTCAGGATAGAAAAATTGATTCACTTGAGAAATTCTGCAGTGAAAGCGAGAAGTTTATATCGGAAGTAATACGTATCGATGAAGAAGTTGCTGAGCTTATCAATAAACGGAAAGAAAATTTTTACAAAGAATATTATTATTTAAAACCGGAAAGCGAGAAAAGCGGCTGGGAAAAAATCAAGGACGGCTTAAAGTCGGTTGCGGAGTGGTGTAAAGAGAATTGGAAATCCATTGCCAAGATAGTGGCTGCCGCAGTAGTTATTACCGGGTTAGGGATAGCGGCGGCATTGACAGGCGGTATATTGGGAGTCATACTGGCAGGAGCATTCTGGGGAGCATTGGCCGGAGGATTGATAGGGGGAGCGGTTGGAGGAATAGCCGCTGCGATAAATGGAGGATCGTTTCTGGAAGGATTTGCGGACGGCGCTTTAAGCGGAGCAATTTCCGGAGCGGTGACAGGAGCGGCATGTGCCGGGCTTGGTGCTTTAGGAGCTCTAGCAGGGAAAAGCATCCAATGTATGAGCACAGTGGGAAAAGCGATAAATGTTACGTCAAAGGTTACGGCAGCACTTTCTTTTGGTATGGATGGATTTGACATGCTGGCAATGGGAATATCATTGTTTGATCCATCCAATGCATTGGTTGAATTTAACCGGAAGCTGCATTCCAGTGCACTTTACAACGGATTCCAGATTGCTGTAAACGCGCTGGCTGTTTTCAGTGCCGGGGCGGCATCGACAATGAAGTGCTTTGTTGCAGGTACAATGATATTGACTGTGGCAGGCTTGGTTGCGATAGAGAATATCAAGGCAGGGGACAAGGTAATTGCGACGAATCCGGAGACTTTTGAAGTAGCGGAAAAGACAGTGCTTGAGACATATGTGAGAGATACGACGGAGCTTTTGCATTTGGCAATCAATGGAGAGGTAATCAAGACAACCTTTGAGCATCCGTTTTATGTAAAAGATGTGGACTTTGTTGAAGCGGGAAAACTGCAGGTAGGAGATAAGCTGCTTGATTCAAAAGGCAATGTTTTGGTGGTGGAGGATAAAAAGCTTGAGATTACAGATGAGCCTGTCAAGGTTTATAACTTCAAGGTAGATGATTTTCATACTTATCATGTTGGCAATAATGGAATATTGGTGCATAATGCAAATAATTTATCTTAAAGATCCAAATAAGTTGTTAGAGAATGGATGGGAAGATGTGACTCCTGAATGCATAAGAAAAAATACAAATTCAAGAATATTATATTATGATCCGAAAACAGGGACAAAAGTAAGATTTGATCTGAAAGCAGAAGAGGTCCCCGGATACAATGGAAAGGATCATTATCATATTTATAATCCCGATTTTACTCTGGTAAACATGATTATTACCTTGACATTGACGTGAATCCGGTTCCAAAAGGTTCTAAAGCGTCTCATATATTACCACAGGAAGGGTGGAAATAATGTTAAAATATAATTTTCACGATAGTTTGATTGAAGATGTGAATTATATACCTAATGAAGCCAAATTGGAAATAAAAATTAAATTGTGCAACTGGATGCAAAGTGATTATAAAGATTCCGATCCAGAAATGCTTACTATGCACATGATATTTGATGGGGTTGAAAAATTCGAAATGAGTACTGAAAACTATGTGTTTAACAGTAATGAAATTCTTGACGTTATTGAATTAGATGATCGGACTGTAAAAATTATTTTTTTAACGGAAAATGATGTTAAAACAATTATCGTTACAGCCGAAAGAGTGGACTATGCAATATACGAAAATGAACAAAGTTGAAACATATGTGATGCTTTTGTTTTCTTTGGACGACGGTTTGCCGAGTACACCGACTTCATCAGAATAGGGATAAACGGAAAACTTCTAAAATACAGTAAATAAAAATATATTTGGTATGTGCGAAGGAAAATATTATAAAACTTTTAATATTATGCCAGTAAAATTTAAAAGACAAATAGAAATACGATTTTTATATTTTGAAAATGTTGAAAATTAATCTGCTTATCATTTTTTATTTATTATACCCTAAATTATACCCTGCCTGATATAAATGGTGTATTAAATAATTTAAACATTTCAGGAAATTTTTAAATAAAAATATTTTTTTGGAATGGAGTTTACTATTTTTAGGAGGGAAAGTTCTTGATTTGTTGTCATAAAATATAATATAATATTGGTAAGTATAGGCAAAGTAAGATTTTAATGAATTGCTTTATAATATTTTGTTTTTATGAATTGTTTGTTGAATGGAGAAAGATTTTTTATGTTTTAGGGAGGGATAGCGGTGGACTACAGCTATCTTTATCAGAGAGCGAAAAGCAGATATTACGAGGCTTGTGCGGAAATTACCAGTTGTCAGAATAAAATAGATGATTTAAAAAAGCAACAACAGCAAAAAATCAATCTTATCAATCAGTTGAAAACTGATATTAAAAACCATGAGGAAGCGCTTGATAAAGTAAAGGAGATAATTAAAAGCGAAGGCAATTTTGAGAATAAAATTTCAGATATTTCCAACAAAACCAATGAGGCGGCAATTAATTACAGCAGTATGGTTAGTTGCAGTAATGTAGTGAACAAAAATTTAAATGAAGTTTACGGCGATGAAATGAGAAATACAAAGAAGACAATAAATGACATATTTACAAATTTTAAAACAAGAAAAAATGAGTTGGAAACTAAAATTGCAGATTTGAAAAGGCAATTGCAGCAAGCTGAAAACGATTTGGACGAGATAAAAAGGAATATAACTTTAACAGAAAACCGTCTGCAGGATTGGAAGAGGGCTAAAACGCAAGCTTCATATGATATGGAATATTACAGACGGAAAATGAATCAGGCAGTTTAACTCATAAAAAAATATGCCAAGATGGCAGCCGTAGCATTATAGAGGACAAAATTGATTGAATATCTGGTGGTTAAAAAAATATTAAAAAATCTGTAAAAAAACCATCACAATTCATTTAATGAGTTTAAACGTGCAAGGGAAGAACCTTATGGAGGTAACTTATGAATATAAATGTAAAAGATATAATAGCTGATTCGCATCTGGCTTTTCTAAACCAGGAAAACGAAACGGCTTTAAGGCTGGCCAGACAGGCAATATCCCTGGCGCCGGACAATCCTGACGCATACAGATGCGCCGGAAACGCTTGCATGTCATTGGACCGTTATGATGAGGCCATTGAGTATTACAGGACAGCTGTCAAATATGATCCTGACAACGGCAACAGGTATTATGACCTTGGATTTGCGTTAGCTTCCGCTGAAAGATTTTCCGATGCCCTGAAAAATCTTGCGAAGGCAGAAGAGTTAGGATGTACTCCGGAAAATCTTGTTCAGCTTTACAACTTGCTTGGAATCCTTTGCTTTGATATTGGAAGGTACGATGATGCTCTTGTAAATTTAAACAAAGCGGAAAAGCTTATCGGTATCGATGTTGACATTCTTAAGCGCAAAGCTGTTATATACGGTATCAAAAACGATATTAAGAATGGACTGATGACGGCAAATCAAATCAAACTGGTTACTCCATCTGAATATACCGGCTATCAGATTGCATTTAAGTTGTTGGTTCAGGCAAAGCGTCTGGATGAAGCTGAGAAAGAGTTGGAAAGAGCCAGAAAATATGCATCACCGACGATGGATTTCTATTTTGACTACATGACTCTTGAGCTTGAAAAGTATAAGACAGACAATCACAAAGAACATTTTAAAACTGCCCTTGGAATGATTGAAAAGGCTTTAAAAACGGTGAAACCTACGGTGAAAGAAGTGGTTGAAAGTTACATAAACGCAGCTGAGATATATCTTCAGCTTGAAGACGCCGACAGAGCCATTGAGTGCCTTAATGCTGCCCAAAATCCCATCTGGGCTTATAACAACGGGTTTGACGTGGTTGTAAGGAACTATGAGCCTGTTACTTTGACGGAATATGACATCGAAGATATGATTGAGGCTGACAGGAAAAAGATAGAGGAACAGTTTGGAGATTATGGATTTGAGGAAATGGTTGAGAGTATCGAACCTGATGAGGAAGGCAACAGGGATTATTTAACTGTAATCGAAGATGAAGTGAAAAGTGATGCAAAGGAAGACTCAGAAGTATATAAACTTGATGAGTCCGAAAAGGTTGAATATTCTTCTGATAATATAGATCAGATAAACAGGCTTTATGTAGGAGCGTACACAGTAAAGAAAGATTTTGAAAAAGTTATTGAATATTCCAGAAAATTACAAGCAAGTGAAAACACATATAGTGTTTACCTGGGCAAATATACTGAAGCGAATGCTATGAAGGAACTTGGTTTACCGGACTTTGCGGCAAAATATGAAGAAATAATCAAATTTTTCAGAAATGCTATGATTAAAGACCCTACGGATCTGACTGCTGTTACTTTCAGAGTCCAGTGCTACATTGACATTGGGCAGTATGATGAGGCCGAACAGCTTTGCAGCCTTTTGACGAAGGAAGTGAGAAATTCATTTATGGAAAAGATTAAAAAAGCGAAGTCCGGAGGTGAGCAGCATTGAAGTTAAAGCAAGATATAGTCCTTGATGATATGGCTTTCCATACTGCATCAGCTGAGATGAAAGCTCTAAAAGAAAGGACTGAGGCACTCAGAACTAAGCTTGAGGAGATGTACAAAGATCTGACGACAGCATTGGACACTCCCGCCGGCAGGCAAGTTAAAATAACGGCGGAAGAAGTTTTGCTCAAACCAATTGATGATTTTTTGCTTGTAATTCAGCATGTTTCCGATACTCTCGCTGAGATAATCGGAACAGGCTATTATAAAGATATTTTTATCAAGTTTGAACAGCTTAATGAAAGCATAAAATTTGATTAATTTTAATTTAAGGAGGGGTATTTTATGGCAATGGGAAGTACAGGTACTATACATATGACACCGGAAATGTTGCAAAATGCCATGCAGGCTATTGAAGATTACAAAGCTACCACAGACAACCTTAAGACACAGTTGGATAATACAATTAACACGTTGCTTTCCTCAAGTTTCAGCGGTAATGCGGCGGAAGGTTTCAAATTTTTCTATGATAATACCATCAGACCTGCTATTGAAGAAGGATTGAGCAGTTTGCTGACTACGTTGAATGATATTATGGATGGAATATTAAAAGCAATACCCGGTGAAAACGGTTTGGACGATCAACTTGGAGAGCAAAACAGACAACAAGGATAAAAAAGGAGGAATGAATAATGGCCGGTTGCAGGATAGTAAACCAAGGCATGCTTGATGCGATAAGTGAAATTCAAAGAATTGCGGGTGAATACGAAACGGTGGCTGATGAGTTTATTTCAAGTTTAAATAATGCCATTAGCGAGATGGAAGGTGAAACAAAAGACGCACTTTATGAATTAATTAATTCGAAGGTAAAAACATTTGTATATCAGGATTTACCGGCTGCGCTCAGAGGTATGGCCGAGTTGCTTGAAGCCAACAGACAAAACTTTGAAAACACTGATAAACAATTGGCGGGAAGCATAAGCAGCAGCGAGGGCTGATTATGCGCAGTTAAATTTGATTGTACAGCGTGGAAATTGGATTGGCCCTAACCATCACTGAGAGTGTGGTTAGGGCTATAATGGGATTTTTTTATATGAAGGGAGACGGTTCGTTATGGCGTTCAGAATACTTAGCGAAGAGGAAGTATCCTTGCTTGACGAGGAGCAGAGAAAACAGTATGAAAAAGAACTTAGAATATACCGACAAAGAGCTGCTTTTGTTGAGCAAATCGAGGCTTATGAAAAGGTCCGTATCCCGCCATATGAACCTGACTTAAAACCAATTACAGTGATGAAAAAATTTGAAGTTAAACCTTATACAAGACCAGAATATACAGTAGCAGAATATAAGCCAGTAGAAAAGCCGGAATTGCCAATTAAGCCGTTTAAACCGGCAGAAACGGGAAACCCTGTGTTGCCTGAGATTTCAAAGCCGGTGAGTACCGATATCAGCCCTGTAAAAAAAGTGGAGAATGTTGAAACTGAACTACAGACTGTTGATAAACCGGTTATTCCCAAGTTACGGTTTGAAAAGTTGGAAGGGGAATATCCTGATTTGCCTGTGATTCCGAAGATAAACGTGGTGAACAAATCCTATAAAGGTACACGGGAAGTCAAGGTGAATTTACCGGAAGTTGTCAAACCGGAAATTCAGGCAGGTTTTTCGTTTAAAACACCAGGTTTTGATTCTTCTGGCATAAAAGCAAGCATACCGGAGATTTCTGTGTCTGGTGTAAGTTTAAAGCCTTTTGTTACGCCGGAAAAATCTTTGTCTGATTTGCCGCAGGTAAAGGTTTGTCATGCACAGGTAAAGGCTTTCAGAAATCCCGAACAGACCGGTACTGTGTTGCCGCAGGTAACCAGACCCTATATTGATGTTAATTATGTTAAAAATGAAAAGTCTGTTCGGCTGAGTTTGCCTGAACTGCGCAATATATCAAAAGTCAGTATGGTATTTAAAAAACCTGAAAAATCAGAAGCAGGAATACCATCGTTTGTAAAGCCGAAAGTCAGAATTGCCGCATTCAGAAAAACAGAATTAAACAGGGTGGATTTGCCTGAGAAATACAGAATTGATATCAAAAGGACAGTATTTTCAAAACCTGAAATTCAGTTTTCAGCTTTACCTCAGGTTGCAAAATTGGAATACAAAGTACAAAGCTTTAAAAGAGCGGAACTTCAGGTTCCGGTTTTATCGCCGGTTTCAAAAGTTGGCAGTGACATAAGAACCTTCAAAAAACCAGAGTATAAGAATTTTGTTTTGCCTGTGATTCCAAAAATAAGTATTGTAACAGAGAATTTCAAGCAAGTGAAGGTAACGCAGCCACATGTTGCTCTTGGCCCAGATACTGTGGTGTCACCAAGTATTAAACTCAAACCGTTTGAAAAAGTTGAAAACAAGGCTGTCGGTCTGCCCGAGGGAATTACCGTAAATATTCCTGACGTGTCAGAGGAATTGGAACAATTGTTGCAGTCAAAAAAGAATGATAAGTAAGGAGCTCTGAAAGGAATAGACCTATGAAAAACAATGAGATTATGATTTCTGTAAAGTTTGAGAGTGACGATTTTTCCGATGAGTTGTCTTTCCTTGTTATAAAAGATATTTCTCTTAAAGCGCTTATTGAAGCAATATATTATGGATTAAAAAAAGCAAAGGGTTATGAGAAACATTTTAATCTGGTTGACAAATATTCAAAAACCCGTAAAGAATTGCAAGTATTGTACAATGCAAAAGGAGATTTTAACGTTATTGATTTTACGGAAGAGGTTGACGGAACTAAAATATTTAATAAAAAATTGGATGAATTAGGCTTTGTAACATCAAGCTGTATTTTATTTACAACTGATACGAAAGTTGCACCAAAACCATTATTCCAGAAAAATGAAAGAAGTTATATATTAAAATCCGGAAATTCCCTGGAATACAATATAAGTACAAGACGTTTAAATGTCATTGAGCCATCGGTGATTGAGATTATTCCACCGGGTGAAATGCCGAAGAAAGATAAGTCTTCTTATCTCGATATAATTATCCCCACAGTTTTATCTACCGGTGGAATGTTAATGGCCCGCTATCTTATTATTTTGTTTGCACCGAAAGCTGCAAGCTTGGGAAATACTATGCTTTTGATGTCCGGGGCCATGGGAGTGGTCGCTCTTGTAACTTCCACATATAACTTTATGAAGCAAAGAAACAATTATAAAAAGGATGTACAAGTGTGGAAGGAAAATTATGAAAATTACATTCATAGAATAATTAAAAGAATAAAAGAATGGCAAAAAAGTGACATAAAATATCTGAACAGTGTATATCCAAACATGGATACTTTGTTTAAGAATACTGCTGAGATTCACAGCAGCATTTTTTCGCGTTCGCAGAATGATAAAGATTTTATGGTTATCTCTCTTGGAATGTCGGATGAAGTTAAACCTTTGTTTGAGATAAAGAGCGAGAAAAAAGATCATATCTTTTATGATATATACTACAAAAAAATTGGAGACAGAATAGAAATAATCCTTCCATCAAAAAAGGAGAAAAGACGTAAAAAGTTGTCACCCGCGGAAAGGGCGGAAGAAGACAAAAACAGATTTTTGCTTACGGATTTGGCATATAATTTTGCCAATAAGGACGGTGATATTGGGTTTAAATATTTAAGGAGTGATGACGGAAGTAAACCGCCTTTACTGCTGGATTTGAAATCTTGCGGTACTTTGGGGGTAATTTCTGAAGATATTCAAACTTCAAGGAATTTTATTCAGCATGTGGTGTTTGAACTTGCATATTACCATTCACCGGAGGATTTACAGTTTGTGTTTTTCTTCGAACCGGAAGATGATCCTACAAAACAAAATGAAATTTTGCAAAATTACAAATATTTGCCTCATGCAAACGAACTTTTTGATGGGGTTTCCCAGTTTGTGTTTGACAAGGAAAGTGCCGGTATTGTTTTCGGTCAGCTTCTTGGCATAATGAATGAGCGTGTCAAATCAAGCGGTGACAAAAATGAGGGTGTGAATCAAAATCAAAAGCTGACTCAAATTGTTTGCATTGTCTTTTATGACTACAACATTAAAGAAACCGGTTTTTCAAAATTTTTACCGGAGGTGCCCAAGGAGGGGGAACCCTATGTTAATTCCAACGGGCTCACTTTTATTTTCATACAGCCGGTGAAAGACAAGCTACCCAAATATTGCGGCAATATTGTTGAAATTCACAAGGACAATCCGAATGCCAGAAGATGCAGCTTGCGTTATAATATTTTAAGCAGAGAAACCCTTAACGTTTTAAGTGAAGGGGATGATGATACATCCAAAGCCAGTGATACAGACAAGTTGATTGAATATAAGCATTTTCAGAACAACTATATATTCAATGCGGAAAAATATAGAGAAAAATTTGCTCTTGCATTCAAACAGTTAAGCGCAATTTATTACACAAGAATTGCTGAAAACGGTAAAGTGCCGTCAATGGTTACTTTGTTTGAACTTTATGGTTTCGATTCGGAAAAAGTACAAAAAGGGGAAATAAAGAAAATTATACTGGACAACTGGAAAGACATAGAAAAAAATGATGTTACCCGAAGCCTTGGCGTACCGATTGGTAAAAACGAGCATGGACCGATATATCTTGATTTGCATGAAAAAGCTGACGGACCGCACATGCTTGTTGCCGGGATGACAGGTTCGGGAAAATCAGAGACAATAATAACTTTGTTGATAGGTCTGTGTATGAAGTTTTCACCCATGGATTTGAATTTGATGCTTGTTGACATGAAAGGAGGAGGTTTCTCTGACCGGTTGGGGGATTTGCCCCATTGCGTCGGAGTTGTAACAGACACTACTGGAGAGGAAGAAGGAACTTCCGCGGCGTATATGCTCAAACGCTTTCTTGAATCACTTAATGCGGAAATAAAGAGACGCAAATTGCTGCTTTCAAGTTTGGGTGTTGATAATATTGATGCATACATTCGTGCACTCCGTATTATCAGGCAGATAAAGGAATTGGAAGGCAAGCCCGGCACGGAGGAGACAATTGAAAAATTGAAAAAGAAGCTGAATGACAAGCAACTTAAGGCATTAAACAAAGATTTGAAAGAATTTTCCTATCTTTCCCACCTTATTCTGGTGGTTGATGAATTTACCGAACTTAAGCGGTTTTCAAGTGAAAGCAGCGATACAGACTTTATTGCTGAAATTACTACGATTGCGCGTGTCGGACGAACTTTGGGATTCCATATTATTCTTATTTCGCAGAATATTGAAGGTGCAATTACAGATGATATCAGGTTGAACTCCAAAGCAAGAATATGCCTTAGAGTTGCAACTAAACAGGCGTCGAAAGAGATGATAGACAGTCCGGCTGCAGCCGCACCGACGATGCCTCTTAATGGCCGTGCGTATTTGCTTGTTGGTACAGGTACAAGATTTGAATACTTCCAGTCAGCCTATACAGGTGCCAATAAAAACCTCAATATTGAGCCTCCGGTGGTAGTTACGCAGGTTCCGAATTCAGGCAGATTCAATACAGATTTTTATTCCTCGAAAAAAGATAATGAAAGAGAAAAGAAAAAAAATGAGAACGTTAATGAACATGATACCCAGCTCAGATATATAAACAATACAATAATTGAAATGAGCAGAGAGATGGAAAAGCCGCGTCAAATATTTTTACCGCCGCTCTCTGAGAAAATTTTTGATGAGACTAAATGGAGGTATTAAAATTGGCTTTTGAAAAGATGCTGTGTACATTGGGCAAATTTGATATCCCCATTATTCAGTTGCAGCCACCATTTGTTGTTGACTTGCTGGATTCCAACATAGCTGTGTTCGGAGCTGCCATGAGCGGAAAAACGACCTTCATTAGAACATTGGTTAATGTTCTTCACAAACAATACAACGAAAAAGAGGAGCAAATATTTATTCTTGATTTTGGCGGTGCTTTGTTTGACTGCAGAGATTTGCCTTTGGTCTCCGCTTATTTCGATAATTCGAATGAAGAATATGTAAAACGTGTTTTCAAGATTATGGATAACATACTAAAAGACAACATCAGGGAACTTAACGGTAAAAATTTTCGCGATGCGGATGTTCAGCCTTTGCATACCACTTTTATAATTGATAACGTCAATGCTTTTATAGATGAACCACGATATATGGCATATCATGAAAAACTTGCAAAGTTATGCCGTGAAGGATTGTCAAAAGGAATTACAATTGTTATTACGGCACTTGATACAAAAGGTGTAACTTCTTATCTTGGGAATTTTAAGCAGAAAATTGCTTTTGAATTGCCTGTGGAAAAATATGCGGACATTTTTACGGGAAAAGTAGGTTTGATCAAAAATACTCCCGGTCGTGGTTTTGCAAATGTTACGGTTAAACCGGAAGGCGTTACGGGCACATTCCGGATGAATTTGCCCTATGAGGTCCAATGTGCCCTTCCCTACAGAACGGAAGACGCAGAGGAAAGCGGCGACACAAAAGAAAGTTTTTACGAAAAACTCAGACAGAAATTTAGTTTTTCGGAAGGCAGGTACCGGAAATGTGTAAAAAAATACTGGACATTCCCAAAAGAGTTGACCTGGGAGGAATACGAAAAACTGAAACAGCAGCCTAAAAATGAACAAAAAGAGTACAGGCTTCCTGTAAGTGTCGGATTGGATTATGTTAATTTTTATCCTGTAACTGTTGATTTGGAGCAATCTCGTGTAATTGCTATTTACGGGAAAAAGGGATTTGGAAAAACCAACTTGCTTTATCTGCTGCTTAGCGGGGTTGTCCAGCAAAGACCGGAAGCTGAAATCGTGTTTTTTGACGACGGACGAAATCAACTTGAACCTGTTTATAACAGCTTCAAAGACAAAGTAAATTGCAAGTTGATAAATAAATTTGAAGAAATGGAATTGTGTTTGACCGATGGAACAAAAAAAATGAGGAAACTGTCGCCGCTTCAGCAATTTTATTTATACCTGAATGAGAAACATATAAGTTTGGATAAACCCAATTATATGGCAGATATTTATGGAGTCAGCAAAGTATCATCCAAGGAATACCTTATGATACCGGACTGTTACGTTGAGCGGGCGCCGTTTACGGTATTTGTGATACAAAGCAAATTGGTTTATTTGAATGCAGTTGAAAACAAGCGTTTTATTAATGTTCTTCTGCCACAGCTTGTATCCGTTGCTGAAGAAAGGGGATATTTGTTTATATTTTCAGATGTGCAAAAGATAAGTGATGCAGAACAGAATTCATTTTTTAATAATATGATTACCGGAGCGTTTTTGCTTGATAATATTGCCGAATTTGCCGGAGAACGCGGTCAGAGGACTATATTTGGCAATATGGATGTTAAGTCTTTGAAAGAGGATTATGCAAGGTGCGAAATAGGTGATGGATATTTCTATGATGTCGAGGCGGATAATTTATTGAAGTTAAAATTTATTAAATATTGCTGAAAGGAGGAGTATTTGTGACTGACTCTGGCTTTGTATTGGCCGATATTGACAAACTTGTACAATTTGAAAAGAAAAGTGAGGAAGCAATTGAAGAATTTGATGCCATTAAAAAGGAATTTGAAAGAATTAATGAAACATTGCTTAGCAAATGGAAAGGTGAAGGCGCCGACGCGTACCGGCAGGAAACAGACAACATACTTGCCAATATTGGTGGTATCAGAGATGTTCTGGATGCAATAAACAACGGAGCCGTTAAGGCTATAAAAGAAAGCTATTTGAAACTTGATGAAGAACTTGGCAAATTTAACAGAAACCCCCATGTGGACAGGGAAGATGGTTAATGTGATTTTGAGCAAGGGGAGGGAAAGGGTATTGTATGCCTAAGCCATCAATCGGAACTGCTCAAATTCCAGTGCCGGAGAAAGAGGAAAAGCCGGTAATCCAGGAGCTTACCGTACTTGAAGAAGGCTCAAAGGAATCAATATATAATCTGATTTTTTCTGAAGAAGAAAAATAAGATAAACAAAGGACGGTTCAGGGCTTCTGCTCATCCTACTCTGCATTGTAAAAAGGTAGGATGAATTTTTATTTTTAATCTTATTGAAAAAAATTTTTGAAAATCGGTTTTATTAAAAAAAAGTGGGTATATTTATAATAGTCAATTGATTGGTTAAAAAAATTTAAATAAGCAAACAGAATAATAACAAAAGTAAGGAGGAATTTGTTATGTCACTGATTGGAACTGAAGTAAAACCATTTACTGCTGAGGCTTATCACAACGGAAAATTTATAACGGTAACGGAGCAGGATTTTAAGGGCAAATGGAGCATAGTAGTTTTCTATCCCGCAGATTTTACTTTTGTTTGCCCGACCGAGCTTGAAGACCTTCAGAATAATTATGAAAAATTTAAAGCATTAGGAGCAGAAGTTTATTCTGTTTCCACCGATACCCATTATACTCACAAAGCATGGCATGACACATCCGAAGCTATAAAGAAAATTACTTATGTAATGATTGGCGATCCGTCCCATACTCTTTCCAGAAACTTTGATGTTCTCAATGAAGCAACAGGATTGGCAGACAGAGGTACCTTTATTATAGACCCTGACGGTGTTATTCAATATGTTGAAGTATCAGCTGAAAATGTCGGACGTAATGCCGAGGCTCTTATTGATAAAATAAAGGCTGCACAATACGTCAGAAATCATCCCGGTGAAGTTTGCCCGGCAAAATGGAAAGAAGGCGGAGCAACGCTTAAACCAAGCATTGATTTGGTAGGAAAGATATAAGAGGTAAGCGGATATGTTTTTGGACGCGGAAATCATGCAGCAACTGGAACAGTATTTGACGTTGCTGGAAAATGATATTGTTATCAAGGTTAACGCCGGAAACGATAAAGTATCCGTTGATATGGTCAGGCTAATAGATGAAATTGCAAAACTTACGCCAAAGATTCACGTTGAAAAAGCAGAACTCGACAGAACACCAAGCTTTAGCGTTAACCGTCCGAATGAGGATACGGGTATTGTCTTTGCCGGTATTCCGTTGGGTCATGAATTCAACTCCTTAGTTTTGGCTCTCCTCCAGGTAGGAGGAAGAGCCCCTAAGGTGGATGAGGCTCTCATCAATCAGATTAAGGGAATTAAAGGAGAATATCATTTTGAAACTTACGTCAGCCTAAGCTGCCATAATTGCCCTGATGTTGTCCAGGCACTTAACATAATGAGCGTACTCAATCCTAATATCACCCATACCATGATCGACGGAGCAGTCTTCAGAGAAGAGGTTGAAAGCAAGGGCATAATGGCGGTGCCTACGATATACTTAAATGGAAATTTCTTCGAAAGCGGCCGATTGACGCTGGAAGAAATTCTTGCAAAACTGGGGCAGGCGACGGAAAGTCCATCCATTAATGAAAAAGAGCCTTTTGACGTTCTTGTCATAGGCGGAGGACCTGCCGGCGTAAGTTCTGCCATCTATGCTGCCCGGAAAGGACTTCGTACCGGTATTATAGCTGAAAGATTTGGAGGGCAGATTTTAGATACCTTGGGAATTGAGAATTTTATCTCAGTTCCATACACCGAAGGTCCCAAGCTTGCCGAAAATTTCAAGGAGCATGTTAAAAGGTATGACATAGATGTAATGGAGCGTCAAAGGGCAAAAAGTATAAGACGCAATGAACTTTTGGAAGTAGAGCTGGAAAAGGGAGCTGTTGTTAAAAGTAAGACGGTTATTATTGCAACGGGGGCGAGATGGCGCAATGTGAACGTTCCCGGAGAGAAAGAGTTTAAAAACAAAGGCGTGGCTTATTGCCCCCACTGCGACGGACCGCTGTTTGCAGGGAAGGATGTGGCCGTAATTGGCGGAGGCAATTCCGGTATAGAAGCTGCCATTGATTTGGCGGGCATTGTAAGACACGTAACGGTACTGGAATTTCTGCCGCAGCTGAAAGCTGACAAAGTGCTTCAGGAACGTTTGTACAGGCTTCCCAATGTAACTGTGCTTACAAATGTCCAGACAAAAGAGTTTACCGGGAAGGAAAAGCTCGACGGGATTACTTACATTGAGCGTGACACTAATCAAGAAAAGCACATTGAGGTTCAGGGAGTGTTTGTTCAGATTGGCCTTGTCCCAAATACCGAATGGCTGGAAGGAACCATTGAACGCAATGCCATGGGTGAAATTATTGTCAATGAAAAAAATGAAACCTCAATGCCCGGGGTATTTGCAGCAGGTGACTGTACCAACAGCCCCTATAAACAGATTGTTATAGCCATGGGTTCCGGTGCGACGGCCGCACTCAGCGCTTTCGATTACCTAATCAGGAATTAAGAAATTAACAGAGGACGGTTCTTTGTTTGATATCAAACAGGGAACCGTCCAAACTATTGGTGAAAGTATAATAGATAGATTTTTACCTTGAAAAATCATAGTATTTGTCTGTACGATACCAATTCCAAAAATTTTGTCCTTGTGTCATGAGAAGCTGGTCTAAAAATACTTCAAAATTATGTCCAAGACATTTAAACTCATCGCGCAAAATATTTGGTCCGACATACAAATAATTGTTGGTATTGGCTTCTTTGCTGTTGATTACTATATAAATTTCCGTTTTGGATTCTTTTGATTGCGGAGATTATATCTTGCATGCTCAAGTAAATCAACTCCCACATAATAATTTTTTTATTATTTACTCCTGCTTTAGGCAAAAGAACAAAATTTAACATCGACAAATTAACATAGTTGTTTATTTGTATCAAGTAGAAAAAAATATGTATATGATGCCGGCCGACCGACACAAAAATGTGAGCGTTCACGAAACAATAAATATATAAATAAGGGTATTAATTCTGCAAAAAGAAAAGTGTTTGCTACATGAGGTCCATTAATTTTTATTTTATATCATAAATCAAAAAGGAGGAGAAACATGTCAAGAAAACTTTTCAGTGTATTACTTGTTGGCTTGATGCTTATGACATCGTTGCTTGTCACAATAAGCAGTACATCAGCGGCATCCTTGCCAACCATGCCGCCTTCGGGATATGACCAGGTAAGGAACGGCGTTCCGAGAGGGCAGGTCGTAAATATTTCTTATTTCTCCACGGCCACCAACAGTACCAGGCCGGCAAGAGTTTATTTGCCGCCGGGATATTCAAAGGACAAAAAATACAGTGTTTTGTATCTCTTACACGGCATAGGCGGTAGTGAAAACGACTGGTTCGAAGGGGGAGGCAGAGCCAATGTTATTGCCGACAATCTGATTGCCGAGGGAAAAATCAAGCCCCTGATAATTGTAACACCGAATACTAACGCCGCCGGTCCGGGAATAGCGGACGGTTATGAAAATTTCACAAAAGATTTGCTCAACAGTCTTATTCCCTATATCGAATCTAACTATTCAGTCTACACCGACCGCGAACATCGGGCGATTGCAGGACTTTCAATGGGTGGAGGACAATCGTTTAATATTGGATTGACCAATCTCGATAAATTTGCCTATATTGGCCCGATTTCAGCGGCTCCAAACACTTATCCAAATGAGAGGCTTTTTCCTGACGGAGGAAAAGCTGCAAGGGAGAAATTGAAACTGCTCTTTATTGCCTGCGGAACCAATGACAGTCTGATAGGTTTTGGACAGAGAGTACATGAATATTGCGTTGCCAACAACATTAACCATGTCTATTGGCTTATTCAGGGCGGAGGACACGATTTTAATGTGTGGAAGCCCGGATTGTGGAATTTCCTTCAAATGGCAGATGAAGCCGGATTGACGAGGGATGGAAACACTCCGGTTCCGACACCCAGTCCAAAGCCGGCTAACACACGTATTGAAGCGGAAGATTATGACGGTATTAATTCTTCAAGTATTGAGATAATAGGTGTTCCACCTGAAGGAGGCAGAGGAATAGGTTATATTACCAGTGGTGATTATCTGGTATACAAGAGTATAGACTTTGGAAACGGAGCAACGTCGTTTAAGGCCAAGGTTGCAAATGCAAATACTTCCAATATTGAACTTAGATTAAACGGTCCGAATGGTACTCTCATAGGCACACTCTCGGTAAAATCCACAGGAGATTGGAATACATATGAGGAGCAAACTTGCAGCATTAGCAAAGTCACCGGAATAAATGATTTGTACTTGGTATTCAAAGGCCCTGTAAACATAGACTGGTTCACTTTTGGCGTTGAAAGCAGTTCCACAGGTCTGGGGGATTTAAATGGTGACGGAAATATTAACTCGTCGGACCTTCAGGCGTTAAAGAGGCATTTGCTCGGTATATTACCGCTTACGGGAGAGGCTCTTTTAAGAGCGGATGTAAATAGGAGCGGCAAAGTGGATTCTACTGACTATTCAGTGCTGAAAAGATATATACTCCGCATTATTACAGAGTTCCCCGGACAAGGTGATGTACAGACACCCAATCCGTCTGTTACTCCGACACAAACTCCTATCCCCACGATTTCGGGAAATGCTCTTAGGGATTATGCGGAGGCAAGGGGAATAAAAATCGGAACATGTGTCAACTATCCGTTTTACAACAATTCAGATCCAACCTACAACAGCATTTTGCAAAGAGAATTTTCAATGGTTGTATGTGAAAATGAAATGAAGTTTGATGCTTTGCAGCCGAGACAAAACGTTTTTGATTTTTCGAAAGGAGACCAGTTGCTTGCTTTTGCAGAAAGAAACGGTATGCAGATGAGGGGACATACGTTGATTTGGCACAATCAAAACCCGTCATGGCTTACAAACGGTAACTGGAACCGGGATTCGCTGCTTGCGGTAATGAAAAATCACATTACCACTGTTATGACCCATTACAAAGGTAAAATTGTTGAGTGGGATGTGGCAAACGAATGTATGGATGATTCCGGCAACGGCTTAAGAAGCAGCATATGGAGAAATGTAATCGGTCAGGACTACCTTGACTATGCTTTCAGGTATGCAAGAGAAGCAGATCCCGATGCACTTCTTTTCTACAATGATTATAATATTGAAGACTTGGGTCCAAAGTCCAATGCGGTATTTAACATGATTAAAAGTATGAAGGAAAGAGGTGTGCCGATTGACGGAGTAGGATTCCAATGCCACTTTATCAATGGAATGAGCCCCGAGTACCTTGCCAGCATTGATCAAAATATTAAGAGATATGCGGAAATAGGCGTTATAGTATCCTTTACCGAAATAGATATACGCATACCTCAGTCGGAAAACCCGGCAACTGCATTCCAGGTACAGGCAAACAACTATAAGGAACTTATGAAAATTTGTCTGGCAAACCCCAATTGCAATACCTTTGTAATGTGGGGATTCACAGATAAATACACATGGATTCCGGGAACTTTCCCAGGATATGGCAATCCATTGATTTATGACAGCAATTACAATCCGAAACCGGCATACAATGCAATAAAGGAAGCTCTTATGGGCTATTGATAATTCCGAAAAGCTGAGCAGATAATGATGCCGTAAAGCCGGCTTCTGAATTAAGAGCCGGCTTTACGGCAGAATATCTTTTTACGGCAGAATACCTGTTATTTCCATGACTTTGAGAGCTTGTACTCCGGCTGTACCTGTATTACCTTTCCCCTTAAGTAATTCAAAATCCCGGCATCGCTTTTAAAATCGAACTTTAGCTTGTACGCCCATAAAGCCTGATATTTGGCACCTAAAAGACGGTTGAAGGTGTTGATTCCGTATTTGCCGTCGCCCACAACAGGATGTCCGATATGGGCAAGGTGGGCCCGGATTTGATGGGTGCGGCCGGTGTAAAGCGTAACCTCAAGGTTGCTGATACCTTCACCGATATCCGGAAGTTCCTTGTAAGAAAGCACTTTATATCCTGTAATTATCTCAACTGCGTTTTTTGACTTTGTGTCCTTGATGAAAACTCTGCTTTTCTTCTCGTCTTTTTCAAGGTATGCTTTTAAAATATCCTCTTTTTTTTCCATTTTCCCTTTGACAAGGCACTGGTAGTACTTGCTGATTTCTCCGCTTTTCATCTTTTTGAGCACCATATGAAGAGTGGAGCTGTTTTTTGCTATCATAACAAGACCGCCTGTGTTGCGGTCAAGCCTGTGACAAAGGGAAGGGGTAAATCCGGAATTTTCTTCAAATTCACCCTTTAGCTTAAGGTACTCTTTTACAAAATCGATAAGCGTATTCTCCGTCTGTGTCCTGTCGGGATGCACGGGTATGCCCTGTTTTTTGTTTACGATTAAAAGATTGCTGTCTTCATAGGCGACCGAAAATGCCGTTTCATAATTAAGTTCTCCCGCTTTGGGCACGCCGTCCAAAATTTCATCAATGATATATATGTCAACCCTGTCATTGAGCTTTACAATGTGGTCCTCTTTAACCCGCACGCCATTTACCTTTATGTCCTTTTTGCGAAAGGCTTTAAACAAGGCTCCGTTGGGGAGCCTTGGAAAAGTTTCTCTTAAAACTTTGTCAATTCTTTTGTTTGCCTTGTCTTCCGTAATTGTTATCGTACGCATAAATCTCCTTTACCGATAATGAAGAATATTTTTATACTACTTCTTATCATTTATTATTGCTTTTATTTTGTCAATATATTTGTCTGAAATGGTTTCCGCCACTTCAGGTGTCACCCCTTCGGAGTAAACCCTGCAAAGGGGCATATCCGCGTCGGGCAGGACAAGGGCCCAACCGTTCTCCAGGATAAATTTCACGCCGTCCAAAAGTTCCACTTTTTCCTGGTCTTTTTCGGTTATAAGGGTTCTCATTACCCGGCCTTTCAACTCCCACGGACAGAAAATCTTCTTTTTGCTGACGTAGAAATCAGGTATTTCCTTGATGGTTTCTGTCAACGTCGTATTTTGGAGGCATAAGAATTCAATTATTTTTACCAGGCCTGCAATTGCATCGAAATTGAGCAGAAATTGATACATGTTTTCACGATTTTTGAAAAGGTTGTGGTTTAACATTTGCTCCATTACTGCCTGGGGTGAGGTTTTGGTCCTCACAACCTTGCCGTTGTAGCGCTCGGCCAATGTTTCAATAATGGATGGTGCCGTTATGGGCACAACCACCTTTGAATTTGGAACCGACTTAAAAGTAATAAGGGATGTCAGACAGAGGAACAAATCATCCTTTACCACATTGCCGTTTTTGTCTATCAGCACCAGTGTTTCACCGTTGCTGTCAATGAAAGCCGCAAAGCTGGCATTATTGTCTTTTATCTCGTCAACAATGGTGTCAACTTCACTCACGTTGGTGGAGGAGAAACTGGCAACCTTGCAGCCTAAATCCGTGAGCATCGGTACTACAATGGATATTACAAAATCTGACGGTGAAACTATGCATAACTTTGGCGGATTGTTTTTTATGGCTTCAACATTTACTTCATTCAATATGGAACGTACATAATAGTTCTTGAAGTCCGTAATATTGTTAAGTCTGCTGACTTCGTCTCCGGAGCAGCGTTTAAAGTCCTCGCGGGCAAAAGAGTTTTCTATTTTCCTTTCTGTAACCCTGCTGATGCTTGCCCCTTTGGAGTCCATAAAATCAACCTTGAGCTTGTTTGGATTGTCCTCACTGAGCTTGATGTGAATTCCTCCCTCAACGGAAAGGAAATTGATTGCATGGCGGGCCAAAGGGGTGAGAAGGCTGCTTAAGTTGAATACTTCCACACCGACCGAAAGAATACCTGATATAAAGGCATGTTTGAACATTCTGGCGGAGTTGGCGGTGGTGGAACTTACAACAACCTTGGAACCCTTTTTGAATATGGAACCGTATGCCGCGCCAAGCCTTGTTGCAAACTCAGGGGATATGTCAACGTTGATAATTCCGGAAAGACCGTTTTCACCAAAGATACTTTTTGAGTGCTTTGATCCCCAGATAATGTTTCTGTCCACTATGGCGAAGGGTTCAACGGTTTTTTGCGGCCATATTTTTATATTGGGTTTGATAACGACCCTTTCGTTAATCAAACAATTGTCTCCCACAATGGCATTTTCAAATATATGTACATAGCGCTTGAGGTTTGTCTTGCTGCACAAAATGGCACCACGAATTTCCGAGCCATACTCAATGTAGTTGCCGTCCCAAATAACACTGCGTTTTACGGAACTGTCCCTTTCAATCACATTATTATTTCCGATGACACTCAAGCTGTCGATTACCGCACCGCTTTCTATGCGGCAGTTGTCTCCGATAACACAGGGGGGGTTGAGTATCGCACCGGGCTCGATGATTGCACCCGAGCCGACCCAAACACCTTTTTGAATTTCAGTTCCGTTTATATCAAGCTGGATTTTGCCTTCAAGGACATCATAATGGGCCTGAAGATAAGCCTGAAGGTCGCCGATGTCACACCAATAGTCGTCCATGACGTAACCATACATGGGTTCCTTCTTCAAAAGGAGATAGGGAAAGAGGTCCTGGCTGAAATCCACTTTTTTGCCCTTTTCCATGTATTTTAATATTTCAGGCTCCAAAATATAGGTTCCGGTGTTTACGGTGTCACTGAAAACTTCTCCCCAGCTAGGTTTTTCCAAAAAGCCGGTTATGGCACCGGACTTGTCCGTGATAACTACACCGTATTCAAGGGGAACGTCAACCCTCGTCAAAACCAGAGTGGCTTTTGAGTTTTTCATCCTGTGAAACTCGATTGCTTTGGTAATATTCATATTGGTAAGGGAATCCCCGCTTATTACTATAAAGGTTTCATCAAGGAAATCTTCGGCGTTTTTTACACTTCCCGCCGTACCTAAAGGAGTATCTTCGGTAAAGTAGGTTATGTTGACTCCAAAATTGGAACCATTCCCAAAATAATCCTTAATCTTTTGGGGAAGGTACATGAGCGTAACGCCGATCTCTGTAATTCCATGTTTTTTCAGTAGGTTGATTATGTGTTCCATTATTGGAATGTTCATTATTGGGACCATAGGCTTGGGCAAGTCGCATGTAAGAGGCCGAAGCCTTGAGCCTTCCCCGCCGGCCATTATAATAGCTTTCATCTAAGGATCATCCTTTCACTTTACTGATGCTAGTAAAACTCGGTTTGCACCAACTGTTGGTAAAAAAACGGAAGTCACAAATCAAACATGTAAAACTGCAATTTAATGTGTGTTACCTAATATAAATTATAGCAGGATATAGCAACAAACATAATATATTTATTTATATTCAATATAACCTAAAAAAATCCTTTATTAATTGGCTGAAAAATAAACTGTCGGTCTATATAAAATTATATTGCTCAAAAGGGTTTACTTGTAACAGTTTTTTTTATATAATTTCCAATATGGAAGGTTGCCTTTTTATAACAGTCACCCTACATAAGTTAATTTGTAAAGGCATTTATTTTGACTTTATAATCGAGACGTAAAATGTTACAATGTAGGAGTGTCAATTAAGAGTAGGAGGGAATTAAATGCAAAAGAAGAAACCTGCTTTGTTTGCGGTCATTCTGCCTCTCTTAATCGCCTGTATAATGATTAATTCTTCAATGGTATTTGCATCTTCAGGGATTTTGAAGGAGGGAATGAGCGGAAGCCAGGTTACATCACTGCAGAGGGATCTTAACACGCTGGGGTATCTTGATGTAACTCCTACAGGTTATTATGGCAGTCTTACAACAGCAGCAGTTAAGAAGCTTCAGAGAAATTACGGACTTAAAGAGGACGGCATTGCGGGGCCTGACACTCTCTCGCTTATCAAAAGGCTGATAAACGAAAGGACTGCTTCAAGGTCTTCCGGCGGCACAACGTTGAAAGAGGGTATGAGCGGGAGCAGTGTGACAGCTTTGCAGAAGGACTTGAAAGCTTTGGGCTATCTGAGCGTGGATCCAACGGGTTACTATGGAAGCCTTACAAAAGAAGCGGTAAAGAAACTTCAGGCAAAGCACGGTCTTGAGCAGGACGGAATTGCAGGACCGAAGACCTTGGCATTGATTGACAGGCTTATGGGAAGAAGCGGTAGTTCTGCTTCACAATCCGCAGCTACGGCATCCAGGGGAGGGCTCGATAAGACCAATTACCTTTATTCCTGGTTCGGTAATGCGGAAAACATTTTCAAGATAGGCGATACAGCACAGGTATATGACATTAGGACTGGGCGCACATTTAATATAAAGAGGACTTATGGCTATAACCATGCAGACTGTGAGACTTTAACCGCTAAAGACACGGAAATAATGCTCAGTATCTACGGCGGAAGCTGGAGTTGGGAAAGAAGACCGATAATTGTTATTGTCAACGGGAGAAAAATGGCGGCTTCGATGGCGGGAATGCCTCATGCAGGAGTTGACAGTGCGCCGGCTAATACATATGTAAAATCGAGAAGCGGAGGATATGGCGCAGGAGACAATCTCGACTCCGTTAAAAACAACAACATGAACGGAGTGTTTGACGTTCACTTTTTAAACAGCAAGACTCATGGAACCAACAGAGTGGATGAAAATCATCAGAAGGCGGTAAGGGAAGCGGCAGAGTGGGCTGCAAAGAATAAGTTTTAGGCGTGTATAATAATTTATGTGTATAATAATTTAGACTTTGTAAAACGGGAGATACCACTTGGAGGTATCTCTTTTTTCATGTTTGTTAATTTGAATTTTGCTTGTGACAAAATACAGTAAATTATTACATAAAAGCCGATGTATATAATGAGGTGTCGCAAAAGGATAATAAAGGTGAAGAGCGGTTTTTACCGGAAGATGAAAATAAGTGGGTATTGGAAAATTAAATGAAATAGTAAAGGTAAAATAATAACGGTAAAAGCTAAATAGTATTGGCAAGTTAGATACAAGTCAGATAAAATTTTAAATAATGTTGGAAAGTACTAAACGGCACTTGAAAACTAATTTTGAAAGGAACGGTGGTTTTATGAGTTTTTACAGAGAAATAAGCAAATACTATGATTATATTTTCCCCGTCGGAGAAAATCAATTGAATTTTATAAAAAATTGCGCAGGAAAGCCCGGTGGGAAAATCCTTGACGTGGCCTGTGGTTCGGGAGGATATTCGGTGGAACTGGCAAAAGAGGGCTATTTGGTAACAGCTGTTGATATTGAGGAAGAAATGGTGGAAAAAGTAAAAAAGAAAGCATCGGAAAACGGCCTTTCCATAAACGCCTTTAAATGTGACATGAGGGAGCTTGAAAAAAAGATTGGGGAACGGTTTGATACTATATTTTGTATAGGCAACTCTCTGGTGCATCTTACAAGCCTGAAAGAGATAACCGATGTCCTCGGGCAAATGAGGCGCTTGCTGGCAGAGGGCGGTTTTCTTGTGCTTCAGATAGTAAACTATGACAGAATAATAAAGTACAATCTGGACGGTCTTCCGACAATAACGAATGATGAAATAGGGCTGGAATTTACAAGAAAATACAGGTACAAAAAAGAAAGCAACATTATAGAGTTCAATACCTCCCTGAAAATCAAAAATGGAGATTGTGAAACCGAATATAACAATTCTGTGGAGCTGTTGCCGTTAAAAAGCGGTGAACTTGCCGCAGCGCTTCGAAATGCGGGTTTTTCAGCCTTTGATTTTTACGGGGATTTTAAATACTCGGATTATACGGAAGATTCCCACTTGTTGGTGGTGAAAGCCCGGTAGAATGCAAAAAATATGGAATGCAAAAAATAAATGGGGACAAAATAAATAAAGACAATACAAAAATATAATCACAGGGGAAAGTATGCTGGTAAGACTTGGCTATGTTGCAATGACTATGAACTTAAAAGGCAGTTCGCCTTCCGGGACCGTAACCGTAAAAACCCTTGCAGGATTGAACGAGGATGAAACAAGGCTTAACAAATTACGGAAGGTTACCGCGGCAAATCTGCACAACACACTAAGGATACTAAGGTATAACAAAGCATACAACATCAGTGTGTACCGTTTTACATCAAAACTTGTGCCTTTGGCCACACATCCCATGGTATCACACTGGGACTATGTCGGGGAGTTTAGAAATGAGTTTAAGAGTCTCGGTGACTTTGTAAAGGAAAACAATTTCAGGGTAAGCGCCCATCCGGACCACTACACATTGCTCAACTCACCTTCAAAAGAGGTTTTTGAAGCTTCGGTGCGGGACCTTGATTATCACGTAAAACTGTTTGAAGCCATGGGTCTTGAAGATTACAAATACAAGCTGGTAATGCACATAGGCGGGCTTTACAAAAACAAACAAACGTCTGTTGAAAGGTTTAAAGAAAACTATGCCATCCTCCCTGACAGAATCAGAAAAAGGCTGATCTTTGAGAATGACGACAAGATATATACTGCCAGGGATGTGCTTGACATCTGCAAGGAGCTGAAGGTTCCAATGGTGCTGGATGTGCATCATCACAACTGTGTAAACAATGGAGAAAGACTTGAAGATATGCTTAAGGAAATATTTGACACATGGAAAGATGAGTATTTTCCGCCTAAAATACACTTTTCAACGCCAAAAAGCAAAGAAAACTTCAGAAGCCATGCCGATGAAATAGATGTAAATGAGTTTTACCGGTTTTTACAGATTGCAAAAAAGTTAAAAAAGGATTTTGATGTTATGATTGAGGCAAAGAACAAGGATAATGCATTATTTAAACTTTCCAGGGAATTGAAAACCTTTGATGACATAAGATGGATAGATGAAGGACATTTTGAAATCCGGTAAATTTTGCAATGTCGCTGTTTATAAGAAGACATAATAAATTCCGCAAATTCCGATATGACAAAAAATTCCGGAGGTGTAAAACAAATGGGAACGCCCGATACCGGGAAAATAAAGCACTCAGATATGCTTATAGAAACAATCAGGAATGCCAGCAGCCAAATGAGCTTTGATGAGTACGCAAAAGTTACCGGATTGGACAAGGAATTTATTTTTGCCATATTAAACGGAGAAATTGAAGAGGTGGACAGGGAAACCTGGAACAGACTGTCTTTGAAAAACTGACCTGAATTGAATTGCAAACGAAAAAATTTTCTTTGACTTAAGTGCTATAAAAACCTTGAAATAAAGAGGATTATATTCATATTTGTCGAATTATTATCAATGTATAAAAGTTTGTCAAAATGGCTTGTCCAGGGGCAATATCCGATGAAATTCAGGGAATGACCGTAGAACAGGCTTTGATATATATTTCACATTTTACACAATATGGAAATAAATAGAGATAAACAGTTGGTATTATTTGAAAAAGTGGAGGTATATTGTATGAGGAGGTCAAAATATTCTCTCGTGTTGTCATTCCTTTGTTTCTTAGCAATTCTGACAGTGACGGGGTGTAGTCTGGGGGGAAAAGTGCAGGCGCCGAACGAATATACTCGCGTGCAGGCTGCTGAAATAGAAGAGCCTGCCGAGGATGTGGAAATAGAATTTTGGACGTATAATGACGGCTGGAAAGCTCCTATAAACCATTTTCAATTGATTCATCCCAAAATAAAAATAAAACTTGTCAAATTTGATTTTAACGATATGGGCAATGTATATAAAAAAGCGTTGGCAGCGGGAGAAGGGCCTGACATATTGTTTTTTGACAGCGCTTATTACAGTCAGTTTACCACGGGAGAATATCTTGAAGATTTGCTCAAAGAGCCTTATTATGCAGGAAGGTACGAAAAAGATTTTCCGAAGGATATATGGGAAAGCAATAAATCACTTGACGGAAAGCGTCTTTTGGCAATGACTTTCCTGACATCACCCGTTGTGACTTTTTACCGGGCGGATGTAATGGAGGAAAACGGTTTTCCGTCGGAACCTGAAGAACTTGCCAAATTTATTGAAAAAAGCGAAAATCTTATGGCTATAGCGAAAAAGCTGAAATCCAAGGGTCAGTACATTTTTCAGATGCCTGTGGATATCATAAATCTTGCCGGTCTGTATTCGGGAATATTTGATGAAAACCTGAGATTTGTAAGAAACTCAGACTTGTTTGTGCAAGCGCTGGATATGGCAAGGGAAATTAAAAGGCTGGATTTGTCAATTGGTGCAAATATTGTGGAGGAAGCGGCAAAGGAGGCTGTCCGGAACGGAGAACTGGTAATGGTGCTGGGCATCGGGTCGTGGGGGACCAGTACCATACAGAGCTATGCTCCCGACCAGGCAGGTAAGTGGAGGGTCACTGCGCCGCCCCTGGGGCTTAAGGTATGGTATTCGGATACCAAGCTTGCGATTAATGCCCAAAGCAAATACAAGAAATGGGCATGGCTGTTTGTTGAATATGTGGCAACCCAGCAGGAGGGCGGGGAGAACATTGACATGATTTCCGGCTATTGTCCTGCAAGAAGAAATCTTAAAGTTATGCTGAGAGAAAACGAGTATTTCGGTAATCAGCATATTCAGCCGCTTATTGAAGATTTGGCAGAGGAAATGGTTCAGTACAGGCAGACTCCTTTGGATGACAGGGCACTTCAAATATTTAATGAGGAAATATTCAGAGCCATCGAAAACAATGTTGATTCCCAGAAAACGATAAAGGATATTGCAAATAAAGTGGAATATGAGCTGAAAAAGGATCGGGAAGCTTTACTTAAGGGGAAAAAGCGGGTAAAATAGACATATCACTACATAAAAGGCAAGGAGAAAGACACTATGATAACATCTGTGGCTCTCAACCCCGCAGTGGACAAAATTTATTTTGTTGACAACTTCGAACCGGGAAGAATGTACCGGGTGCGGCAAATGGTAAAAACGGCCGGGGGAAAAGGTGTAAATGTTGCGCGGGTTGCCCGTATGTTGGGAGAAAATGTCCGGCTGACAGGCTTTAAAGGCGGAGAGACAGGTAACTGGCTGGAATCGCAGCTTAAGAAACTGGGGGTCGTTACAAGATTTGTTGAAGTATCCGGTGAGACAAGAACAAACAACAATATTATAGACAGAGTAAGAGACAGTGAGACGGAAGTACTGGAGCCGGGGCCTTTTATATCCGGCGAAGACATGGAAAAATTCATGGAGGTTTATAAAGAGGCTCTTTCCGATTCCAAGGTCGTTGTGCTGTCAGGCGGGCTTCCCCAGGGAGTGCCTGCATGCTGTTATAAGGCTCTTATTGAAGAGGCAAAAAACTTTAATATTCCTGTTATACTTGACAGCGGCGGAGATGCTTTAAAAGAAGGCATAAAGGCAAAGCCAAATGTTATAAAACCGAATTTGAGGGAATTGGGAAGTCTCATTCAAAAAGAATTAAGGGATATGGACGAAATTGTTGAGGCGCTGAAAGAAATTAATGCAGACGGAATAGATATTTCAATGGTTTCCATGGGCGACAAGGGAGCTGTTCTGTGCACGAAAGATTTGTGCCTTAGAGTAAAAGTGCCGCATGTGGAGACGGTAAACACCATAGGCTCCGGAGATGCCATGGTGGCAGGGTTTGCAGCGGGACTTGCAAGAGACAAAACAATGGAAGAGTGCCTAAGGCTTGCGGCAGCCTGCGGCGTGAGCAATGCGCGCTTTTTGGAAATCGGTGTTGTGGATAAGAATGAAGTCGAAATCCAAAAGAACAGAGTGGAAATTGAGAGAATATCTTGATTCCGCTTTTTTTATTGTCCGACACATATATTTCTTTTCAAACCGGTTTAAATTTAAATCCGGTTTTTAATTTTTATGAAGGAATTTTGCCGTTGCAACCGGCCTGATTTTAAATTTACATCAGGCTTGATTACTTTATTGCTTTATTTATATAATAAATGAGGGAAAAAGAAATATATTTTTAATATACTTGCAAAAATACGGTTATGGGGCCGGACAATAAAGTATATTAAAAAATAGAGGTATTTACATTCTATAAAATAACGCATGGAGGATAGAGATGTCAGATATTATTTCCACACTTGTAAAAGAGTTTAATCTCAAGCCTTTCCAGGTGGAAAACACCGTAAAACTTATTGACAGCGGCAATACCATTCCCTTTATTGCAAGGTACAGGAAAGAAATAACGGGAGAATTGAACGATCAGGTGCTAAGGCAGCTTCATGAAAGACTGATTTACCTGAGGAACCTTGAGGCAAGAAAAGAAGAAGTTCGGCGCCTGATTGACGAGCAGGGAAAGCTTACCGCGGAAATTACGGCATCTCTTGAAAAAGCGACCACCCTCCGGGAGGTTGAAGATATATACAGGCCTTTCAGGCCAAAAAGAAGAACCAGGGCGACTGTTGCAAAGGAAAAAGGACTTGAACCTTTGGCCGAAATTATTATGGCCCAGGAACTTAAAACCGGCAGTATTGAAGACATAGCCAAGCCTTTTATAAATCCTGAGAAGGAAGTCAATACCGTCGAGGATGCCTTAAACGGAGCAATGGACATAATAGCCGAAGACATTTCGGACAATCCGCATATCAGAAGTATTGTGCGGGACGTGTTTATGAAACAAGGAATGATTGTGTCCAAAAAGAAGAAGGATGAAGATTCGGTATACAGAATGTACTATGATTTCTCGGAACCGGTGGCAAAAATAGCCGGTCACAGGGTTCTTGCGATAAACAGGGGAGAAAAGGAAGAGTTTTTGCAAGTCAAAATTGAAGTTCCTGAAGAAACGCTTATGGAGCAGCTTAAGGCGAAACTTGTAAAGAGGCCTCCTTCCATAACGTCGGAATATGTAGAAAAGGCGTTGGCGGACTCTTATGAGCGCCTTATTTTTCCTTCGGTTGAGAGGGAAGTAAGGAATGAACTTACGGAGAATGCCGAGGAACAGGCGATAAAGGTCTTTGCGACCAATCTTAAAAATCTTTTGCTCCAGCCTCCTGTGAAAGGAAAAACCGTTTTGGGGCTTGACCCTGCATACAGGACGGGCTGCAAAATTGCAGTGGTGGATGAGACGGGAAAAGTACTTGACACTGCCGTAATATATCCGACACCTCCCCAGAACAAGGTTGAGGAAGCAAAAGAGATTATGAAGCGGCTTATTGAGAAACACGGTGTTGATATAATATCAATAGGCAACGGGACTGCTTCGAGGGAGTCTGAAATATTTGTCGCCGAGCTTTTGAAGGAGATAGACAGAAAAGTTTACTATATGGTGGTAAGCGAAGCGGGAGCTTCGGTTTATTCCGCTTCGAAGCTTGGGGCGGAGGAATTTCCCGACTTTGACGTGGCTTTAAGAAGTGCTGTGTCCATAGCCAGAAGGCTTCAGGACCCATTGGCGGAGCTGGTTAAAATAGATCCCAAATCCATAGGCGTGGGCCAGTACCAGCACGACATGAATCAAAAGCGGCTGAGTGAGACTTTGCAGGGCGTGGTTGAAGATTGTGTAAACAGCGTGGGCGTTGACCTGAATACGGCCTCACCGTCTCTTTTGTCTTACATCTCGGGAATAAACTCCGTAATTGCAAAAAATATTGTGGAATACAGGGAAACCAACGGAAAGTTTAAAAGAAGAGAAGAACTCAAAAAAGTTAAGAAACTAGGTGACAAAACTTTCGAGCAATGTGCCGGCTTTCTTAGGATACCTGACGGAGACAATGTTCTTGACAATACTTCCGTACATCCGGAGTCTTATGAGGCGGCCAAAAAGCTTCTTGATATTATGGGATACAGCCTTGAAGATGTGAAGAACAGAAAACTTGATGGACTTGTGGAAAAAGTGGAGAAAATGGGTATGGAAAAAGTTGCCAGGGAGATTGGTGTCGGAGTGCCGACTTTGAAAGATATTATAAAAGAGCTTTTAAAGCCTGGACGCGACCCCAGGGATGAGCTTCCGAAACCGATGCTTCTTACCGACGTGCTGCATTTGGAGGATTTGAGGCCGGGCATGATATTGACCGGAACCGTAAGGAATGTTGCCGACTTTGGTGCCTTTGTGGATGTGGGAGTGCACCAGGACGGGCTGGTTCACATATCCGAGCTTAGCGACAAGTATGTAAAAAGTCCCATGGATGTGGTGTCGGTGGGGGATATAGTGAAGGTCAGAATTTTGGATGTTGATGTTGAAAGAAAAAGAATATCCATGAGCATGAAGGGTGTCAATTAAGGTTGTTTTTCAATAGAATTAATTGATTCTTAATAAAAATAAAATAAATAAAAAATAGAAAAAGATTGGAAGAAGGTTTAAAACATGAGCAATATCACTGTAAATATTAAAAAGCTTGCGAAAAGACGGGATATAATTATTGCCTTTGCAGCTGTGACATTTTTCTATTGCTTTATTGAATATAATTTAATATTTCCTGTAATTTTGGGTGTGACAACCATAGGCGGAGGAAATTTTCTGGACAGCATATTGCATACTATTCAGCTTATTTTAGGACTTTTGTCCAATGTAAAATACATACTTTACGGTTTGGCGGCCGTAACGGTTGCCGCTTTGGTGTGCGGATTTGTTTTATCAGGCTGTTTTTACAAAATAAACAATTTTCTGTCAAACAGGAAAAGAATAAAGACAGAGTTTTTCAAAGGTGTCCAAAAGCATTTTTTGAGGATTTCTGTGATATCCTTTGAAGTAATTCTTTTTTCGATATTGTTTACTATATTTATGCTTATAGTGACTGTGCCGGCCGTCGCGATCACAAGGTCATTTCTTGGGGGAAAGACGGAACTTTTGGCTCTTACGGTTTTGTTTGATTTAATTACTTTGATGGTGTTGTTTTTTGGATTTATGTTCTTTAGGATTTATATGGCTTTTTGGTATCCTGCGGTGTTTAATTTCAAAGACAGTTATTTTTCAATCGGTAAATATGCCGCGGATACATATTTTTGGAAAATTGTTGTCATGTTTTTAAAATTTGACGTGGCATTTATTCTTTTTGAGTTTGTTCTGATATTCCTTAATTCTGTACTGCCTGTAAGTGGAGCTTTGGCGTTCTTGCGTATATTTCTTTTAATGTTTGTCAATTGGGCGGTAAAAACTTTGTTTTTCATTGTGGTTACGATATCCGTTTTCTCGGTGTTTCTGGATTTTAAGAAAAAAGTAACCGAATAAAAATAGTTTGGGGAAGTATGAGAGGGATTGCTCCGTCAAACTTCCCCGACATTGTTAGATTGCAAAATTGTGTTTCCCGATTACCTTTACGATTTTTCTTGACCATATCCATTTGCTGGTGGCGGTTCTGGGGTTGTAGTAATACAACGCTCCTCCAGTGGGGTCCCAGCCGTTTAACGCGTCTTTTGCAGCTTTGTACGCAGTTTCATTGGGTGCAAGGTTTATCTGTCCGTCGCTTACAGCGTCAAATGCGCCGGGTTGATAAATAACACCGGCTATTGTGTTGGGAAATCTGCTGTCCCTTGTCCTGTTGATGACAACTGCTGCAACTGCCACTTGTCCGATATAAGGCTCTCCCCGCGCTTCGCCGTAAACGAGGTGGGCAAGAAGATCCAGATTCCTGTTGCTTGACGGCTGGGCGGATGTTGCTTTGGCAGCTTGTCCGGTAGGGAGTCCCAAAGCCGCCAATGTTTCCGGACCCGCTATTCCGTCCACCTTCAGGCCGTTTTTGGCCTGGAATTTGCGGACCGCCATGTAAGTCTTGTAACCGTAAATTCCGTCTATTTTGCCATTGTAATACTTCCAAATTGCAAGCTTGTACTGAATGTTTTTAACTTCCTGCCCGGTTGAGCCGTAATATGACAGTGCAGCCTTGCTGTAACCGTATAAACTGTATATTTCCTCCCAAAAAACGACGGCTGAACTTAAAATTGACAGTATTGTTATTATTACAATGATTGATAATACCCTTTTTCGCAAAGCCATTCTCCTTTGTCAAAAAATATTTTTTTATTAATAAGTATTGTTGATTTGAGAATGAAATATTTATATATTCTTATTTTGTCTATTTCTGATTTAAATTATTATATGTGAAAAAATATAACAAAAGGAAAATGTCTTTTTGAAGGAAAACAGAGTAAAAGCGAGGAAACTTGTTGTAACCTCGCTGTATAGTTTATGCTTTATTTAGGACAATTATATTACCAATTATATTAATATTTAAAAAAGAATACATGAAGGAAACTGTTAAATATGACGTAACAATTTCCTAGACGGATTTGTTCTGTAAACGAAAATACTCTTCAAATATTTCAGACACTAAAAGATAGATAAGTACTATCAGCAAAAAGTCGTCATCAATTCCCTCCGCGATTAGAATAAATATTAAGAAAAGAAGGATTATTTCATCGGAATGCAGCTTTCGGAAAAACATGGACGGTGAACGTGAACCTGCTGCCGGCATTGCATCAAAAGCGGTTTCATCCTTCTCGTTGGGAAGAGGAATCTTTTCAACTTCTCTTAAGGTATCACCGGTGGGATTAACCGCATTTCCTGAAGCAAAGCTGCTGTCGGGCATGTATGATATGTTTTGTGCCGCGGCCGGACCATATCTTCTGAACCTTGGATCCCTCTTGTATATCATTATGGTGCCCCTTTCATATAGTTTTTTCAGGATCGCTCATAAGCTTTGTTATCTGTGTTACTTGAAACAGCCTTATACAGTTGGAAAGCTTTTTTTGTCTTCCACTGCTTAAAAACGGCTTTATGGCGGTAAGCAGATTTATTCTTGGGTCGTTAATGTTTCTCATGGCGTCCATGACATCCTTTATTCTACGCATCATTTCCGCATTATCCTGAAGTTCGTCAATGTTTCTTTCATTCTCTTTGGTATCCGACTGCAATGGTAAGTTTTCAGCTTTTATTGAATCCTGGGCTTTTATTTTCATTGAAGCTTCTTCTTTTGGAGATTTCTCCTCCGATGAGGTTTGGGCGGGCTTGTCATTGCCCGAAGATTTTGCGAGCATGGAAATCAGGCTCGAAAGATTTTCGGACATTTTTTCGTTGCCGTTCAGCATGTCTGCGAGCTGCTTTAGTTTATTGTTAAGATCATCACTCATTACCCTGTCACCTCCATGGATATCCGACTTGCCTCCGGGCTTGGACTGCGGTACAGTGCTTGTTGTCCGGTTTTTCAGGGTTTTTCCAGGATTCCTTTCAGTTTTTCTACAATTTCGTCGCCGTGTTCGCCAAGTAACTGTGAGAGCTTGCTAAGATCTGCATCGGTGATTTTTTGACGTATTTCGTCTTTGTTGATGTTAAACTCCTTTAGCTTCGACTCGTCAAATTCATTTATTTTTTCGAGGAGCTCGTTTTTATCTATTTTGTTGATTTTTTTTGAAAGTTCGTCCACGTCACCGTTTTTTAGCATTTCTATTGCCGTATTTATTCTCTTCTCAAGCATTTTTTGGTCCATTTTTCCAAACAGTTCGGACAGCTTTTTGTTGATATCAACCATCTTAACCCAATCCTTTCAATCGTTATTTTTAAATTGAATGCCTAAATGAATACAAGTATTGATAAATTATTTATCTAATAATTTATATTTGGGGAATGGCAAAGATAGAACTTTTTTAAAAAAAGAATCCCTTCCGTACAGGGTATTTCGAAACCATGATATGAAAGACAACTTTAATTTTATCAAAAATCAAACAAAGGAGGAGGGAAGGGAAATTTTTTCAGCAATAAAAAAGCTTGAGGAATACCAGGATAAAGAACAATATTGTGTCGTCATCTTTAACATCATGTTTAATGCCGCCTATTGCGCTGCTGTCATAAAAGAGCAGGAGAAATATTAAAATAAAGAACAAAAGCTCGGAATTATTTGTGCGCTTTTTTATATCTGACATGGTTTTCCACCTCCCATTTATTATTCCTGCTGATGTTTACATAAACACGGACGGTGTTTTGACAACAGCATGCTACTATATTATATGAGCCGGGGAAAAGAAGTGTTAATTGATATGTTGTGTTTTGGACGGCGTTACTTTAAAATATAAAAGAGTACTGTTTTTGAAATTATATTTTGTGTATTAAATTTTTGTTTGGGTGGTAAATAAAATAGAAAAACGGCGCTTTTTTATAAGAGGGGTGCATATGTTTGGATAGTTCTGTTTATGTGACGGCTTTTGCAGAAGGTATACTGACTTTTGTTTCGCCTTGTATTTTTCCGATGCTTCCGGCATACTTTTCATACTTGGCCGGATTTAGCGATAAAGAAGATAAAGATGGGAAGAATAAAAGGAGACTTTTGATAAATTCCCTTGGATTTGTACTGGGATTTACAATAGTGTTTACGCTGTTGGGAGCTGCAGCTACTTCTTTGGGAGCATTTCTTAAAGAACACAGAGATGTTTTGAAAATCATAAGTGGTATTGTGATAATCATTTTTGGGCTTAATTTTATCGGCATACTCAACATAGGCTTTTTAAACAGGGAAAAACGGTTTGAGTACAAGGCAGACAGTTTGAAATTCGTTGGTTCGGTTATTTTCGGGTTTTGTTTTGCGTTTGGGTGGACGCCCTGTATAAGCTATTTTTTAGCTTCGATTCTGGCTTTGGCGGCCAATTCTTCCACCATGCCGGAGGGATTGATGCTGCTTGTGGTGTATTCCCTTGGGCTTGGGATACCTTTTATTGTTTCGGCCATGATTTTTGAAAGTATCAGGGAGGCTTTCAATTTTATAAAGTCAAATATGGGAATAATTAATATTATTTCCGGAATTTTACTGATACTTTTGGGAGCTGCAATGCTTTTTAACATAATATAATTTTTAGCATAAATATTATTTGAAATTTGCAATTATTTAAAAATTTGAAAGGGAGATGAATATGAAGAAAACTGTAAATATCGTAATCTGGACGGCGGTGCTGGTATTCCTCATAATCGGGGCATATTTCGTATACAGCAGGAACAATTCGGCAGAATATATAGAAGATAAAATTGCGAAAGACACAAATAATGACAAAGCTGCAGGTGATAACGGCGGGACCAAAGAGGAAAACAAGATAATGGCACCGGATTTCTCCCTGAAAGACCTTGACGGCAACACGGTAAAGCTGTCGGATTACAGAGGAAAGATTGTGTTTTTGAACTTCTGGGCATCCTGGTGCGGTCCGTGTACATCGGAAATGCCTGAGTTTGAAAAAGTCCACAGGCAGTTTTCAAAAGAAGATGATGCGGTAATTTTGGCGGTAAATCTTACCGACGGCTTCAGAGAAACTGAGGAAAAGGCAAGAAAATTCATAGCCGATAACGGATATACCATGAAAGTGCTCCTGGATACGACGGGAAGTGCTGCGAAGGACTATGGCATATACAGCATTCCCACGACGTATGTCATAAACAGGGATGGAAGTATAGTCACCTATATGGAAGGAGCAAGACCGGGAAAGGTGCTTTTGGATATATATGAAAAGCTAAAATAGCGCTAAATGCAAAAATAAAGAACAGGAGGCTTTGCCATGAATGACGCAATAGTTAAATCAACGATGGAGAACTTTGACAAAGATGTGTTAAAAAGTGACATTCCTGTGGCTGTTTTGTTTTATACTGAAAGCTGTCCTGTTTGTGACGCTTTTATGCCCATATTTGAGAGGACGGCTCAAAAATACGGCAAATACATGAAATTTGTTAAGATTTACCGGCAGCAGAACCGTCAACTGGTGGAAGACCTTAAGATAAAGAGCAGTCCGACGGTACTCTTTTATAAAGAAGGCAATGAGGTTTGCACCCGGTTGAACGGCTACATAAGCAACGCAGAGTTTGTGGAAGCCATAGAGAGGGTTATTGGAGATGTTTGTAAAGGAGAGAAGAGGGAAAAGGTACATTGTGATTTTCTGATATTGGGCGGTGGCCCGGCCGGCTTGACTGCTGCGATTTACGCGGCCAGGGCAAAGCTTCATACAGTGGTTGTGGATGAAGGACTCATTGGAGGGCAGGTGGCTACAACCTTCCAGGTCGCAAACTACCCCGGTACAAATGGTGTTGTAAGGGGTATTGACCTGATGGAAAACATGAAAAAGCAGGCGCTGGACTTCGGTGCATATATTGACGACCTCAAAGAGATTTCCGATGTAAATCTGGAGGGAAAGGAAAAACTTGTAACCGCAAAGGATACCGACTATTATGCAAAAGCCGTGCTGATAGCAACCGGAGCAACTCCAAGAAGGCTTCCGGTGGAAGGTGAAAAAGAGTTTAGAGGAAGAGGTGTGCATTATTGTGCCACATGCGACGGTGCCATGTACTTTGATGCCAACATTCTTGTGGTGGGAGGAGGAGAGTCCGCGGCGGAAGAAGCTGTTTTTTTGACTAGATATGCAAAGCATGTTACAATAATAAACAGGCATGATTATTTGAAAGCTTCAAAAACTGCCCAGGATGAGGTGTTCAGGAACCCGAACATCAGTGTTGTATGGAATTCTGAAGTACGAAAGATTAACGGTGACAGTTTCGTAAAAAGTGTTACAATAGAAAACCTTAAAACAGGGAAAATTGAGGAAATAGAGACTGACGGGCTGTTTGTCTATATTGGCACGCAGCCAAAAACGGAGCTTTTTGCCGGCAAGGTCGGTATGAATGAAGAGGGATATATTCTGACGAACGAGGATATGGCGACGAACATTCCGGGAGTTTTTGCCGCCGGAGACGTCCGGGCCAAAAAAGTCCGGCAGATTGCCACTGCTGTCGGAGACGGCGCAGTAGCAGGAATAATGGCAGAAAGATATATTAACGGAAAATTCTATTAAAATTGCGTAATGAAAATTACGATAATGTTATATGAAATTGGAGGAAAATTTGTATGTATGACGTGATAATAATAGGAAAGGGACCTGCAGGGATTTCCGCATCATTGTACACAGTGAGGGCTAACCTTAAAACATTGGTCATAGGAAAGGGAGACAGTGCCCTTAAAAAAGCCGAGAGAATCGAGAATTACTATGGTTTTTCAGAGGCCATAAACGGAGAGCGGCTTTTGGCAGAAGGTGAGAAACAGGCAGCAAGACTGGGAGTAGAGATAATTGAAAGTGAAGTAATCAGTATTGAAAAAAATGAATTTTTTGAAGTTTTGACCTCCGACGACCGTTATATGGCAAAGGCTGTGCTTATAGCCACCGGACAACCTCAGAAAAAGCTGAGAATAGAAAACCTTGAAGCTTTTGAGGGAAGAGGGGTAAGCTATTGCACTACCTGTGACGGCTTTTTCTACAACAACCTCAAGGTGGGAGTTGTGGGCGCCGGAGACTATGTGGTGCATGAGGCCATGGAACTTCTCGCTTTTACGAAAGATATAACAATATACACCAACGGTAATGAACTGCAAGTATCCGAAAAATTTGTTGAGGCGGCAAAAAGATTCAGAATCAGCAAAAAACCCATATACAAGATTGACGGAAGCGAGTTTCTCCAAAAAATCTTTTTCAAAGACGGTACCAGCGAGGATATTGACGGTTTGTTTATAGCGTATGAGAGTCCTTCCAGTGTTGATTTTGCCAGAAAGCTTGGCATAATTGTTGAAGGAAATGCCATTGTGGTTGACAAAAATCAACAGACAAATCTTGAAGGGCTGTTTGCGGCCGGTGACTGCACCGGCGGTTTCAAGCAGATAGCAACAGCCGTGGGGCAGGGAGCTTTGGCCGGCAGGAAAATGATTGAATATGTGAGAAGCCTGGAGACGGCAAACAGTCCCGTTTGAGTCTGAAACCAAAGTGGAATAATATGGGCGGTTGATTTTGAATTTTACATATGTTAATATAATAGTTAAGGTATTTTATGTGAAAGGATGATGAAGCTATGGGTGTTCGAAGGATACAAAAGCATATTTTCAGACGGCACCTGTATGCCGATTTCCTTGAGCATAGTACCGTAAGTAATACTATGTCTGTGACCCTGTGACTTTGTCACCGGGTTTTTTATTTTATCAAAAAGCTTGCTGTTTAAGCTTTGCAGGGATGGAGGAGAAAAAATGCTGCCGAACGTTGCCGTAGAATTCGATGAAAACAGTATTTTCCGAAGTTTGGGCAAGGGCAACCTTACTTTCAGGGAGGCTTTTGAAGAAATTATAAAGTTTATCGAGGCAGACACCAACAGTTCTTATAGAATTTCCATAGGAACTGATTCCCATGTGGGCAACGGTACTCTTTTTGTCACATGCATTCATGTTCACAGGATTGGAAAAGGGGCTATCGGATTTCTTCACAAAAGTCTGATGTCAAGGCCTATAAGGAATTTACGGGAGAAAATTTACATGGAAACATGTATGAGCCTCCAGCTGGCATATTTGTTTGACGAGGAAAAGATTGACCGTATATACAAAGCTTTGGGGAAAAACGGGAAATCTCCCACCAAAGGTGTGACTTTTGAATTTCATATTGACATAGGAAAAAGAGGAGAGACAAAAGCACTTATAAACGAAATGGTGGGCATGGTAAGCGGACTTAACTTCATCCCTAAAATAAAGCCGGACAGCTATTGTGCCAGTTGCTTTGCGGACAGGTACACCAAAGCCATATAATTGCCGCAAAAAGCCAGAGCGAATGTTATTTTTTGATGAAAAGCGAATTTCAAATATTATCTTGATTTTAAATATTATGTTAATAAAATAAAAACAAAGAGCATGGGAAGATAAGCATATGTTGGTAAAATATTGGCATTGTAGCTTTATATAATGTCAATTTTTTTGTATTCTCAAGATTGAAAGCTTTTTGAGAAGATGATAGAGTGGATATAAAAAAATTTTATTTTCAAAATATTTGGGAAAATATTATTAACGGGACAAAAAAACGTATTACGTTTATAATTAATCTAAATGAGAAAGGATGAAAGTATTTTGGATAAAAATACAGTAATTTCGATGATTGATCATGCTGTTTTAAAGCCGGAAGCCACGGACAACGATGTTTTAAGAGAATGTGAAATTGCGGCAAGATACGGTGTTGCTTCAGTCTGTGTAAAACCATGCCATGTGGCGTTGGCCCGGGAGGCATTAAAAGACTCAAAGGTAAAAGTAAGTACCGTCATAGGTTTTCCCCACGGTTCAACTACAACTGCCTGCAAAGTGTTTGAGGCGGTGGAAGCCATGGAAAACGGAGCGGAAGAACTGGATATGATGATAAATATCGGAAAACTTCTGACAGGGGATTATGACTATGTAAGAGAGGATATAAAAAGGGTTGTGTCTGTTGCCCATGAGAGAGGTGTTATTGTAAAGGTTATTATTGAGACGGCTCTTCTTGACCTTAACCACAAGGTGCAGGCATGCAAACTTGCCGAGGAGGCCGGTGCTGATTTTGTGAAGACTTCCACCGGATTTGCCGGCAAAGGGGCAACCCTTGAAGACATATGTATTATGAGAGGCGCTGTGGGACCGAACATGAAGCTTAAGGCATCGGGTGGAATAAAAACTTTTGAACAGGCGGCGGAGTTTGTAAATGCGGGATGTGAAAGACTTGGGACCAGCTCTACTGCCGCTATTGCAGAAGAAATTGGGTAAGATTTTTTTGGGATAAGAATACTGGATGCCTCACCGGCATAAAAATATCCTATAAAGATATAAAGAATTTATAGTGAGGTGTCCGGTTAAATGCGAAGACTTTTGTGTGTTATTACTGTATGCATCATGATATTATCCTTTTGTGCAGGTTGTTCAGATAACGACAGGTTTGGATTGGGAGACAACGAAGAAGCAAGTGTTGCAAGCAGCATTGTGCTAAGTGAGGCTGATGCCCGGCAGATTGCCGACAAATCGCCGATACGTCTTTATTTTGCAAATGAGGATAATTCCAAACTAAAGCTGGAGATAAGATATATACCGGTTAGTGAAACCACCAAAAGTGTAAACCACCTTGCCGAAATAATTGTCAACGAATTGATCAAAGGTCCCAAAGTTGCAGGATTAAAGCCTACAATACCGGAAGGTACCAAACTACGCTCAGCGATAAAGATTGAGGGAGACGTTGCCATTGTCGATTTTACGAAGGAGTTCAGGGATAATCATCCGGGAGGAAAAGCGGAAGAAAGAATGACAATTTACTCGGTTGTAAACTCGTTGACGGAGCTGAAGGAGATAAACAAGGTGAAATTTTTGATAGAAGGAAAGTCGTCTCCTGACTTCAAGGGAAATTTCAGATTTAATACCGAATTTCCAAGAAGTACCCAGCTGATAAGCAATAAGGCGGAACCGGTGGGGACTGTGAACAGCAAGGATGCGGCGGACAAAAAAGATGATTCGGCTTCCGGAGACAAAGATACCGCTGATGTCAGCAATGAGACGGAAAACGAGAGTGTCGAAACGGGAGCCCAAACATCGGATGATGAAGAAGTTTTTGTTGATGATTCCTTAGACGGCGAAGCACAGGAAACTTACCAGGAAACCAACGACGATGAAAAGTGGCAGGAAACTTACGACGAGGCTTCCGATGAAGAGGCCCGGCAGACATTTAGTGATGAATTTGAAGAAACATACATAGAATACCTTGAATAATCAAAATTTATATAATGCCGATGTGAAAGGGTGCTGCATTAATGACTGCAGCATCCTCCGCATTTATGAATATTGGGGCATTCCCCGCCTTCGGATTTTCTGGATTGTATAATATTCACGCTTTTAAATACAGCATCAAGTTCGTTGCTGCCGCATTCGGGACATTTGATCAGTTTTTTGGTCCGTTCGCTCATTTTTGCCATTACATTAAACTCATGCCCGCACTTTGAACATTTCAAATCATAAAAAGGCATTATAATCTCCTCCGTTTGTTGTTTTGTTGACAAATAATATTATACTATAAAATTCAAATAACAAAGTATAGCATTTCTATTGGCCTTTTGTTATAATAATGAAGTCGAAAAAATAAAAGGTAATGCTTTATTTTAAAGGATTTTCACCAGTTTATTTTATTTTTTTCAGGGGGAATAAAAGATGACTGTTAGTGGGGTGTTAAGAAGATATTTTGCCTGGCTTATTGATAGTATTATACTTGCCGGATTAACTTTCGGACTGACAATGTTTTTGGAAGCTTTGGGTGTGGGAGTGCCTCTTAATGAATTGGTTCAGGCAATGATCAGAAAAACTGAACAGTCACTTGAGGTAATTAACAGTTTTCAATTGGAAGTTTGGGCCATATACGCGGTATTGTTTTTTATATACGAAATCGTTTTTGTGGCTTCCAGTTTATCCGCCACTCCGGGGAAAATAATCCTTGGCATTGAAATTGTAAGCGACAGGAAAAGCAGCATTGACAAGGTTATTATAAGGGCACTGGTTAAGTTTATAGGTGAAATGTTTCCTTTTTCCCTTGTTAATTTTATTATAGTATTAGTCAGTGGAAAAAAACAGTCATTGCATGACAAAGCTGCAAGAACGTACGTGGTTTACAAAAAGGTTGAGAATAATTATTCAAAAAAAATAGATCCCAAAGAGCTGTTTGAGGAAATGAAAAGAAGGGGACTTAGAACTTACAGTGAGCAATTGGCGTTGGCTGAAGAACTGTATGGCAAAAACAGAAAGAAGGCCAGGACGTCAGCTTCCTATGGATGGATAAGTTTGGTGTTGCTTATTGTTGGATTGGTTTTGTTTGGTGTGTTTTTCTCAAGATATCTTTCAATATACAGAGAAATATATACAGATGCATTTATAAGAGATTATATACACTATAATATTGTGAGGTAGTAGTTTAAACGGATAACTGGAGGTGGTAGTTATGGATTCTGGACCTTTACCTTGTTGTGGTAACAAAAAATATCACAATATGTTTGGAGCCATAGCTACCGTTGGGGTGGTGTGTGGCTCTGTCAAGGGAGGGCTGCACAATGAAAGAAATGATTCTGGAGCTCATTGAACAAGGCAAATATGCCGAAGTGAGAAACAAAATTACTGAAATGAATGAAGTTGACATTGCCCAACTTTTGGAAGAGACGGACAAGCATAAGCTGCTGGTGATATTCAGGATATTGCCAAAGGATGTTGCTGCCGGGGTCTTTTCGTATATATCATATGAATTACAGAGATATATTGTTGAATCCATTACCGACAGCGAAATAAAGAACATTTTGGATGAATTGTTCCTGGACGATACAATTGACTTTTTGGAGGAAATGCCTTCAAACATTGTAAAAAGGGTTCTTAAGAACGCGGATGAAACAACGAGAAAGCTTATAAACCAGTTTTTGAACTATCCTGAAAACTCGGCCGGGAGCATAATGACCATAGAGTATGTCGACTTGAAAAAGGAAATGACGGTAAAACAGGCTTTGCAGCATATCAAGGAGACAGGGATAGACAAAGAGACGATTGATACTTGCTATATTTTGGATGACTCCAGAAAACTTGAAGGTGTAATATCAATCAGAAAGCTGATATTAAGTGACGAGTCCGTGGTAATTAAAGACATCATGGATGCAGATGTAATATATGTAAACACACATGACAAGCAGGAAGAAATTGCAGCATTGTTTAAAAAATATGATTTTCTTTCCATGCCTGTGGTTGATAATGAACGAAGACTGGTCGGTATAGTGACAATAGATGATATTGTGGATGTTATTGAGCAGGAAAATACTGAAGATTTCCAGAAAATGGCGGCCATTCAGCCTTCCGAAAAAGAGTATTTGAAGACAAACGCGTTGGTATTGGCCAAGCACAGAATCACATGGCTTTTGGTATTGATGCTTTCTGCAACTTTTACGGGCAATATTATAAAAAAATTTGATGAAGTATTGCAATCAATTGTTATACTGGCTTCTTTCATCCCGATGCTCATGAATACCGGTGGAAATGCCGGTTCCCAGTCATCGGCACTTATAATCAGGGGCCTGTCCTTGGGAGAAATAAGAGCGAGGGATTTTTTAAAGGTTTTATGGAAAGAAATTCAGGTAAGCTGCATTGTAGGAGTAGTTTTAGCTGCTGTGAATTTTGTAAGAATATATTATTTTGAAAAAGCAGGTTTTCTAGTGTCCGCAACCGTATGTCTAACCTTGTTTTTTACGATTATGTTGGCGAAAGTCATCGGAGGGCTGCTTCCCATCATGGCAAAGAAACTTAAACTTGACCCTGCGATTATGGCAGGTCCGCTGATAACAACCGTGGTTGATGCGGTAACTCTTACCATATATTTTACCATAGCAACGTGGTTGTTGGACATATAAAAAGTGAAGGATATATTGGTCTGACGGCAAATTTACATAAAAAGGAGTTGCCTGTTTTGTAAGGTCTTCCTGAATCTAAAAGCAGGAAGGCCTTATAATATACCGGCGTTTTAATAAAAAACACTTTATTATCCTAAAATATGGTATATGGACACGGAATACAGGCTGTGATATAATAAAATTGAAACGTATATTTATTATATACATTATATACGTTCACTTCGAATATTGCATGTTTGTTTGTCTTGCATCATGTTTGTAGGCAGTCTGCATGTTAGGTTTATTCTTTGATTAGTTTTTCTCATGTTAAAGTGGAATTTCAATTTTGCGCCCAACAGATGCCGCCCGGTTTTTAAATTGCCTCATTGACAAAATAAGGCTGGTTATACTGTTGGTTTTTAGAAGATTCTAATAATGTACAGTATTTTATCGTAAATCTTGAAGTTGATGTACTTAAATAGTAAAATGAGAAATATATATTTACTAGTGTTTTGCATTTAAAAAACAAGGGGAGAAAACATATTATGGGCGATAAAAAAAGAGTACTGGTTATTTTTGGCGGACAATCGTCGGAACACGAAGTTTCAAGAATATCGGCAACATCCATACTGAAGAACATTAATTTGGATAAATTCGATGTTTCAATGATAGGAATCACAAAAGACGGAAAGTGGCTTTATTATGACGGGCCTATTGATAAAATTCCTTCCGGAGAGTGGGAGGAAATCGCACTGAAAGATGGGACAAGAAGTATTGCCGACAGAGTGAGCCTGTTCGACAACATAATAAGTTGCAAAAATAACGCATGCGGCCTTGAAAAGGCCTCAGAGAACGAAAAAAGCAAAAAGATAGATGTGGTTTTTCCGGTTCTGCACGGCTGCAACGGTGAAGACGGGACCATCCAGGGACTTTTTGAACTGGCGGGCATTCCTTATGTGGGCTGCGGTGTGCTGGCTTCAGCAGTCGGAATGGATAAGATTTATGCAAAGATAATTTTTGAAAAAGCCGGAATACCCCAGGCGGATTATCTGTATTTCACAAGAAAAGAAATTTACGGGGATGTTGAGGGTGTGGTTGACAAAATAGAGGAGAAATTTTCATATCCTGTATTTGTAAAACCGTCCAATGCCGGTTCTTCCGTAGGTGTGTCAAAGGCGCATGATAAAAATGAGCTTAAAGAGGCATTGATTTATGCCGCCAGGTATGATAGAAAAGTACTGATTGAGGAATTTATCAACGGAAGAGAAGTTGAGTGTGCCGTGCTGGGGAATGATGATCCTGTGGCATCAACGGTGGGAGAAATCATTCCGGGAAATGAATTTTACGACTACAAGGCAAAATACATTGACAATACTTCCAAAATAAAAATTCCCGCGGATCTTCCAGAAGAGACCGTGGAACAAATAAGAAATTATGCAGTAAAGGCATTCAAGGCTTTGGATTGTTCGGGACTTGCAAGAGTTGACTTTTTTGTGCACAAGGAAACCGGAAAAGTTTATATAAATGAAATTAATACAATGCCGGGATTTACAAGTATAAGCATGTATCCCATGCTTTGGGAGGAATCCGGCATTTCCTATCCGGAACTTATTGAAAAGCTGATTGACTTGGCTGTTCAAAGATACAATGACAATCTCAAAGAATATGATGAGTAGAAAATATGATGAGTAAAATAAGAAGCTATGTAGTTTAGTCGTATTACAGTTGGGGGAAAATGCTATGGACAACAGGCCAATAGGTGTTTTTGATTCGGGGCTGGGCGGTCTTACCGTGCTGAAGGAGATAAAAAATTTGTTGCCTCGGGAAAGTATAGTATATTTCGGAGACAGCGGAAGAGCCCCCTATGGTTCCAAATCAAAAGAAACTGTGGTAAAATATACTTTTCAGGACATCCGGTTTCTTCTGAACCAGGATATAAAAATGATTGTAATCGCGTGCAATACGGCAAGCGCATGCAGCCTGGACCAGGTGAAAAACAGTTTTGACATTCCGATAGTTGAGGTTGTCGGGCCGGGAGCCGCAACTGCCGTCAGGGAAACGGTAAACAAAAAAGTCGGAGTGATAGGTACCGTGGCGACGGTGAGCAGCGGGGTTTACGAAAAAGCCATTTTAAAGCTGGACCCGGAAATTGAAATCTATCAGAAGGCTTGTCCTCTGTTTGTGCCACTGGTTGAGGAAGGCTGGTGGGAAAATGACATTGCGCTGAGAATTGCAGAGGAATATCTTTTGCCGTTAAAAGAAAAAAACATTGACACGCTGGTTTTGGGATGCACCCACTATCCCCTTTTGTACAATACCATTTCAAAGGTGATGGGAGACGGTGTTAAACTGGTAAGTTCGGCATTGGAAGTGGCAAAAGTGGTAAAGGAGATGATAGAGAAGAGCAATCTTAACAGGGATGAAAAATTAAATCCTGTGTACAGGTATTATACCAGTGACAGTGTTTACAAGTTTGAATCTCTGGGCAATTCTATTTTAAATCATGAAATATGTTCTGCTGAAAAGGTTGATATTGAAAGATATTAGATTCGCAAATTTCCGGTGGGACGAAAAGTCTTGCCGGCAAGAACGGAGGCGGGAAACCGTGAATAAAAATGTTATTATTTCTGTAAAAGGGGTTCAGACTTCGGAAAACAATGACAAAAATGTACTAGAACTTGTTACGGAAGGCAAATATTATAAAAAGGGAAATGCCTATTATGTGACATACAAGGAAAGTGAAGTGACGGGCATGGAAGGGACAACCACCACCCTTAAAATTTCCGACGGTGTTGTAACGTTGATGAGGTTTGGTACCGTCAATGCCCAGTTCATTTTCGAAGAAGGACAAAAACATGTTTCCTATTATGACACACAGTATGGTACGTTTACAATGAAAGTTACCGCCCGTTCGGTTTTAATAAATGTTGACGATTCGGGCGGAGAAATTAAGGTTGATTATAAACTTGAAATAGATGATAATAAAAGTGGAGAAAATGATTTTCATATGTTTATTAGAGAGGTAGGACAGTTAGATGACGAATGTAGTGGAGACTATAAAAAAACAAATTAATGAAGTGGTTAAAAATTCAATATCAAAGGCCGTTCAAAACGGAGAACTTCCGCAATTTACGGTGGACGAGCTGTTTATAGAAATTCCGAAGGAAAAGGGACATGGCGATTTTTCAACCAATATTGCCATGCAGGCGGCAAAAACGGTAAGAAAAGCACCCAGACAGGTGGCTGAAATAATTATAAAAAATATGGACTTAAGCAATACATACATTGACCGGGTTGAAGCGGCAGGACCGGGATTTATCAATTTCTTCCTTACAAATGCATGGCTGTATGACGTTCTGAAGGTTATCCAGAAAGAAAAAGAAAATTACGGAAATCTGGATATCGGACGTGGCCAGAAAGTCATGGTTGAGTTCGTCAGCGCCAACCCCACCGGGCCTTTGCACATGGGCAATGCCAGAGGCGGAGCGTTGGGAGATTGTATTGCCAGTGTTCTTGAGAAAGCCGGATATGATGTGACCAGGGAGTTTTATATCAATGATGCCGGAAACCAGATTGAAAAATTCGGCATTTCGCTTGAAGCAAGGTATATTCAGCTTTTGAAGGGAGAGGATGCCGTAGAGTTCCCGGAAGATGGCTACCATGGCGAGGATATTATTGACCATATGAAGGCGTATATTGAAGAAAACGGGGACAATCTGCTTTACGTTGACAGTGAAGAAAGGCGCAAAACCCTTGTTGAATATGCTTTGCCGAAAAATATTGAACGGATAAGAAAATCCCTGGAAAACTACGGCGTGGTCTTTGATGTCTGGTTTTCTGAGCAGTCCCTGTATGACAACGGCGAAGTCCGGGAGACATTGGATATTCTCAAAGAAAAGGGATATACCTTTGAAAAGGACGGAGCTGTCTGGTTTAAAGCTTCCGCCCTGGGAGCGGAAAAAGATGAGGTAATTGTGAGGAACAACGGAATCCCGACATATTTTGCGGCCGACATAGCCTATCACCGCAACAAATTTTTAAAGCGCAAGTTTGACAGGGTTATAAACTTGCTGGGTGCGGACCACCACGGACATGCGGCAAGAATGAAATGTGCTTTAAAAGCCTTTGACATTGACCCGGACAAGCTTGATATTGTAATATTCCAGCTGGTGCGCCTTTACAGAAACGGCGAGATAGCCAGAATGTCCAAAAGGACGGGCAGGGCAATATCCCTGGACGATCTTTTGGAGGAAGTCGGAAGAGATGCCGCAAGATTCTTCTTTAACACGAAAGCTTCAGGAAGCCACCTGGACTTTGATTTGGACCTTGCAGTTAAAAAATCAAACGAAAATCCGGTATATTATGTTCAGTATGCTTACGCCCGAAGCTGCAGCATGCTGAGACTTTTAGAGAGCGAGGGCTTTAAAGTGCCGGATGTTGACTCGGTCGACCTTACAGTTTTGAAGGCACCTGAGGAAATTGAGCTGATGAAAAAGCTTTCCGAATACCCTGAAGAGATAAGAATTTCGGCCCAGACTTTGGAGCCCAGCAGGCTTACAAGATATGTTCTTGATGTTGCATCAAATTTCCACAGCTTTTACAATGCCTGCAGGGTAAAAGGCGAGGAAGAGAATTTAATGTATGCAAGAATGATACTTGTGGACAGTACAAGACTTGTTATAAAAAATGTGCTGGATGTGCTCAGCATAACGGCTCCTGAAAAAATGTAGAAGCAAGTATGGAATTGTTTTGCAAAGCTCCGGCCGGATAATTATGATAATAATTTGGCCGGAGTTTGTTTTTTTACAATAATTTTTTATACATCTCATTTTAATTTATTACATTTGTTATGTACATGTACGTTATGATATAATTTTTTTATAAACATGCGTTGCAATGGAGAAGCTTTATATGGTTGATTCTAAAAATAAAAAGTATATAATCAAAGTTTTAATCCCATATCTTATTGTATTTTATTTCTTTTGGTCCGTGTATACCATATTTCTCGAACCGTTTATAGAAAAGGGTCCGTATCTTTTAAATCTGCTCCTGGTAAACTTCGTAAAACTGTGCTTTTGGACGGTACCCGCCCTGGTTGTTTTAAAATACGTTTTCAGGGAAAAACCCTTAAGTTATATAAAGCTCAGCAAAGACAAACTTCGCGGCTTTGCATACGGTTCTTTGTACGGAGTTGTCATTGTCATATATATAAGCGTCACCAGATTTTTGTTCAGCGGTGAATTCAACTTTAATCCTTTTTTCGGTTTGGAGTCGTGGATAGGCGGAGTATTGCTTATCGGATTTACCGAGGAAATTGTATTTCGCGGATTTTTACTGCAGAAATTTGAAGAAATTATGGACAGCAAATACGCCAATTTGCTGACCGCTGTACTGTTTCTTTTGATTCATTTCCCGAAGTGGTATATGCAGGGGAATTTGTTTGTGGCGGAATTTATGGTGAATTCAGTGTTGTTTATGCTCCTTTTCAGCGTCCTTATGGCGGTTCTTTTAAAGAAAACGAACTCTTTGTGGACCTGTATACTCATTCATTCCGCCAATAACTTTGCAATGTTTGCATTGGGTGAATAAATTTTGATATAATATTTGAGGTAAAATATTCTAATATTCTATATTTCTTGATTGCTCACAACAAGTATGCTGCAAGGAGGAACGGTTATGAAAATAAAATGGCTTGGTCATGCATGTTTCTTGCTGACATCGGATAACGGGATAAGAGTGGTTACCGACCCGTATGATAATACCGTGGGATACAAGGTGGAGAAAATTGATGCGGAAATAGTGTCTACAAGTCATGATCATTATGACCACAATTATGTTGACATGGTTTCAGAAAATGCAAAGCATGTTAAGTCAGAAGGGAAAACAAACATAGACGGGATTGAAATAACTGGTGTGACTTCTTTCCATGATGACTGCAAAGGAGCGAAACGGGGAAAAAATGTTATTTTCAAATTCAAGATAGATGGAATTGACGTTTGCCATTTGGGAGATTTGGGACATGTTTTAAGTGACAGCCAGGTCAGGGAAATCGGAAATGTGGATGTGCTGCTGGTACCGGTGGGAGGAGTTTATACAATTGATTACAAAGGAGCCGTTGAGGTTATGAAACTTGTAAATCCAAAAATAACCATACCTATGCATTACAAGACTCCGGCTCTTAGCTTTGACGTTGACGGTGTGGAAAACTTTCTTTCCGCAACAGGAGGAAAACATATCGGAAAGCAGGAGATAGAGCTTAAAAAAGATGAAATTGAAAACTGGCCGAAAGTTGTTGCCCTGGATTATCAGTAAGAATAATTACCGGAAAGTAAAATATATTTTAAAGTGAAATACGCTTCATAAACGGGATTGGAAGTTATCCAAAACAGAATATCCTGTAATAATTTATTAATAATAAATGTCCTAAAATTAGCCGATATAAAGAACGGCTAATTTTTTTAATTTTTAATGTTTATAACTCCTTGTGAATTCGAAGACGGTGGAGTGGTGAATATGGAAAAAAAGTTTTCAAATAAACCTGGAATCAGAATTTGTTTTGTGATGGTATTTTCATTTGTACTGTCTTTTGCCTTGAATATTCCCGTACATGCCGATGAAGAGCCGGAAAAGATATATTACGGATTGAAGAATGCTTCCACAATTCTTAACAATATAAATTTTACCGATGTCAGAAACTCTGCAACATGGTCAAAGGAGGCAATTTGCGAGGCTGCGGCTTTGGATATTGTTAAAGGCTACGGCAACAGGGTGTTTGGGCGCACAAACAATGTGACAAAGGAAGAGGCAATTGCCATCATATACAGGGCGGCAGGAAGGGAAAAGGATGCACAATTGGCGGCGGAGGCCCTTGAGACTGCTAGAAATGCCGAAGACAGAAGCAGTTATGCCCCAAGCATGTGGTCCGACGGGTATCTGCAGCTTGCAGCCGGTGAGGGCCTGATTAGCAGCCAGGATCTTCAGGATGCTTTCACCGCGGATCAAAGCAGCCTTGGGACAGGAGCATTTTTAAGAAGGGCGCCGGCCCAAAGGCAGGAAGTGGCCTATTGGATTTCAAAAGTTTTCGGCATTGAACCTGTCTACGGTCAGCAGAAAATATTCAACAGTTTTCGGGACTGGTCGAGCGCGGATCCTTTGAAAATTCCGTACATAGAAGCAGTTCTTGTGGAAAACATAATGAACGGTGAGGGGAATGGTTATTTCAGACCCACGGGTTTTGTAACCAGGGAACAGATTGCGCAAATAATAAAAAATGCGGATAAAAGAGTTCTTCCGCTTTTAGGCTATGAAAAGAAAATGGGTACGGTGGAAGACATCCGCAAGGAATACGATTTTACGGGAAATACTCATGTATATACCAATACTTTCCATATAAGAAGCAGCAACGGCAAACTTCACAAGATTGTGACCGAGTTTTACGACAGCAGCAGGAGCGGATATAGAAATGAGCAGGGCGGAAGCAGCATAAAACCGTCCGACACCGATCTTATTGTTTACAGGGACGGATGGATAGGCACAAGCTCCCTTTTGAAAGTCGGAGACAGAGTAGAGTATATAACGGCAGCGGACGGCACAGTCAGATATGTGCGGGTGATATCCGCCACGTCGGATACGGAATACATTGTTGCAAAAATAAAAGAAGTAAATTATGACACTTCCACCATAAAGGCGGCAATAGGGTTTTACCTTGAGTACCCGGACATTGACATGGACAGTATAAGTTTTGATTTTAGAAACAGCGACGGGACAGTTGACGCAACACTTGTATACAGCAATATTGTAAAAGTGTTTATAGAGGGAAGGATAGCAGGTATAAGGGATATTGAACCCGGAACAGATGCAATTCTTACTGTAAAGGACAATATTATAACTACAATTACGACCCTTGACTTAAGACTGAAAGAGCAGGGTGTGATAAGTGGTATTGTTGAGGAAAACAATCCCCACCTGGGCTATATAAGTTTATACAGTGATAACGGTTTACGGGTGGACGATTCCCTTAACAAAATAAAAATATATAACTATTCCAATCCGGAGGAAGTAACGGTATATAAAAATCACGTCCCTGCAAAACTTGAAGATGTCGAAAGCGGTGATTCGGTATACATTAAACTTGACCAAAACGGAGCAATAGAAATGATAAGTGCCGTGGACAACTATGTGGTAAAGTACGGGAAAATAATATCTGTAAGGCCGGGGCTTATAAATGTTGCCTATGATGACGGCACGCAGCAAATTCTTAGTGTTGACGAAAACGTTCCGATTGTGCAGGACAACAAACTTATGGATTTTGATGCCCTGAAGGATGGAGACAGGGTGAAACTGCTTTTAAATATCACAGACAAGGCTACAACCCTGAAAAAGCTTACCGTAGAAGGAGACGAGCATTTTATTGCAAATATCTACCGGGGTATAGTGGCATCGGTGGATGATATTTCGAAAAAGCTGTTGCTTCAGCACCTTGAAGTGTTTAACAACGGAGAATGGGAAAGAACGGAACAGAAAGGTTTTACCTCATTGAAAATGTCTGAGGATAATAAATTTGTTTACAATGACGATATTGTGGACATGCGCCGGGCAAAGGAGCTGATTGCGGGAAGCACAGCGTATATTGCAGTTGAGAAAGACTACGGCGGAATTGAAAAGGCGGTTTTTGTATCCGTTAAAAACTCCAAAGACAGTGAGGCTCCGGTGCTTAACGACAGCATCATGTCAGCCACTTTCGGAAATAAAGGGGAATTCACGCTGAAAAAAGAATATCTGAACATTTCTTACGGAAACGGGACAATCATTGTAAAGGACAACAGGCTGGTTACCGGAAACAGCATAAATTCGGAGGACAGGGCATATGTTGTTGCAAGCAGAAGCTATGACGACGGAAAATATTATGCTTTTATAGTCAAGATAGATGACAAGACGGATTCGAACTTCTTTACCATATATCGCGGAAGGATAGCAAACATAAATGAGAACAAAGACTTTACTTTGGAATCTTATTCAGAGCTTAAAGGAGTTGAATGGAACTACTACAACACCCCCAGAACCTTTAGAATCACATATGACACGCAAATTCTAGGTGATGACGGAGTTGTAGGACAGAGGGACTTTACCGACTATGGTGATTCAAGCTATAAGAGCAGGACGGTATATGTATTGTCACACGGTGCCGATGCTGTGTTGATTAGTACTGCTCCTTACGGTAACATTAACGTAAAAGGTAAAATTTATGAACTTATATCAGAAAATGCCGATGGTTCAGAGGCTCAGGAAGGACAGCAAGAACCGGTGGGATTTAAACTCCAGAACTCAAAAGTTTACGATTTGCAATCGCATATGTGGGTGGACGGTAAAGACATGGATATTAACCTTCTTAAAAACAGCATTATACTTAAGGACAACAAAATTATAAAACCGTCCGAATTAAAGAAAGGCGACAGTGTAAGGCTTATCAAAAAAGATGACGAACAGGCTGGAGATGCCTATATTATATTCGTTGAATAATATTTCCGGCTTTTGGAGGCGAAACATATGATAAAAAGAAAGTTGTCATTAAAAAGGGGATTGGCATTTATCACGGCAACATTTATAATTGTTCTTGTAACAGGTGTTTTCCGTGTATATGCAAGAGAAGGGGACAGCGGATACGAAGGAGGCATCTCCAGCGGGGAAGCACCGGGAAAGACATCGTTCGAGTATAAAGAGGTGTGCTTTATAACCGGTGAACCCATAGTATTTGAAGGAACTCTGACCATAAGAAAAACGTTGAGGCAGGACAAAACAACAGGAAAAAATGTGATTACGGCAAATTACACATACAACCTCAGGAATCTTGAAAAAGACGCCACACTGACAAGAGTTCTGTCATATACCACAACTCTTACCGAAAAGGAAAACGGCCAGGTAATTGAAGAAACGGGATTTGGCGGAAGATGCACCGAAGTGGTGAGAATCGGTTCCACCACTTACACCCTGGAAAATTATGATTTTACAAAGACCAATATAAAAGACAAAAAACCGGCGGTGGATTATTTTGCCGGGAATCTGTGGGGGAAAAAGACATACCGGACCGGCACCGGTGCAAACAGCGGGGAAGTTACCGTTGAAATATCGGGAGATTATTATGGATACAATCAGATTTGGGGAACCGTTGAAGCCCAGGTTTTAAATTATGTAATAGAAAGTCAGAAAAGAAGCGGTGAAGTACTGGACCGCTGGGGCGGAACTGCAACTGTAAGCATTTCGTCCACAACAACCAAAAAAATTGACTATGTTGAAAACAAACCGGATGTTATAAGCTTTGAAGGAGGTTTTGTAGAGAGTCAGTACAACAACAGCATACTTCAGTATACGGCAAAACTTCCCGAGTTTGACCATCAGGGAGTATCCACCGACAGAATGGTTGAGACAAAAGGAAGCCTTATGATTGAAAGCTTTCCCACCAGCCGAAGACTTTTGGTGCCGGAACTGAGTCACCTGAGAGGACATTGGGCTGAAAATGATATCAAGGCGCTGTACAGCCTGGAAATCTTCAAAGAAAATCCGTCCGGTTTCAACCCCCAGGAAGTCATGACGAGAGCCGAGTTTACCGAAGCCATTGTGCTGGCCGCGGGCGAAGTTCCGAAAGATCCGCTGCTTGTTGAGTCAAGAACCACGAAAAAGACTTCCAATACCAAAGAAGAGATAACTTCCCCTTTTATCGACGTGCCAACAGGAAGCAAATATTTTGAAAGCATAAACAATGCGTATAAAAGGGGAATGATAAGCGGAAGAGGGGACGGAACTTTTGCACCGGATGATTATCTTACCACGGCGGATGCCATTACCATATTGGTAAAAGCTTTAGGTCTTGAAGGACTTGCTCCTTCAAACGGAGCGGTAACGGTGTTCAGGGACAGCGACGACATACCGAGATATGCGAAAGGTCCGGTTTATGTTGCCCATAGAATCGGTCTTGTGATGGGTGACGACAAGGGTTATCTGAGACCCAACGAGTATCTTACCAAGGCCAGGGCGGCGGTAATTATCAATAATTTTATTGACTATATGAGAAATGATTTAAGAAAGGATTACAGGGAGAGAATAGTAAATTATTAATAAGTATATTTATTAAAATTAATTAATATTAAAATTAATTAAGTGCTTGTAAATAGCATCAAGGAAAAGGGGAATGGATGTGACGGGTAAATCATTAAAACGGATACTGTTATCTTTGGCTGTTTTTTGTATTTTAATAACGGGCCCGGGAATTGCCTGTGCCGAGGAAGCCACGACGCAAGAAAAGGAAATTTTGTTTTCCGACTATTTCAAAAGCATGATGGACATGGCGCAAGACAAATACAAAGGTGAAATAACCGAAAAGCAAATGCTGGAAGGCGCGCTGAAAGGCATATTCAGCACAATGGATTCTTACACCGTCTATTACACTGTGGAAGAGTCGCAAGACTTTTTTACCGATATAAACGGCTCTTACACGGGAATAGGTGTGGTAATGTCGGAAGTTGACGGTAAAATAGTGATAGACAAGGTGTATCCGTCCTCACCGGCGGAGGAAGCAGGGATAAAAAAAGGCGATGTTATAGCCCAGGTTGACGGTAAAAGCGTTGAGAACCTTTCTTTGGAAGAAGTGGCCGGGCTCATAAAGGGACCGTCGGGTACGAAAGTTGTAATCGGTGTGTTAAGAAACGGAACAGACGGGGTAATAGAGCTGGAAGTTACAAGAAGGCAGATAATTATAAATCCTGTCACCCATAAGATAGAAGGCGATATAGGTTATATAAAGCTGGAATCGTTCAATTCCAATGCAAGCAAGGCTATGGAAGAAGCCTTGAAACAAATGGATAAAAACAATATAAAAAAGATAATTCTTGATTTACGGGACAATCCGGGCGGAGATGTGGGCCAGGCGGTTTCAATTGCCAGGAAGTTTGTAAAAAAAGGCCTTATTACAAAGCTGGATTTTAAATCGGAATCCCAAAAGGATGAAGAGTATTATTCCTATTTGGAGGAATTAAAATATAAACTTGTGGTATTGGTGAACGAAAACAGCGCAAGCGCTTCGGAAATATTGGCGGGAGCGATACAGGATACAGGTTCGGGTATTTTGGTTGGTACAACAACCTTTGGAAAGGGAAAAGTCCAGAATCTTTATCCCATACTGACTCCGGAGGCGGTGGAAAAATATCGGAAAGAAACCGGAGAAACATTTGTGAACGGATACGATTTATTGGAAAAACACGGCATCTATCCTTCCGATGAAGAAATAATCGGATGGGTGAAAATAACAACCGGGGAATATTATACCCCCAACGGAAGGATGATAGACGGAGTAGGTCTTGAGCCCGACGTTTATGTTGAAAATGAACCGGAGGGAAAATATAAAATCCTTGAAGGTGTGGAAAAACTTCGCAAGGTGACAAAACCTTCTTTAAATGCTCAAAGTGAGGATGTCCTGAATGCGGAAAAAATTTTATCGGCACTGGGGTATGATGTTGACACTCCGGACAATTTAATGGATGAAAAGACCGTCAAGGCGGTGGCAGAGTTTCAGAGAGACTGCGGATTGTATTCTTACGGAGTTTTGGACTTTGCCACACAGCAGGCGCTGAATGACAAATTGGATGAATTGCTTCTTGTAAAGAACAGAGACAAACAGTATGAAAAGGCGGTGGAACTGCTTGAAAATTAGTATGAATGCGGAACTATCGCAACTACCTTAAACGAGATATACAGTTTTATTAACTGTATGGCACCCTTTTTGACAGTCAAAGATAATACAAGAGGCCTGAAGACTGTTGTGTTGAGCGTTTCAGGCCTCTTTTTTATTCAACTAAATCAAATACGAAATTTTATTATTGTTATTTTGTTTGATTTACGAATTTATTTTGAAAAGCGAGTGAAATTTGGATACGGGTCAATACTTTTATAACTCCAATCTTGATTTTTTTCCAAGGAGATAATATTATATTAACAATAAAAGGATTTTATAGAATTGTTTATCGTGAAAAATAATCCCAAACCGAAAAATCCCGGTAATATCTGTATAGTTACCCAAAACGGCAGGTGATAAAATGGCAACTATAACGTTATATGCCGGGAAAATCAACCAAATGCCCGGATTGATAAAAGAAGTCAAGAAATCTGTGGTGGATTACAAGTCGGAGTTATCAGCATTAAAAAGGAAAACGCTCAATATCAACAGAAGTGTATGCAATTTGGATGAAGTAATAAGTTCCATACAGGCATCTTCCCAGACTCAGGATAGAAAAATTGATTCACTTGAGAAATTCTGCAGTGAAAGCGAGAAGTTTATATCGGAAGTAATACGTATCGATGAAGAAGTTGCTGAGCTTATCAATAAACGGAAAGAAAATTTTTACAAAGAATATTATTATTTAAAACCGGAAAGCGAGAAAAGCGGCTGGGAAAAAATCAAGGACGGCTTAAAGTCGGTTGCGGAGTGGTGTAAAGAGAATTGGAAATCCATTGCCAAGATAGTGGCTGCCGCAGTAGTTATTACCGGGTTAGGGATAGCGGCGGCATTGACAGGCGGTATATTGGGAGTCATACTGGCAGGAGCATTCTGGGGAGCATTGGCCGGAGGATTGATAGGGGGAGCGGTTGGAGGAATAGCCGCTGCGATAAATGGAGGATCGTTTCTGGAAGGATTTGCGGACGGCGCTTTAAGCGGAGCAATTTCCGGAGCGGTGACAGGAGCGGCATGTGCCGGGCTTGGTGCTTTAGGAGCTCTAGCAGGGAAAAGCATCCAATGTATGAGCACAGTGGGAAAAGCGATAAATGTTACGTCAAAGGTTACGGCAGCACTTTCTTTTGGTATGGATGGATTTGACATGCTGGCAATGGGAATATCATTGTTTGATCCATCCAATGCATTGGTTGAATTTAACCGGAAGCTGCATTCCAGTGCACTTTACAACGGATTCCAGATTGCTGTAAACGCGCTGGCTGTTTTCAGTGCCGGGGCGGCATCGACAATGAAGTGCTTTGTTGCAGGTACAATGATATTGACTGTGGCAGGCTTGGTTGCGATAGAGAATATCAAGGCAGGGGACAAGGTAATTGCGACGAATCCGGAGACTTTTGAAGTAGCCGAGAAGACGGTGCTTGAGACATATGTGAGAGAAACAACGGAGCTTTTGCATTTGACAATCAATGGAGAGGTAATCAAGACAACCTTTGAGCATCCGTTTTATGTTAAAGATGTGGGTTTTGTTGAAGCTAAAGAATTGCAAGTAGGAGATAAGCTGCTAGATTCAAAAGGCAATGTTTTGGTGGTGGAAGAGAAAAAGCTTGAAATTACAGATGAACCTGCCAAGGTTTATAACTTCAAGGTTGATGATTTTCATACTTATCATGTCGGCAATAATGGAATATTGGTACATAATGCAAATTATAGTAAGGGAATGAGTAGTAATATCCCCGACTATATAAAAGATAATCGTGTACCTTTAGATAAGGAGACAGTATTGAACAGTAAGGAGTACCAAAAAACTAATATTAAAGTTAAAGGTGCTCAAGTTTACAAAAAAGGGGATAAATATTATTACCGTGATACTTTCCATACAGGAGAAGCGGCTCATTTAGAGGTGTTTGATAAGAGAGGAAACCATATTGGTGAAGCTAATCCACTAACTGGAGAATTGATACCGGGAACAGCAGATCCGATGAAGAAAATTAAAATAAAGTAGTAATTTAATTTGTAGTAGAAAGGTATTGATGCATAATACTTTTCTATCATAGAACTACGTATTTTAGAGGTGCGTTTGTATGCTTGTAAAAATTAAAGAATTTGTGCAGAGAGATAATGATGTATATTTTTTTCAAACTGTATCAGATAAAATAATTATTAATGATAATTACGTTGGTCTATTGATACTTGACAGCGATCTTAATTTAATAAAAAGGTTAGCAATTTTTGATGGAATAACTATATATTCTTCCTTTTTTAATAATTCTAATGAAGAGATATTACTATTTTGCCCAGACAACGAATGTATTGTATATGTTAATATTAGAAGCTATGAATACAGTGTGATTCATCTCACAAATGGATTGGAGAATTTGGTTTTTTCAACTTTATATGAATGGAATGATAATGGCTTAATTTTGACAACGTATAATAATGAGTTTTATAGCATTTGTGTAAGTAAAAAATCAATAAAAAAGATCAGAGATGAGGAAATTGCAATTAAATATACTGAGTTATACAAGTTTTTACAGGAAGCAAGAAAACATAAAACTTTCAAGATGCTTTCAGATGGGAGTATAGCAATTGTAGATTATGATAATCATAATATAAACATTATTAACTATAAAAACCAAAGCAAACATGTTTTTAATAATATCTCTATAGATTTTCTTGATATTGACTATAGAAAGGGAATACTTGCTATGGTAAATGAAAATGCGGTAAAAATAATGTATAATAATGGTAATACAGTGATGTATCCAGAAGAAGATTACATATTTCTGAAAGGAAAGATATTAGACAAACTTGGTAATCCTTTTCTTATAACATTAAGCAGTAGTAAATCAGATGTTGATAAATCCAGAATTGAAATGTTTCAAATTTGTGATTTATAAATTTACATTTGAGTACGACGAAACAACTGGCTTCTTACCGAGGGAAAAGAAACATTTTCAGACAATATAAACGAGAGTAACCTGTTATACCTATGCCCCAAATGGAAACCAAATAAGCAGCAGTATGGATACACTTGTGCCTGACACAGATTAGACTAGGGAATATGAACTTTATGTACTTGTGGGGAACATTGAGACCAAATCAGTGACTTTAAATAAGTATGACGGATTTAAACAGCTTGTACAGACACTAACCAGGGATAAACCGGTGAAGTGACTTCGGTTATCGGTAAAACGGAAAGAGAATTTCTACAAAGAGTACTATTACTTAAAACCGGAAAGTGAAAAAAGCGGCTGGGAAAAATTCAAGGACGGATTCAAATCGGTCGCCGAGTGGTGTAAAGAGAATTGGAAATCCATTGCCAAGATAGCGGCTGCCGCAGTAATTATTACCGGGCTGGGGATAGCGGCAGCGTTGACAGGCGGTATATTGGGAGTCGTACTGGCAGGAGCATTCTGGGGAGCATTGGCCGGAGGATTGATAGGAGGAGCGGTCGGAGGAATAGCTGCGGCGGTAAATGGAGGTTCATTTTTAGAAGGATTTGCGGATGGCGCTTTAAGCGGAGCGGTTTCCGGAGCGGTGACAGGAGCCGCATGTGCCGGGCTGGGTGCTTTGGGAGCTCTAGCAGGGAAAGGCATCCAATGCTTGAGCACACTGGGGAAAGCGATAAAAATTACGTCAAAAGTAACTGCAGCACTATCGTTTGGTATGGATGGATTTGACATGCTGGCAATGGGAATATCGTTGTTTGATCCATCCAACGCATTGGTTGAATTTAACCGGAAGCTGCATTCCAACGCGCTTTACAACAGATTCCAGATTGCTATAAACGCGCTTGCTGTTTTCACTGCGGGAGCGGCATCGACAATGAAGTGCTTTGTTGCAGGTACGCTGATATTGACTGCGACAGGCTTCGTTGCGATAGAGAATATCAAGGCAGGAGACAAGGTAATTGCGACGAATCCGGAGACTTTTGAAGTAGCGGAAAAGACAGTGCTTGAGACATATGTGAGAGAGACGACGGAGCTTTTGCATTTGACAATCAATGGAGAGGTAATCAAGACAACCTTTGAGCATCCGTTTTATGTTAAAGATGTGGGTTTTGTTGAAGCGGGAA
>ENA-OWPA01000414-OWPA01000414.1-bioreactor-metagenome-genome-assembly--contig:-NODE-414-length-60340-cov-7.242620_pt1 | contig 60340 bp, 49 predicted proteins | sample MGYA00238139_ERZ651803 | MGnify/ENA primary metagenome ERZ651803 (study PRJEB26909, sample SAMN07631231) | bioreactor metagenome | isolation source: Switchgrass digestor | place: USA: Dartmouth...
AGTTGTTGATAATGCAGTAAAAGTTAAAGCTCAAAACACTAATGATGATGACGCAACCGAAACTGTTACCATCATCTTTACCAAGAATGGTAAAACAGCGACTAAAAATGTTACTGTTACCATTAAAAGTAGTATCGTTGCTAAGATTGGTGAAAATAAATACCAAAGTTTATTAGAAGCAATAAACGCAGCAGATAACGGAGCTACGATAGTAATAGTTAAAGGCAGTACAGGTGGAGGCATTTTCCTTGGCAAAAACGAGAAGAAGAACATTACCATAGACTTTAATGGTCACACATACACAGTTAATAGCCCTGTGGGATCAACAGGTACCATAAGTCAAGCCTTACACCTTGAAAAAGGTAATACAGTTACTTTAAAGAACGGCACAATTACCTCTGAGGCAAATTGCGGCATCTTGATGCTGGTCCAAAATTACTGCGATCTGACTCTAGATAATATGACGTTGGACGGAACAAAGCTGAATGGAAAGGGCAGATATGTACTGTCGAATAATTGTGGTAAAGTGAATATTAAAGGAAAGACCAGTATACAGGCTAGAGATGGTGATTTTGCCTTTGATGTATGTGTGACGAGTAAATATCCCGAAGGTACCCAGGTTACTGTTAATACAACCGGCACCATTGTAGGCAATATAGAGTATGGTGTGTGGGGGGAAACTCCCAATGAAATCAATTCTACTTTGACGATAGAAAACGGTACCTTTACCGGGGAACTTAAAGTCAATGATCAATTGAAAGAAGCTGCGAAGACTAATATTAAAATCGAAAGGGGCACATTTACTGACCTTGTAAATGCAGTGATGTATGCAGAAAATAATGCAACCGTGAATATAAAGTTAGATAAGGATGTATCTCTTACTGAAAGAATAAACATCACTGATAATAAAACAATCACAATAGATTTGAATGGACATACAATTTCCAAAGGTAAGATGCCCATATTTGTTGCCGGTGGCACATTAAATGTCACGGGAACAGGTATAATTGAGGAGACTGAAGATGATGGATACGCTCCGATTGTTATAAAAGGATCAGCGGTATCGACGGATGAAAATTACTCTAATGTAACAATTGGTAAAGATGTAACGCTTAAGGGCTGGGCAGGAATAATGATTGACTACGTAAATAATAATAATAAGTGTGCCTATGGAGTAAAAGTTAATTTTAACGGGACAATTGTATCGCCTGCTGATAAAACTCACAAGGCAAGTGGACATGGTATTTATGTGAACGGTAGTATCAAACATGTGAATAATTCACCAAATATTACTATTGGAGAAACTGCTATAATAAACGGGGGAATAAGTCACGGAATTTATGCTGCGGGATATGCTAATTGGACAATTGAAAATGGAGCACAAGTAAATGGTGCAACTGCTATAGAAATTAAGGCAGGTAATATGACAATCAATGGTGGTATATTCACGCCGTATACAAAAGAGCCAGTCCATAATCCTAGTGGCAATGGCACTTCTACTTCAGGTTATGCTCTTGCAGTAGTTAACAATAAAGGCTATGGCAATACTTTTGAAAATCCTTTAACGGTAGTCATAAAAAATGGGGTATTTAATGGTCCGGTTGAGATTGTTGATGATGATGACGATGAAAAGAACAATCATGCCATACTTGAAATCGAAGGTGGTACATTTAGCAGCGGTCCGAGAGCTTATTGTGCAGAAGATTATGAAGCAATCGAGGATAATGGAAATTGGATAGTGAGTAAGAAAGAATCACAAATGATGTCAACTGTAAACTTCACCGAAGAAGAATCTATCGAAGAAGAACAAGAAGATCTTGATATCACTCTTATCGAGGATGTCATCCAAAAAGCTAAAGCCGCTAAAGAAGGTATTGCAGTAAGTGAAAATGGAACAGACGTCCCGGCCGGTACTTTCTGGGTAATTCAAGCTGATATGGATGCTCTTGATGCAGCTATTGCTGAAGCAGAGGCTGTCAAGGAGACAGTGAAAACCCAGCAGGATATTGCTGCTATTGTGGAAAAATTGGAAACGGCAATTGCAGCCTTCAATGAAGCCAAACAGGAAGCAGCAGATGGGGAAGCAAGAGTGCCGGCTAATATGCAAATGCCTGAAGATGATGAGAGTAACGAAGGGCAGCAATCTATCCCGGAAAATAGTGTAGACAATGGTTCTGAAGACGACGCTGGAACAGTAAGTGAGGAAGATGCAGCATAATAATTTTTCCTCATATCTATACTGACTTGACTCATCAATAATCAAAAGATACTTGAGAAGCTCTGTGAGGAAGCAAACAATTAAGTTTTTTCACAGGGCTTCTTCTTTTTCTTCTTGCAAACCTTAAAAACAATCTAATTATCGAAGTTTGGTCGAAAGAGATGTACTTCTAAACAACCGGCAAACTCCCCAAAATTCTCGGAACAATTGAGAAGAAAAAGTGGTCTAAAAAAATAGCTTGGCTGGTATAATGCTAGAATGAGGGGGGAGTGGTAAGAATGCAATTAAAGAAAACACTGGCTAGTCTTCTGATTATTACTCTGCTTTGCACTGGTTTACCGCTTGCGGTTTTGGCAGCTGTTAGTGATGTGGTAAGCTTGGGGGCAGATTTGACGGCAGAGCAGAAAAAGGAAATGCTCAAGCAATTTGGCGTAACTGAAGATGAGGTTAAGATAATTGAAGTATCAATTCAAGACGTAAAGAAGCATCTTGTCGGGGCTTCAGAGAAACAAATCGGGACCAAGGCGATTTCGTCTGCTTATGTAAAGCTATTACCGGAAGGAAAAGGACTTTTTATCGATACCCATAATGTTACCGCCGTTACCAAAGAGATGTACGCCAATGCTTTGGCTACGGCTGGGGTTAAAGATGCAGAAGTAACGGTGGCGGCGCCTTTTAAGGTTACGGGTACAACGGCCCTAACGGGGATCTTGATGGCTTTTGAGGAAGCAACCGGTGAACAGTTAAATGCTGAGGCTAAACAAACTGCCAATGAGGAATTACAGCTTACTCAAAACATTGGAGACAAGATAGGAAGCGCCAAGGCAACCGAGTTAATCCAGCGGGTCAAGACAGAAATCATCAAGCAAAAAATCAAAACTCCGGAAGATATCAGGCAAGTCATTTTAAACATTGCCAAGGAGTTAAACATCAAATTGTCAGATGAACAGATCGACCAAATTCTCAAACTGATGGAGAAAATAAGCAAGCTGGACATCAATGTAGATTCTATCATCACCCAACTAGATAAAATAGGAAAGAATTTGGAGATAGTTAAGGACACTTTACAGGAGAATAAGGGGCTATTTCAGAGAATCATCGATACCATCCTAAGCTGGCTGAGAAGTATTTTTGCCTAAGAGGAGTGTGTTGAGTTAAAGCAAGCGCAAGAACCGTTTTCCGGACTTGCGACTTGCTTTATTTTTTGCTTGATTGTATTGTAACCCCAGGGTGGAGGATTTTGCAAGAAAAAGTAGAACAAAGTAATAAGTTCGGCCGGAAGGACCAAGCTAAAATCCACCAATGAAATTGTGACTGAAATTGTGTACAATAAGAGAGTATATGACCAGAAAGGGTTTTGACCTTGAAAAAATTACTTAACATATTCGCCTACCTGTTTTTTGGCGGTTTGACAACAATTATTAATCTTGTCTGCTATAAAATATTGCTGGATTTGGGCCTGGACTACAGGCCTAGCTCTTTTTATGCCTTTTTGGTGGCCGTGCTTTTTGCCTTTGTGACGAACCGCAAATATGTCTTTCAAGGTACAGGTACTGTCTGGCAGGAAGGTCTCGCTTTTTTTGGCATGAGGGCTTTGACTTACGGTGTAAACCTGGTAGGCTTGATAGTCTTGGTGCAATACTTTGGCCTGGACGAGATGTGGAGCCAAATTATCAGCAATATAGTTGTAATCATCTTAAATTACGTCTTGAGCAAGTTTGTGGTCTTTAACCTGCAGAGTATTAAGAAAACTATCCAGAAAGCGGTGTCCTAGGTGGAGAAGGAAATATTTTTGTCGGTGATTATACCGGCTTATAACGAAGAAAGAAGACTGCCCAAGACCTTGGAGAAAATTCATGAGTATTTAGCCAAGAAAGACTTTGACTACGAAATAATTGTAGTCGATGACGGGAGTAAAGACTCAACGGTTAGAATCGCTGAGGGGTTTAAGGCTGTTGAGCCCAAACTGCGGGTGGTCAAAAACCCTCAAAACATGGGTAAAGGATACGCCGTGCGAAACGGGATGCTTAACGGCCGGGGAAAGTACCTGCTGTTTACGGATAGTGATTTATCCACTCCCATCGAGGAGTTTGACCGGTTTTTACCCCGGTTGCTCAATGGGTACGATGTGATAATCGGCTCCCGGGCCCTTAAGGATTCTAACATTAAGGTACGGCAACCTATGCATAGGGTAATCATGGGCCGGGGATTTAATTTGCTGGTACGCACCCTGTTTTGGACGGACATTAAAGATACCCAGTGTGGCTTTAAGTGCTTTTCCAGAGAAGCTGCCCAGGCAGTATTTCCTAAACAAGAGGTTTGGGGCTTCGGCTTTGACGTGGAAGTGCTTTTTATCGCCCGTAAACTGGGCTTTAAGGTCCTGGAATTTCCCGTGGAATGGAGCGATTCACCAGATACCAAGGTGAGTGCGCTTAAAGATTCGGTTAGAATGTTTCTGGAACTCCTTAAGATTAGGTGGAGGTTACGGAGAATTTAATTTTGAATTATTAATTTTGAATTTTGAATTGGTAAGGTTAGCAATTGGCTAAGAGTTAAAAGTGAAGAGAGAAAAGAGAAGAGTGAATAAGTCATTAGCCACTGGTCGTTAGTCGCTAGTTTATACAATTTTGAATTTTTAATTAAAAATTCAAAATTGTGCTAGGGCCTTAATCACTAGTAGCTAGTAATTTAATTCAAAATTTAAAATTCAAAATTAAAAATTGAGTTTGCGTTTGGTGAGGAAGGACTATGTAAGGAACGCGGTGAACAGGAGGTATATCTTTTGCATTTGTATGAAAGAGAAAGTAAGGCTCATTACTGGCTGTATATCATAATTGCGGTAGCCTTTGCTCTCCGGCTGTGGTGGGTTTTAAGCGTCCACACTGCTCCGGTGTACGACTTTTTAAAATATCACCTGGGGGCGGTATCAATAGCTGAAGGAAACGGCTATAAGCTGTATGGCAATCCTACCGCTTTTGAACCAATTGGCTACCCGGCTTTTTTAGCTTTGCTTTATAAGCTTTTTGGGGTGAGGATTGTCTTCCCCAAACTGGCTAATGTTGTACTTTCCTTGGGCATTATCATTTTGACCTATTTAATTGGAAAAAGATTATTTAATAAAAATGTGGGTGTGCTGGCTGCGGCCTTAATTGCCTTTTCCCCCAGAAATATCACTTACACCAGTGTACTCTGTACAGAGATTTACTTTACCTTCTTCCTGCTTTTGGCTATTTATCTTCTCTTGAAGTATAGGACGAGTAAGTGGAGTGGACCGGTCATTGGTATTTTGTGCGGTATCTTGGCTTTGACCAAGCCTGCCAATTTGCTGTTTCCTGGAGTCTTGTTTTTGCTGATCTGGCTGGAAGGCCGGGATTTTGGCCAGGCTGTAAAGCAGACGGTAATTATAGGCTTGTTTATGATTCTTACGATTTTACCCTGGACAATCCGCAATTATATCGTCTTTCAGGAATTTATTCCTATTTCCACCAACGGGGGTATTACCCTTTACCTTAATAACAATCCTTATGCTGCCGGTCACTGGCAGGACCCTTTCTCTTTTCCTGACAGTCCTTTGGCACCCTATAAAAATGAAGAAACCGGCTTTTGGGATGAGTTAGCCGTTGACAAGCTGGGCAAGGAACTGGGGAGAAAGTGGATTTTGGAGAACCCAGGTAAATTCTTTAAACTGGGCTTTAAAAAGCTGTATTACGTTTTCAGCGACAGCTGGGATGTTTCTTACGCCGTAGAAAAACTGACCAGCGGTCAACCCATGCCTGATCGGGCTTGGGTATATAAAACCGCCCGTTGGGCTTACCGGGGGCTTTTAGTAGCTTTAGCTTTTTACCTGCTCATGCTCATAAAGGCTTTGTTCAGTAAGGAAAATCTGAGGGGCCATTTAATTCTCTGGTTACCTGTACTTTTCTTTTCCGCAACTTACTTTGTCTTTGAGGGCCAACCCAGATATATTTTCCCCATGCTTCCCCTGTTTACCCTAATGGCGGCTTGGGGAATACACAGCTTAACGGTCAGAGATCGGCTTTACTAAAACAGTTTAATTAATGCTTGTTGGATTATAAGGCGGCCTGAGGTCGCCTTTTTTCTATAAAAGGAATAAATAAACTTACATATGGTAAGCACAGGGAGTATATATTATCTACACCTACTTTTTGTTTACTCGATCTCACTTTATTTTTAACCTCAGAGGAAAAATATGCAACTTTTGGGCTACTTTTTCCGTCTAAATTGTGGTTAAATAAAACAAAGGGGGAATTTGCAATGGAGAAACTAGGTCGAAAGAAAATGGTTTTAGTGGCTCTGGTTCTTGTGCTTGCTTTGACCTTGGGCATCACGGGAACGGCTTTCGGAGCCCAGGTAGTCAAAGTTATTAAGGTTTATGTCAATGGAAGTCTGGTCAGCCTGACTGATAATCCTATTATGGTAAACAACCGGGTCTATGTGCCTGTGCGGGCTATGTCCCAAATCCTTAATAAGAATGTCGATTGGGACAACTCGGCTTACGCTGTTAAAGTGACTGACAAGCAAGATGCTGCAACTGATGCCAAGGTCAAAGAGCTGGAGAACACAATTACCCAACTGAAAAATCAATTGGCTGAAAAAGACATGCAATACACTATCCTTAAAGCTCAATATGATGCTCTGGTGGAAGAGAGCAAGACCAAGTCTTTAAGCGATATGGAAAAGCAACTAAATAAAAGTTATGGCAAATACAAGAACGTAAAGTTTGACATTTCCTTAAGCGGTAAAGAAACCGATATTACCGTAGCTATCGGTGTTGACCTGGACGATTATGAAGACGAGTGGGACGATCTGAGCAACTCTAAGAAGACGAGTTATTTGCAGTCGATAGTTGATGACCTGCTGGAGGAATATGAGGATGCCGATATTGAAGGCTATATTTTCGATTCTTCCACCAAATCAAAACCTAAACTTGTTACTTTTACTATTGATTCTAAAAATAAAGTTCAGGCCAAATTTAAATCAACTTCCAGTGATCTTGCAGACTTGGAAGACGAGTTAAACGACGATTATTATAATTACTTTAGCGGTATAAAACTTTCCATCGAACTTGAAGGCGACGAGGATGATATTGAGTTTTATGTTTATATTAATTTAGATAAATATGAAGACGAATGGGAAGCTTTAACCGAAAGTCAAGTGAAGAAATTTATGGCAAAAATCTATAACGATATTGCAGATGAATATGATGATGCCAAAATTAAAGGCTATGTAATTGATTCTGCTTCCGACGATGAACTGGCTGTATACTATCTCACCTCTTCAGGAAGCGTGAAATTTAATCGCTATTAAGAATAGGTTTTTAATTATCTTTGGCAAAATTCCTGAAGTTTTTGGTCAAAAGCTTTAAACAGTTTTTAGGTTAGTACATGTGCTAAACCGCATCCGATTGGGTGCGGTTTTTTTCTTTGCGCTGTTGGCTAAGTACAATAAAGACAAATCCATGAGGGAGGTGAAAGATATGGCAGTAGTTGCAATACCGGTCCAGTCCAGTTTACGCCTGGTGGTCCAGACCGGTACTGACACCAACGGTGATCCGGTTTTTAGCAGCCGCACTTATAACCGGATCAAGCCCCAGGCACCGGATGCCGACCTTTTTGATGTGGCCAGTGCCCTTGCCGGGCTGCAAACCCACGCCCTTTATGCCGTACAGCGTGTTGCTACCAATGAACTGGCCGAAGAGTAAGGGAGAGCTACTTTAATTGAAGGGAGGTGAAGTCATGATTACTAAAAGACTGGAGATGAGTTTTCAAAATAATGCGGGCAGCAGGGTGACTATTTCGGTCCAGGATCCCAGGGAAGACCTGGTAGAAGACGATGTGCGGAACGCTATGCAGACAATTATCGACAAAAATGTCTTTAGCTCTTCCGGTGGAGACTTGGTAAGAATTGTGGGAGCCAGAATTGTTGCTACGGAAGTAACGGAATTGATTGAGTTGTAACATTATGAGTTAAGAGTTGAAAGTGAAGAGTTAAAAACCGATGAACGTTTGTAGGAACGGCCACTTTTTCGTTTTGCTTTATGACAGCACAGGGTCGTTCCTACTTAAAAATTCAAAATTTCCTAACGGATTCGTACCATACCAGATCTTTGAAAACTCAAAACTCATAATTCAAAACTCAAAATTAGTCGAAAGATGGAGGATGTGCATGGCTCAAGTTAGCTTTGCTTATTACAGTGAACCGAAGAAAATGAGATGTGAATGTTGCGACAGGTCCGGCTTTGTTGAAGTTAAAATGTTTGTCAGCCAGGATAAGCGTCTGGTAGGTGACTTGGATTTGTGTGCAGCCTGTGGCGAGCTGCTAAGAGAAGTTACGGCCAAAAGCAAGGTAGAAAAGGAATGGTCCTTTGGAGGGGGTGAAATACTTGGATAGCATGCTCAGTCAATTTGCCAATTACGGCTTTCCGATGGTCGTTGCCGCCTACCTGTTGGTGCGAGTGGAAAAGAAGTTGGATGATTTGACAAAGGCTATTACTAATTTGGAAAGAGCGATAGGAAGCGGGTAGTTAATTCGGCTGCTTCTTCGGGTAAGTTAAGAGCTTAAAGTGAAGAGAGAAAAGTTAAAAGTTAAGAGTTATGAGTTTTGAGTTCTAATTTTGAATTGTGAATTTTGAATTATTAAGCCCCTAGTCACAAGTTTCTAATTTAGTTTTAATCGTCAGGGAAAATCTTGCCTCCCTCTCAGAGGGAGGTGGCGGCGAAGCCGACGGAGGGAGTGTAGGATGAATATTCTTAAAGGACAAGTCCCTTGCAGGAGTGTCGTGGCGACTGGTGACTCTGCTGAGCGGTTTCTGGCCACTGGTGATTAGGACAGATGGCCGGGGACTAACTTGACATCGAACATATGTTCGAATATAATAATGCCAACAGCTGGAAAAGGTGGTGGTTGGAACGTGGAGCCTTATAACCTGCAAGAATACTTACCAAACTTACTAGGTTTTTTCCCGGTTACTACGGAAAACGGGGGAAATGATACGGAATTATGGCTTAGTGATGGCAGTAAAATCTGTGTCCCCAGGAAAACCAAAACCGTCCTCAGTGATTTGGCAAAGGTCTTTGCAAAGGATATTTGCTTAGTAAAACGCCAAGCAGGACAAGTACTTGGTTACAAACGTGACTTACCTTTGCTGTTGACTGCTGACTTGGTCCTGGTACCTCTTAAAGTACGGGAAGCCGAGTTTAAAGACCAGGGTACGGTAGGCTATTGTATTTACCAAGGTGTTGATACGGTTCAGCCTTTAAAGGAAGGAACCTATAGATCGGCTTTAGTATTTAAAAACAGCGAGGTTTTATTTACGCTGAATACAGTTTCCAAAGTGAGGCAAAAGTTAAGCGAAGCCAGGGAATTGCTTAGCTATGAAAACAGACGTTTGAGCTTACTTAAGAACAGGTCCTTAGAGCTGTGTGCCGAAACAGTCTCTAAGTATTAGATTTATTAATTATTGGACAAAAGATTTATTTGTAGCAGTAAATCAAGCAATTAACAGGAAAAAAGTTGGCAACGTCGAATACCTCCTTGATTAAGATGGGGGGTATTTTTTTGACAAGAATTAATCGTAAAATCATCAGTCTGTTACTTGTGTTTGTAATTTTATTAGGTCTGCCCATATCCGCCTGGGCTGCGGAAACTAAGGACTCCGAACTGCTGGAGGAAGTCCGACGGTTAATTTCAGAAGAGTTTGTTCGCCCGGTGGATGAGAGTATACTTAAGAAAAGTAGCATTGAAGAAATGGTAAAAAGTTTGGATGATCCCTACAGCGTTTATTACACCCCGGAAGAGTATAAAGCTTTTCTGGAAAACACGGATCAGGTTTTTTCAGGTGTTGGTTTACAGGTTGAGCAGGTAGGCGATTATGTGGTAGTAGTTGCGCCTCTGAAAAACACTCCTGCCCAGAAAGCGGGGATAAAAAGCGGGGACAAGGTACTGGCCGTTGACGGAGAAAATGTGGTAGGCAAAGGTCTTGAGTATGTAGTAAGCAAAATCCGGGGAGAGGCAGGTACCGGCGTTGTCTTAACCCTGGAGCGGGCAGGAGAAAAAGAGCCCCTGGTGTTTATGCTAACCCGGGAAAACATTCAGCTCGATGTCGTCGAGTATAAAATTCTTGAAAACAACATCGGTTATGTTCATTTAACTACTTTTTCCCGCCAGGCAGGTAAGGAATTCGAAAAAGCCGTTGCTGCCTTAAAAGCTGAAGGTGTGCAAGCTTTAATTTTTGACTTGCGTCAAAATCCCGGTGGATATCTGACCAGTGCTTTAGACATCGCGGCTGATTTTGCCGCCAAGGGAGAAACTCTACTCTACGTGGCAGGCAGGGACGGTGTTAAAAACAGTTACCGGTCCTTAACAGACGCCTTAAACTTGCCAACGGTAGTTTTGGTAGACGGAGGCAGTGCCAGCGCTTCGGAAATCGTGGCGGGTGCTATTCAGGATTTAGGAAAAGGTGTACTGGTGGGGACCAAAACTTTTGGCAAGGCTTCGGTGCAAACCGTCTTTAGTTTACCGGACGGTGGAGCCTTAAAGCTTACGACAGCTAAGTATTTGACTCCCAAGGAACGGGACATTAACGGTACCGGCTTAACCCCTGACTACATAGTGGAAGACAATGAAGCCCAATTGGCCAAAGCAATAGAGCTCTTGAAAGCTAAGCTGGGAACCGGTCAAAATAAAGTGTCTTCGCTCATCGTTTTGAAGCTTAACAGCCCTGCAGCCAAAGTTGGCGAAAAGGAAGTGGCTTTAGGGGCAAAGCCGCTTCTTTCAAATGGCCGCGTACTTGTGCCCGGACGTTTTATTGCTGAAACTTTGGGAGCTACTATCAAATGGGATAAGGATAAGCAGACAGTCACTATTTCCCGGAAAGACAAAGCAATCGTATTAGTTCCGGGTAAAAAGAGTGCGCTGGTTGACGGTAAAAAGTATGCCCTGGATGTTGCACCAAGGTTATCAGGCGGAAAGATTTTGGTACCTTTGCGTCTGGTTTGTGAAATGCTAGGAGCCGGTGTTTCTTATAACCAAGCTACCCAGCAGATTCAAATCAGACCGGCTAACTGATCGAATAACGAGGAGGACGTGGGATGAAAAAGTTTTGGCTTGTGCTTCTGACAGTTTTGCTGATTGTAAGTCAAGTTTCCCCTGCGCTGGCTGCTCAAGTTTATCCTGACGTAAAAGTAGGACACTGGGCCGAAAAGGATATTGCCAAAATGAAAGCCAAGGGAATTGTAGCAGGTTTTACGGATGGTTACCACCCGACGGAAGCTGTCACCAGAGAACAGGCCATCGTGATGATCATCCGGACGATGGGCAAGGCTGGAGAAGCTTATGGCAAAAAACTTCCTGCCAACCTGAAAAACCCTGAGCGGGTAAGCTCATGGGCCAAAGAATCTGTTGCCCTGGCCGCAGAATTAGGCTTTTTAAGTCAGGAAGACCTTAGCAACTTTAGACCGAAAGATCCTACCAAACGTTATGAAATGGCAATTTTTGCAGCAAAGGCCCTGGGTTATACTAATCCCAGCTCAAATGTAAACTTAGGTTTTGCCGATGAAAAAGACATACCGGCTAACGCTAAAGGTTTTATAGCCGCGGCACGAGAAGCAGGCGTAATGAAAGGGTTAAATGACAATACTTTTCGTCCCAATGAACCATTAAACCGGGCCCAGATGGCTTCCATCCTAAATATTTTGGATCAGAAGCTGAATAAGTTCAGCAACAAATCCATCTATGGTAAGGTATTCTCTGTCAGTACGGCAGACAATTCCGTTCTGGTGGAAGTGGGAGATGGGCTAATCCAAACCATTCCTCTGGCCAAAGATGCTTTTATTTACAAAGGTAAGAGCACAACTTTGTCGGCAATTACGAAAGGAGATAATATTGAGGTCATAACTAACGACCGGGGTGAAGCCCTTTATATTGAGCAAGTGACATCCATTGAAGTTCCGACCAATGTAACAGTGAAGGGCAAAATCACCCTGATTAGCAGAACTCCTTCCGTTTCATTAAGAATTGTCAAAGACGATGGTAGCAGTGGTAATTATACACTGGCCGATAATGCTACAATATTAGTCGATGGGATAAGCGCCCAGGCAAGCGCCTTAACGCTGGGCCAAAGGGTTGTCTTGACCATAACGGGTAATCAGGCTACAAAAGTGGAAGTTATAACCGAAGAAATTGAAGAAGAACCGACAATAATTGATGAGGATGAGCCTGAAGAGGATGAGGAAGAAGTCGGACTGCAAAGCTATTTTGTAGGAGAAATCACCAACCTTGATAGCTCCAATCGGACCATCCGCTTAAAAACAGTGGAAAAAATCCCGGCTTATGTTATCTTGGACTTTCGGACGATTATCATCAAGAGAGACCTGCCTATTACTTTTAGCGAGTTGGAGCCAGGAGATCAGATCATCGTAGTCGGCGACTATGATGGTGGAGACTTTATTGCTACATCTGTTATAGTGCTTGATGAGACAAACTAGAGTTTAAAGTGAAGAGAGAAAAGAGAAGAGTTAAGAGTTTAATTTTGAATTAATAATTTTGAATTTTGAATTGTAAATATTAAATATGTAGCTGCGTCCAGAGCGAAACGATCATTTGCCGCTACGCTGCTAGTTTTATTGGAATCTGGCGACCGGGGACTGAGGACTGGCGACTAGAATAGACACAAGACGTCTCGTGCGTTTTGTGTCTATTTTTTATTGTTGACAACATTTTCCTCGCTGGATAAAATGCAATTATGGAACCGACTGACCGGTCAGTTTTAATGTAATGAACGTGGAGGGAAGGGTAGAAGATGAAAAAACAAACGTATTTGATTGCAACTTTACTAATCTTAGCAGTTATAACACTCAGCGGTTGCGGTGAACAGCCGAAAACTAAAGCTGAAGAGCCTAAAGAAACAGCTGTGGAAACAGCTCAGGTCAGCTTAGATGAGTTGAAGGTCAATGATTACATAACGGGAACAATTTCACCCAGTCAGGAAGTATATATCGTTCCTAAGATCAGTGGTAAAGTAGAGCGAGTGGCTGTGAAAGTAGGAGACCGGGTTAAAGCCGGTGACTTACTTGTCCAGCTAGATACTACAGAGATAGCAGCCCAGGTAAAACAGGCTGAGGCGGCTTTGGCGGCAGCTCAGGGTAATATTTCCATAGCCGAAGCTAATTATAACTTAGCTAAGGATACTTATCAGCGGATGGAATATCTTTTTGGGCAAGGAGCTATTTCAGAACAGCAGTATGAATCGGCCAAATCCCAGTTAGAATTGGCCCAGGCTCAGTTAGACAGTGTGAAAAACGGAACAGTAGAGCAGGCTAAGGCGGCTTTGGATTTAGCAAGAACTCAGTTAGACAACGCTGTTATTACCGCTCCTTCCAGCGGAGTAGTGGCAAACGTTAATGTAGAACCGGGGGAATTGGCAAGCCCTACTTCTCCGGTGGTTACTATCGTAAATCTGGACACGGTAATTGCTGAATTTAATCTGACCGAAAGTCAGGTCGGGTTGGTTAAAAAAGACATGCCTCTGGATGTATTAATTGAAGCTGTAAGTGAAGAAAAATTCCAGGGTAAGGTTAGCGAAATCAGTCCTGTGGCCAATCAGGCTACTAAGGCCTTTACCGTTAAAGTGGCAATTCCTAATAAAGATCATGTTATTAAGGCAGGGATGACTGCCCAAATCGAATTAACTCTGGATAAGGTTACTGACAGCTTAATTGTCCCTGTAGAAGCTATTATGGAACAAGAAGGGAAAAACACGATTTATGTTGTAGAAAACGGTATAGCTACTTTGAAAGAAGTTGAAGTAATCTTAGAAAGTGAAACCCAGGCGGCCGTAAAAGGAGATCTAAAGGCTGGCGACCAGGTAGTTGTGGCCGGTAAAGAACAGCTTAAAGATCAGGCGCAAGTCAGGGTGGTCAATAGGGGGGACGAATAGTGCGCTTATCAGAGTTGGCAGTAAAACGTCCTGTAACAGTCATCATGTGTGTGCTGGTAGTGCTGATTCTGGGGTTTGTCTCTCTTACCAGCCTAAATGTTGACTTGTTGCCGGAAATGAATTTGCCTTATGCTGTGGTAATAGCCAGTTATTCAGGTGCTTCTCCCCAGGAAGTTGAAAATCTGGTCACCAGACCTTTAGAGGCTGCACTAGGCACGGTAAGTAATGTAAAAAATATCCAATCTTATTCTATGACAGGTCAATCCATAGTTCTCTTAGAGTTTGAATGGGGTACGGACCTGGATATGGCTACTTTGCAGATGCGGGAAAAAGTGGACCTGGCTAAAGGCATGATGCCTTCTGATGTGGACCAGCCTACGGTCATGAAGATGGACCCTAACATGATGCCTGTAATGATGATTGGTATGACCGGAGAAATGAGTCAGGAAGATTTGTATAAACTGGCTGAAGATACGATCGTTCCCCGACTGGAACGTTTGTCTGGTGTAGCTTCAGTAAGTGTTACCGGGGGTAGAGAAAGGGAAATCAGAATTGAATTGGACCCTGTTAAGTTAAATAACTACGGCGTAACTTTTAGCCAAGTCGCCGGTGCTTTACAAACGGACAATCTGGCCATGTCTGGAGGCACAGTAAGCAAAGGAAGCCAGGACTACACAGTACGGATCACCGGCGAATTCCAGAGCCCTCAGGAAATCGGAGACGTGGCTATCACTACCGCTACAGGAGCTCAGGTCAGGATCAAGGATTTAGGCACGATCATCGACGGGCAGAAGAAAGTTACCAGCTATAGCCGGATTAACGGCCAGGAAAGCATTTCCTTTAGTATTCAAAAACAATCGACAGGTAATACGGTTAAGGTTTCCCAAGCAGTCAACAAGGCGTTGGCCGAACTAAAGGAAGAACTGCCTGCTAATATTGAATTTATTACAATCATGGATTCAGCTGAATACATTCAACTTTCTATCGATAATGTTGTCAGCAATCTATTAACAGGTAGCCTTCTAGCCATTTTAATCCTATATGTATTTTTACGGAATGTACGCAGCACTTTGGTTATTGCTTTATCCATTCCAATTAGTGTGATAGGTACCTTTATTTTGATGTATTTCAGCGGCATGACCTTGAACATGATGTCGTTGGGCGGTCTGGCCTTAGGCGTAGGGATGGTAGTCGATAACAGTATTGTTATTTTGGAAAATATCTACAGGCACAGAGAAGAGGGAATGGGCCAAATTGAAGCAGCCATTTTCGGCGCTCAGGAAGTTGCTATGGCAGTAGCCGCTTCCACCTTGACTACGGTAGCGGTATTTGTGCCTATAGCCTGGGTTGAAGGTATCGCCTCCCAGATTTTTAAGCAGTTAGCTTTAACTATTACATTTTCCTTATTAGCATCCTTATTGGTAGCTTTGACTCTGGTTCCGATGTTATCTTCTAAGATGATGAAAGTAAATGGAAGTGTAGCTACCAAAAAACCTGGTTTATACCAAAAATTCTTTACCGTGACAGGCAGCTGGTTTGGTAAGGTGGATCAAGGCTACCGTAAGTTACTTAGCTGGTCTTTAAACCACAGACGTCAGGTTGTAATTATCGTATGCTTGTTGGTCGCCCTAAGCATTGGACTTATGCCTTTGATCGGAGCCGAATTTATTCCTAACATGGACGAGGGTACCATAAGCATAAGCGTTTCTATGCCTTATGGTACGAAACTGGAAAAAACCGATCAAGTGATCAGCCGGTTGGAAGAAATTTGCACCGCCATTCCGGAGGTTAAGGAAGTTTCAGCCAGTGTAGGCGGCGGTTCAACAAATAGTATGGGTGGAAGCAGTGGCAGCGACAGCGGGTCTTTGAATTTAGCACTTAAACCTTTGGCTGAAAGAACCCGTTCCACTGAAGAGGTAGCAGATGAAATCCGACAAAAGGCTAAAGATATTGCCGGCGCTGAGATCAGTGTTTCCGGCGGAAGTGTCATGGGAATGTCGGGCATGGGCGGAGCTTCCCTAGAGGTAGACTTGAAAGGCGACAGTCTGGAAAAATTAGATGAATTAGCCACTCAAGTGAAAGACATAATCAGCGGTATTGAAGGGACACGGGAAGTAGAATCCAGCATGGACGAAGGCCGGCCGGAAGTAGAAGTTACAGTTGACCGGCAAAAGGCAGCTTACTATGGCCTTAATGCTGCACAGATAGCCAGCACGGTAAGAGGAGCTATCCAAGGCCAGGTAGTAACTACTTTCCGGACAGATGAAGACGAAATAGATGTAAGGCTTCAGTTGCCGGAAGAAAGTGTTAAGAATTTACAAGATTTAGGTTCCTTAACTGTCATCAGCGCTATGGGTTACCGGGTGCCTCTGTCAGAAGTAGCAAAATTTGAAATCGTCGAAGGACCCAATACTATTGAACGAATTAACCAGGTCCGTACGGTTAACGTGACAGCACAAATTGTCGGCCGAGATTTAAACAGTGTGGTTAAGGAGCTTAATGAGAAACTTGCTGAAATGAGTTTCCCGTCTGGCTATTCATATGAGATGGGCGGCTATGCCCAAATGATGACCGAGTCGTTTCAGGATTTAGGATTGGCTTTGGTTCTAGCCATTATCTTAGTTTATATGGTTATGGCCTCTCAATTTGAATCCCTTTTCCACCCCTTTGTTATCATGTTTTCTATGCCTGTGACTATCATCGGGGTAGTATTAGGACTTTTAATCAGCGGCAGAAACTTTAGCGTGATTTCTTTCATTGGTGTTATCATGCTGGCGGGCATTGTGGTTAACAACGCTATCGTTTTAATCGACTATATTAATACCCTGAGAAGCAGGGGGTTAGAACGGACAGAAGCAATTCTTAAAGCAGGTCCTACCAGACTTCGTCCTATACTTATGACTACTTTAACTACTGTCTTAGGTATGTTGCCATTAGCCCTGGGAATTGGTGAAGGCGGTGAACTGGGAGCTCCGATAGGCGTTGTAGTCATTGGGGGGCTGACAACTTCCACCCTTCTGACTTTAGTCTTTGTACCGGTTGTTTACTCGATCTTTGATGACTGGGGAAGAAGACTCTCACGGAAAAGGGTTAAGAGTAAGGAAATAAGCGTTGAAAGTTAAAAGTTTTGAGTGAAGAATTAAAAAAGTCGTTAGTCCTTAGTCGATAGTGATGACTAGGGACTGGCGACCCATCCCAATTTTGAATTAGGAATTATAAATTTGAATTGGATTAGACTAATCGTCAGTCTCATATCCGCCTTTTTTGGCAGAAAAAAGCTGTTTAAGTACTGGGGACTGATGACTGGTGACTGGAGACTTAAGAATATAATTAAGGGGGAAATAGGATGAAAAAAAAGCTGATTGTAGCGGTTAGCATGCTGTTAATGTTAACGCTACTGCCAAGCATGTCCGTTTTGGCGGAAGAAAAGGCTTTGAACCTTACTTTAGACCAGGCTATAGAATTGGCCCTGGCCAACAATAATCAGGTAGAATTAAATCGCTTAAGCATTGAAAAAGCCAAATTAAAGCTGGAGCAGAGTAAGTATAGTGCTAAAAAAATACCTGAAGAGGCAGTTACAAACTATGACACAGCTCTGGCAAAATATATTGCACCACTTTCCAGCCAAATGGAATTAACCTTAGCCGAAGCTCAAGTAAACGTAAGCGAAAACGTGTTGAAACTTCAGGTAGAAAGCAATTATTATGAACTTCTTAAGAAAAAGACGGCCCTAGATAATGCAAAAAATGCCCTAACCCGAGCTCAGGAACAGCTAAGGATTACCAAGGAAAGCTATAAGGCCGGAGTTGTGGCCCAAAATGAAGTTATCGGCGCTGAAATAAATGTGGCTTCCAAGGAAGCTGCAGTTCTAACCGCTCAAAATAATTATAATAAAGCTGTGATGAATTTAGCTCAAGCTTTAGGGTTAGGATTGGATACCCAAATAGTACCTGCCACCCAATTTAGTTTTCAACCTGTAACCGTAGACTTGGAAGCAGAAGTTGCTAAGGTCCTTGAAAATGATGTTAGCGTAATTGGGGCTAAAGAAGGCTTAAAGATGGCTGAAGCTACATTTGAACAGGCAAAGGGTTACTACACACCTAATGTTTTCGCCTACCGGGATGCTGAGTATAATCTAGAAAAGGCTAAGGTTGAATTGAAAAAAGCTCAGGATGAGGCTGAACTTAAGGTGAGAAAAGCCTACCTTGACTTGCAGTCCGCACAAAAGGGGTATGAAACCCTGGAAAAAAGTTTGGAATTGGCCAGGGAAAGCTACCGGGTTGCTAAGCTAAGATTTGAAGCAGGTGTAGCAACCCGTTTGGAAATGGAACAGGCAGCTGACAAATTAAGTGAACAGGAAGCAAGTTTAATGGAAACACTCTATGCTTATAATTTGGCCGCTGCCCAGTTTAGATATGGAATTTTCAACTAAAAGCCGGTGAATTGTGGTGAATAAGACTTTAGATTCGGACAGAGTGCAGGATAAGCGTACCCAGATTCTGTCTGCGGCTGCAAAGATATTTACTGCCAAGGGATTTCACCAGGCTAAGGTAGAAGAGATTGCTGCAGCTGCCGGAGTGGGCAAAGGCACAGTTTATGAATATTTCACCAGTAAAACAGAAATCTTTCAAGAAATGCTTAGTTATATGCTGGAACTTTATCAGCAGTATTTTGAAGACAATCTGGATTACAGTAGACCGGTTAGAGAGCAGCTTTATCTGATCATGACAACTCATCTTCATTATCTGACTGAAAATAAGGTCATGTTTAATTTCATGTTGGAGCCTCATCTTACTTTGAATAAAGAAATGCAAGAGTGGTTGTTTGCTAAAAAGTCAGAATTTCTGGATGGCTTGGCCAAACTTTTAAAACTAGGTGTAGACCGGGGAGAATTAAGGCCAATTGATCCTTTTGCCGGCGCGCAAATCTTGTTTGGCATTATGATAAGCTTAAGCGGCGAAGTCTTTTTAGATAGAAATGGTTTGGATTATCAAGAAGTTATCAATCATGTGCTGGATATTTTGTTTAAGGGTCTGGAATCTTAATTCCGGACTTTTTCTTTTACTGAATACAGGAAACAAGCTCAGCTTTGTCGAATAGTAATTGTTACATGTTTTAATTTATTGGTAAATTTCAGTTTTAAAAACAGATTGATGTTGAGTCGGACGAACGGACTAAGGACTAACGATTTCGTCGTTAGGCGACAAGGTGATATTTATGAAAGGACTTAAATTCAGAGCGGGGCTGGCTGCGCTCCTTTTCTTTTGCATCTGTTTTGGGGGAACTGCTGCTTACGCTTTTTCAGATGTAAAAACTAATCATTGGGCGAAAAGAGATATTGAGTATCTGGTTGCTCGCCAGATTATCAGCGGGTATAGTGATGGGACTTATCGGCCTGATAAAGGGGTAACCAGGGCAGAGTTTACGGTGCTGCTTATTAAAGCGCTTAATTTAGAGGATACGGCTACTACCTTAAAAGCAGCAGGCCAGCTATTTCGTGACGTTAAAGTGAACCACTGGGCTAAAGGTTATATCCATTTAGCCTGGGAACTGGGCGTCGTCGGCGGTTATTCCGACGGTACCTTTCATCCTGACAGCACCATTCGCCGGGATGAGATGGTTTCCATGCTGGTTCGGGCTTTACGTAACGGTGGACAGGGGGATAATAAAGTTTCCTTTACGGACGAAAACCAAATACCTGCCTGGGCTAAGAGTAGCGTGCTTTTGGCCGCCCGGTGGGGCTTGGTAAGCGGTTTTGAGGATGGGGCCTTTAGACCGGGGGCTTTAGTTACCAGGGCTCAGGCAGCCACCTTTATTAACAATTTTTTGCGCCAGCGAGGCGCCCAGTTTGATCTTTACGGCCAAATAGTTGGCATTAATAAAAACAATCGCCTGCTGACAGTTTTGTATAACGGAGAAGAAATATCTTTTAACTATACAAGTAGCTGCAAGGTTTACCGGAACGGCAAGGAGCTTGGTCAGGCAGCTTTAAATGAAGAAGTTTCCGCTTACGGGTTGTTCGTCTTGAATAACCAAGGCAAAATAAGCTTTATTGAGCTGGTAGATTCTCCTTTAGCAGGTGGCACCAGCGTCAGTTTAGGCACAAAAACACCTGTACCTGAGGCAAGCCAATCTCAAACAGGTAAACAGGCTGGTTTGCTGGAACGAGAATTAGATACTGCCATGCCCAGTGTTAAGGTTAGCTTGGAACGGGCCAAAGCCAGTCTGGAGTTGACTAAAGAGGAAATAGGAGCAAAGCGTTTAGGCACTGATTTGGGTGTTGACGGTTCGGGACAGGTTATTGCTATAATCGACAGTGGTCTTGATCCAGGGCACCCTGCTTTGCTTAAAACCTCAAGCGGCGAGGAAAAACTGGTCGACTTTCTCGATTTGACAGATGAAGGGCTAATCAAGACGGACCGTACAATTACTCAAAAAAATATGGTTAACTTAGACGGAGTTTCCTATATTTTGGGAAACATCCAGACGAAAAGCGGCGTCTATCATTATGGATTCTTTGAAGAAAGCAAGCTTGACTTTGATGTTAATTTTAACGGCGGAAAAGACGACCGTTTTCTGATTCTGGTAACCGATAGCCAAATCAGCGGTCAATATGATACGGTTTATATAGATACGAATAACAACGCCAGTTTGCTGGATGAAAAGCCGCTTAAACTTTTTAGACTCGACCACGAGCGCAAGAGTTTTAGTTCGTCCCTGCAAAACATGGTTTTTAACTTTGTGCTAAGCGAGTTGGACAGTAAAGGCAACTACGTTAAATTAGGTTTTGACGTCAACGGCCACGGCACCCAGGTAGCAGGGGTAGCGGCAGCCAGCGGAGAGTTCACAGGGATAGCACCCGGGGCCAAACTTTTAGTCATTAAAGTTCTGGATAAAGCGGGTGAAACCAGCTGGGATCAGTTGGAAAAGGCCGTGAAGCTGGCTGCCGAGAAGGGTGCGACAGTGGTAAACCTAAGTTTAGGTTACTATTATGATGAAACTTATGGCAACAATTCACTTACTTATTTAATTGAAAGTTTAAGTAAAAAGAAAGGCATTGTTTTTGTTGCTTCAGCCGGGAATAAAGGTCCGGGTATCGGTACCTTAGCCACTCCGGGCAACGCTAAAGCTGCTATCGGTGTAGGCGCATACATTTCTAAAAAAATGTGGAAAAATGTATATGATTTGGAGATAAACCAGGATAGCCTGTGGTACTTTAGTTCAGCGGGCCCCAGACAAGATGGACTGGTAGCACCTACGGTGGTTGCACCGGCCAGTGCCATTACCAGTTTTCCTCTTTGGTCGGGTACTGCTTACCGTTTGGCGGAAGGAACCAGTATTGCTTCTCCCCATTTAGCCGGCGCTGTAGCTCTTTTGTTGGAAGGAGCCAAGAATGCTAAGGTCAGCGCTGAACCTGATTTGATCAAAAAAGCCGTAATTTTAGGAGCTAAGCAGGTTGCTAATTTTTCCTATGCTGAGGCAGGGTATGGGGAAGCTAATATTTATGAGGCGTGGAAACATCTGCGCCGGCTTGAACTCCAACCGCTCTTAAAGAGCTATACCTGGAACCGTCAACTTGGTATCGGTGAAGGAATCTATGCTCGGGAATTTTTACCGGGTCTGGTGCCTTACCGGATTCAGAATGTCAGTGACAAGGATCAGACTCTGTTTTGGAAGACCACAGTAGACTGGATAGAGCCTTGGTTTGAAATGACCTATCTTCCAAAGGGTTCTTACCGGGATGTTCCTTTAAGCTATGTGTTGCCGTCCAAACCGGGACTTTATACCGGAATTCTGGAAGGGCGCTTCCTTAATTCTTACGGTCCGGAAATAAGCATGATGACTACGGTGATCAAGCCTTATAACTTAACTGAGGAAAACGGTTACCGGATGGAAGTAGGTGATAGCCTAGGCGCTGCCCAAATTAAGCGTTACTTTTTCCGGGTTGCTGAAGGCACTAAGTCTCTTCAGGCTTTGCTTTCGGTACCGAAGGATTCTGACGGTTACCAGGGCAGAGTCAGGATGCATCTGATTAAACCTAACGGCGAAGAGTACCTGATGAGTGACTTTGCAGGCCTCGCCAAAGAAAATACCGCCGGCAAAGAATGGGTAGGTAGTGTTATTGATCAGCCGGATCCGGGTACTTGGGAAATAGTTGTCTACAGTTCACCGGCAATAGCTAATCAGGGCTTAGACAGTTCCCAGTACCGCCTGCGGGTTCAACTGGCAGGAGTCCCGGATTCAGAAGAAAACAAGGTTTCAGCCAGGTATTTAATAGGAAATGTACCTAAAAAGCTGGAACCTGGTAAAATAAATTATGTTAGCCTGTCTGTCAGGGATAAGCAACGCAAAACACCTGTAGACGATATCATGATTGAAATTAACGGACAAGTGTATCAGGTTATAAACGGCTGGGTGACTTTCTCGGTCATTCCGGAAAGCACCGAGTTGGAATTGGATGTACGCTTGTAGAATAGTCACCGGTCATCAGTCCTTAGTCTCCTGTTTTATGTTACCCTATACAGGTCAATTGCTTTCCGGGGACTGGCGACTAGGGACTGAGGACTCCGCAAAGCTGGTACTGGTGACTATGCTATGCTGCTCCGCGAAGTGAAATGGGGGTAAATGATGAAGAAAAAGATAATCAGTTTAATGCTTCTCGTTGTATTTGTTGTGGCACTTATTTCTGCTGGAGTAATAGCCGGAGACAGGATAAAAAAAGAGGCTCTAAGCCGTCAGGTTGAATTATCAGTAGAATACGCTCAAATTATGGACGTGGCAAGACAAGGGAACTATTCCTATAAAGAGGTTTTAGAGAGCTTACAGTCTGTCGGGGTGACCGGTATCTTGTTTAAAGAACAGACTGTCGCAGATCTGGAACAGAGTGCCTGGACTGCTAACGGTAATCAACTGCTGGCTTCTTTAAAATTAACAGACGACTTGAAATCAAAGATAGTGCCGGATTACCTTTACGTACTTACCATGGATAAAGGACTATACGAGAGGATTGCCAAACAGTTTGCCATTAAAGTTGCTGATCCGGTGCAAATAGAAGTACCGGGCGGGCCCTATGGGGTAGGGGGCAGGCTGACCGGTAAACAGCTTGCTAACCTGGGCCTTGGTTTTCCGGAAGAACAGATGAAAATTGCCGATAAGATGGGCTTTAACCTGCAAGCCCAAATCAGATCCTGGAACCAGGTAGACGATGAGGATTTTGCGGCCCTGTTTAGTCACTTAAAGCAGTTTGCTAACTTAGATTTAATCCTTTTTAACGATAAAACCATCCCGGGGTATCCCGGCAAGTATCTGCTGCTGGCGGAAGAAATCAGGAAATTGGATGTGCCTATTGGCTTAATTGAGTTTTACAAGCAAAAAGGATTTACCCAATTGGCCAATGCTTTAGAAAAAAAGGTTGTACGGCTTCACTCCATCGATCCGGCCCAAATGGCCACCATGACTCCTCAGACTGCCATAGACCGCTACGAGTTGGCAGTAAGCGAGCGTAATATTCGGAACATCTTAGTACGCTTTGTCTTAGATGAGGAGTCTGACACCTGGTTAGAAGACAATTTGATCTATCTCACAAAGGTAAAAGACAGTATTACTGCTCATGGCTTTACTTTAGGTCGTCCGGCAACTTTAACGGGACCGATTTACAGCGGCTTATTGATCTTGCTTATAGGTTTGGGTGTGATTGTAGGTGGAATTTTGCTGGCCAATGTGCTCGGTTTTCCCATCCCGGGTTTAATCCTGGGAATTTTAGCCGCTATAGGCTGGTTAGGCCTTCTCGTTACCGGCCATGGTTTGGCAGGCAGGAAGCTTTTGGCCTTGGCTGCGACGATCATCTTCCCCTCCTTAGCAGTTCTGCTGGCAGTTAAAGAGGAAGGGACTGACCTTAAGGGAAGCGTGCTGTTACTCCTGCGAACCACCGTCATTTCTCTGTGTGGAGCTCTCTTAATGGTAGGCTTGCTTTCCGAGCTTAGTTTTATGCTGAAGCTGGATCAGTTTAGCGGAGTTAAATTTGCCCACATTGCACCCCTAGTGATCATTACCTGTGCTATCATCTGGTTTACCGAAAAGCGAGATACATTTAAAACAATTGTAGAGTTCTTAAATTCCAACATCCAGGTCTGGTATGCTCTGGTGGCCGGTATAATGGCCGTAGCCCTGGTCATCTATGTAATGCGTACCGGAAACGATGCACCTACAGTTTCTTCCTTTGAATTACAGTTTAGAGGTTGGCTGCAAAAAGTCTTGGCAGTTCGCCCCAGGACTAAGGAATTTCTCATTGGGCATCCTTTGCTCATGTTGACTTTCTACCTGGGCTACAAGCACCGCTTGCTACCGGTACTTATTTTAGGCACCATCGGCCAGATCTCTTTGGTCAATACCTTTGCCCATGTTCATACACCGCTTATAATCTCGATAATGCGGATGCTAAACGGCCTTTGGCTGGGTATTATCATTGGTATATTGCTGATCGTCCTCTGCCGGATTTTGCGTGAATTAGGAAGGCGGAATTATCATGTCTAACAGGATAGTACTATCAGGCTATTATGGCTTTAACAACCTGGGCGACGAAGCAGTGCTCTATAGCATTCTACGTACTCTGCGCACGGCTAAGCCTGATTTAAAGTTTACCGTTCTTTCCAACGATCCTTCGAAGACAAAAAAGGCTTATAACGTGGAAGCAGTCAACCGTTGGAGTTTAAAAGAAGTATTGCGGGCTCTTTACCAGTGTGATCTTTTGATCAGCGGTGGAGGAAGCCTTTTACAGGATACGACCAGCCCGAAAAGTTTGCTTTACTATCTGGGTGTGGTCTTTTTAGCCAAGCTTCTTGGCAAGAAGGTTATCTATTATGCCCAGGGGGTTGGGCCCATTAACTCTTATCTGGGCAGGAAACTTGTCCCTTTGGTGTCAAATATGGTGGACATTATTGCTGTGCGGGATCAGGACTCTAAAAACCTACTCCAGCAGTTGGGGGTAAAAAAACCGCCTATCTATGTTAAAGCCGATGCGGTCTTAGGACTCTATCGTAACGAAATTGAACGTAAATCAGGACAGGATTTGCTGGAGCGTTACGGAATTGACCTTAGCAACAAGCGGCCCATGATAGGTATAGCCGTCAGGCAGTGGCAAGGCTTAACCGGTTATTTAAAAGCAGTGGCCCAGTTGGCTGACGAGTTAATTCGCCGGGGATACCGGGTCTTGCTTTTGCCCATGCATTTTCCGGAAGACGTGACTGTTTCCAGAGAGCTTACCCGTCTAATGGAAGAAGAACCTGTGCTGATTAAGGAACAGTGCAGTGTAGTGGAAATGTTGGGCGTCATCGGAGAACTTGACCTGATGATCGGCATGCGCCTCCACTCCTTAATCATGGCTGCTGTTATGGGTGTGCCAAGTGTGGGCATATCTTACGATCCTAAAGTGGATAGCTTTCTAAAGCTTACCGAACAACCGATTGCCGGCAGGGTGGAGACATTGGATTATGAGGTATTGGCAAAAGATGTGTTTAACACTTTAAACAATCTGGAAAGCGTCCAGGCTAATTTAGTAGAGAGGGTAAACGAACTTAGAGTAGAAGCCAGGGAAAACGCCAATTTGGCTTTAAGCCTACTTAAAGACTAGAAACTAAATACTTGTTGGCTTGTTTTGACCTCCGATTTATTCGGAGGTTTTTGATTTTATGATCAAATATTTGAAATAATTGTTTATTTATGAAGGGTTATCCATTTTTTTGTCGAAGTTAAAATCAAATAAACGAATAATAAATTGATGCGGGGCAAACTGTCCGAAAGGGCAGGACGCAAAGCCATGGGTCTAAGGCTAAAAGCTATGATCGCCAGGTTGCAAGTTTTTTTGTTGTGGCAACTTGGTCATGTCAGTGCCAAAGGCTTGGCTGGGCCAAGTTTCTTTATTCTACTATGATTTAGGCTTTGCTTGTCGGAGTAAAACCTAAAGGTAGCAATAAAGGGGCACGCAGGGATAGATATAATTGCGTGCTTTCCTAACTATAAAGGGAGGATGCTGATGTTTAAGAAAACTTTTCGCACTAAAAAAAGCAAGAGTCCAAAAACTGATGTACCAAAACAAAACAAGCTTAAGCTGAGCAAGATGCTGGATCGCCTATTCCAAGCAAGTGTTGCGAAGAAGCTGGCAATAGTTACGGTTATTTCAGTGGTAGGCTTTATTTTAGTCGGCGGTATAGGCATACTAAGCATGTATTCGGTTACCGGCCAAATGAAAAAGATGTACGATGAAAACGTAACCGGGATTCAACTGGCGTCTGATATTGAAAGGTCCGTGCGCATCATTTCGGAAGGTGCTTTGAATTTTTCTGCGGAAACAGACGACAAAGTAAAGTCGGAGTTACGACAGAATATCTTCCAAGCCCAGCAGTCTTTAAAAGCTGATATTGATCAGTATGTAAAAATTGCTGCCAGTGAAGAAGAAGAAAAAATTATAGCCAACATACAGGATCTTTATTCTTATTATGACGATGCCATTAATAATTTGATCACTGCCTACAACCAGAGCAAAGCCATGCAGGTCTACCTGTTAGAAGTAACACCTGCCCAGGAAAGGATAGCCCAGGCAGTAACTAAACTGGTAGAGCAAAACAGTCAGGCGGCACAAAGTTCCTACGAGGGTTCACGAACTTTGCTGGCCAGTACAATTGTCTTATTTGCGGTTGTTTTGGCTGTTATCATAGCAATATCCCTTTTCCTCAACCTAACCATTTCCAAAAAAATTACCGGTGCCTTAAAACGTGTTAACGAAACGGTAAGCCGAGTTGCTGCCGGAGATCTAACCGTTCCGGAACTCAAAATATTATCCAATGATGAAATTGGACAGCTAACCGCTTCCTTTAACATCATGACCGCCAATTTGCGTGAACTGCTGGAAGGAATTATCGAAGGTTCAGACAATTTGGTTTCTTCAGCTCAGCAAATCAGTGCTTCCATCGAACAGGAATCAGGGGCCATTAAGGAAATTGCTGACGCTGCCCAGCAGTTGGCCAGTGGTGCAGACGGACAGCGAAAGAAGATTGAAGAGTCCATGGCTTATATAGAAGAAAGTTCTGCTGCCATAGAAGAAATTTCGGCCACAGCTCAGGAAGTGGCTTCCTCTACTCAACAAGTCAGTCAAAAGGCAACCATGGGCAATGAAGCAATGGGTCAAGCCAAAACGGAGATGGAAAAGATCAACAGTTCCACTGAAGAGATCTCAGGGATTATCAGTCAACTGGTCGAACATTCACGGACGATCAGTAACATTGTTAACCTGATAAGCGGTATTGCCGAACAGACCAACCTCTTGGCCTTGAATGCAGCCATTGAAGCAGCCAGAGCCGGCGACCAGGGCCGTGGTTTTGCCGTAGTCGCTGAGGAGGTCAGAAAATTGGCCGATCAGTCACAACAAGCAGCTAAGGAAATTGCCGGCTTAATCAGGAAGATGCAGGACGATTCGGTCAAAGCTGTAGAAGCGATGGATAAAAACAAGGCTGTCGTCGAAAACGGCAGTGCAGTTATCATTCGAGGTGCTGAAGCCTTTGCGGAAATTTCCAGCGCCGTTAATGACGTGTTGAGGCAGGTGCAAGAGGTATCCCGCTCTACAGAAGAATTGGCTAAGAGTAGCGAAGAGATTGTTAAGGTTATGGAAGCTATCGACGCCGTCACCAGGGAAGTTTCTGATGCAAGCCACCAGGTAGCTGCCAATACGGAAGAACAGTCTGCCTCGATAGATCAACTCAGCAGTTCTGCTCAGTTCTTAAGCGAGTTAGGTACAAAATTGCAAGAAAAGACAAGTAAGTTTAAACTATAAAGCATAGGTAGTGGGGGCTAAAGGACTAAACTCCTTTAGCCCTTTTTATGTTTTATGGGGAGAAAAAATTTGTGCAGACCGGAAATAGATTATTGTCAAAGCAAAAACCGTTGGGAATGATATAATAGGGTCAAAGGAGGGCTTCAGGATGGAATTAACCACACAAAAACAAGAAGACTTAGTTGCATTATGCCGGCAATTAATTTCCATACCCAGTGTAACAGGGCAGGAAGAAAAACTGGCTCAATATATTAAGAAAGAAATGCTGGCCAGGGGTTTTGACCAAGCCTGGATTGACGAAGTAGGTAATGTAATTGGAGTAGTAAAAGGCCATAAGAAGGGTAAAAAAGTTTTGTTTGACGGCCATTTAGATACGGTCGAAGTACCCAGTCCTGAAGAGTGGGAAAATCCGCCCTTTGCGGGCAAAGTGGTAGACGGGAAAATATATGGTCGCGGTGCTTCCGACATGAAGGGTGCTTTGGCCGCCATGATTTTTGCTGTTGGTGAGTTGGCTGCTCAGAAGGAAGAATTGTGCGGAGAAATTTACGTCTCCGGAACAGTGCATGAAGAAATAGCGGAAGGTGTTTCCTTAGGTTATGTAATTGAGAAAATTAAACCCGATGTGGTGGTAATCGGCGAAGCTTCACAACTCAGGATAAATATCGGGCAGCGAGGCAGGGGTGAATTGGTTGTAAAGACCTTGGGCAAAGCAGCCCATTCCTCTAATCCCGGAGTGGGTGTTAACGCTGTGTACCAGATGACTAAAGTGATAAAAGCTATTCAGGAAATGGAACTGCCGGTAGATGACCTTTTAGGGCCTGCTATTTTGGAACTGACTGATATTATCTCTTCGCCTTATCCAGGTGCTTCGGTAGTGCCTGAAAAGTGTACAGCTACTTATGACCGTCGTCTACTGGTGGGTGACACCATAGAAGGCATTGTGGCTGACGTTGAACAACAGCTTGCCAAACTTGGTAAAGATCCCCAGTTTAAGGCTGAAGTCAGCGTAGCTGTCAACGATTATACTACTTATACAGGTTTTAAGGTTAAAAGCCCACGCTTTGCTCCAGCCTGGAAGATCGATAAGGACCACCCGGTGGTTCTACAGGCCAAAAAGGCCATGGAAGAGGCCGAACTGCCTTTTGCCTTAGGAGCATACTCTTTCTGTACTAACGGCAGCAGCTCGGCAGGTATTTATGGCATACCGACCATAGGTTTTGGTCCGGGCAGGGAAACCGAAGCCCATATTAAAGATGAATACTTAGAACTGGATCAACTTAAAAAAAGCGCTGTTGGTTATTATCATTTGGCTAAAGTATTTACTCAAGGATAACTGTATATTCTTTCAACCATTAGAAGGTAAAAGGGCCGCCTTACTCCCAAGGCGGCCCTTTGATAATCGGCATGTAAAGAGGTAAAAGGAGAGACTCATAATTGACATATTTGAAATAATTAATATAATTAAAATTGGTAGTTAATTGTTACGTTAAGTAAATTATTATATATACTTAATTTATTTTATGGATACCTTTATAGAACCCTGTAACATAAACATTTGTTGCAGAGATAACCTTTGGTTTTAATTTTAGTTGATGGACGACTCTAAAGTTAAGGAGAAGTCCGTGAGCTAAAAATTTAATTAAATAATAAAAGAGGAAGGGTGTAATGCATGAGACTAAAAAAACTAGTAGCTGTACTTCTTGTCTTGACCTTCGCAGTAATGCTAACAAGCTGCGGATCTTCTCAAGACACAAGTTCCGGTAAAAGTGAAGGCGGTTCTTCCACAAACAGTAAAGTGGAGAAAATCGCCTTAGTCATTAACGGACCGGTTGCTGATGGAGGTTGGAACTCCAACGCTTGGTTAGGGTTGGAGCAAGCCAAGGAAAAGTATGGTTGTGAAATAGCTGTTTCGGAAAATGTTAAACAAGCTGATTATGAAACTGCTTTTCGCGATTATGCCAACCAAGGCTACGACATAATTTTTGCTAATGGCTTTGAGTTCACCGATGCCGTTAAAGCCGTTGCACCTGAATATCCGGATGTATATTTTGCCATCATCAACGGTGGGTACTCCGGTGAAAACATCGTCAGCCTTAACTTTGATGAGTACTTAAAAGGTTTTATGGCCGGGGCTTTAGCCGGACTAATGACCAAGACCAATGTGGTAGGTTATGTGGGAGGAGAAGAAGTTCCTTCTGTAACCAACGGTCTTGCAGGCTATAAAGCAGGTCTTGCTTACACTAATCCTGATGCAAAAGTTGTTTCAACTATTGCTGATTCCTGGGACGATATGGCTAAAGGTAAGGAAATCGCTATTTCCCAAATTACTTCAGCTAATGCAGATATACTTTACTCAATTGCAAGTTCTGTCGACACCGGTGTAATTGACGGAGCTAAAGAAATGGGCAAGTATGTTATTGGCCAACCAAATGACAAACTGGACAGCGCTCCAGGTACAGTAATAGCCAGTACCATCGGTTCTACTCCTTACTTAGTCATGCTGGCTGTCGATGCAGTTGCGGAAGGAACCTTCAAAGGTGAAGGTATGGTAGGAACCTTGGATAACGGCGTACATAGCTGGGGTAAATTTGGTCCGGAAGTTCCTCAAGAAGTTCAAGACCAGATGAACCAACTGGTTCAAGATATCATCGATGGAAAAGTAAAACTTGAACATTAAGTCATATTTCCCGGTTCTCAATAGAACCGGGAAATATTTCTGAGTAGGTGATGGGCAATGGAAAAAGTCTTAGAAATGAAGGGAATTGTCAAAAGATTTCCGGGATTAGTCGCTAATGATCATGTAAATTTTGATTTATATAAGGGCGAAGTTCATGCTTTGCTGGGTGAAAACGGTGCAGGCAAAAGTACGTTGATGAGCATTCTCTCCGGACTCTATCAGCCTGATGAGGGGGAGATTTTTATCCGGGGAGAAAAAGCTGAAATAACCAGCCCACATAAAGCAATAGAGGCCGGTGTCGGCATGGTCTACCAGCATTTCATGTTGATTCAGGCCATGACAGCCTTAGAAAACATAATTTTAGGCTTGCCGTCTGAACGGGAACCTTGGCTGGACCTGGCTAACGCACGAAAGAAGGTTGTGGAATTATCCCAGAAATATAATTTAGGAATTGATCCTGATGCGTTAGTTGAGGACATGTCAGTAGGTGAACAACAGCGCTTGGAGATCATCAAAACCTTATACAGAGGTGCCAACATTTTAATCCTGGATGAACCTACTGCTGTTCTTACCCCGGAAGAAAGCGAAGGCATTTTCAAAGTTATCAGGAAGCTGACCAGTGAAGGTATCTCGGTCATTTTCATCAGCCATAAGCTGAAAGAAGTAATGGAAATCAGTGACCGAGTGACGATTTTACGGGCTGGGAAGAGTGTGGCTACCGTAAAGACCGAGGAAACTTCACCGGAAGAACTGGCTAATATGATGGTTGGTCGTAAAGTTATCTTTACCGAATTTCCCAAACGTAAAGATCAGAAGAAGCCGGTTCTGGAACTGAAGAATGTTTGTTATTCAAGTGAAGGAAGCCATAAACAGTTAAAAGATATTACGCTGACGGTTCATGCCGGAGAAGTTTTGGGCATTGCCGGGGTAGACGGTAATGGCCAGTCTGAACTGGCTAAAGTTGTCACAGGACTTCTACCTGCAACTAAGGGTCAAATACTCTTAAACCAGGAAGACATGACGGGTAAAAACGCCAGTTATTTTATCAGTAAAGGGGTGGCCCATATCCCTGAAGATCGTAACTTAATGGGATTAGTGGGGCAAATGTCCATAGTTGATAACATCATATTGAAAAAGATCGGAGAAAAACCTTTTGCCGAAAGCAAAGGATGGCGTTTGAAACACACTGAGATTGCTCAATATGCCGCAGGTTTGTCCCAAAAATTTGATGTAAGAGGTGCAGGGTTGGATGTGAATGCAGGAAGCCTTTCCGGCGGCAATCAGCAAAAGATCATCCTCGCCAGAGAGCTTGCTGAAACACCTGTTTTACTGGTCGCTGTTCATCCTTCCAGGGGATTGGATGTAGGAGCTACCGATTTTGTGCATCATGAAATAATTAAAGCCAGGGATAAAGGCGCAGCAGTTCTCCTAATCTCCGGTGACCTGGATGAAATAATGCGTTTGTCTGATCGTATAGCCTGCATCTACGAAGGTGAAATCATGGGCATAGTGGATAGCAGTTATGACAATATGCAAGAAATTGGCTTAATGATGGCAGGTAGCCGCTTGAAGATGAGGAGGGCAAACTAATGAACAAAAAGAAGATAAATTTTTCTTTTCCTTATCTGCCTGTTCTTTCGGTGTTAATCTCGCTGCTAATAGGGGCTATTTTAATTGCCTACCAAGGGGTAAACCCTTTAGTTGCCTACTCCCATCTCATCCAAGGAGCCATGGGAAATTTGGGAAGCTTTGGGGAAACTATTGTTAAGACCACTCCCTTAATCTTTACCGGCTTAGGAGTTACTTTCGCTTACCGTTGTGGAGTGTTTAATATAGGCGCAGAAGGACAGCTGGTAATGGGAGCGTTGGGCGGCACATGGTTTGCTCTCACCTTTAGTAGTTTACCGCGCTTTTTGATGTTACCTCTTTGCCTTCTTAGTGCTTTTCTTTTTGGAGCGATTTGGGGAGGCATTCCCGGTTATCTGAAAGCTAAAAGAGGATTAAACGAAATAATCAATACGATTATGATGAACTATGTAGCTATTCAGTTTGTCAGCTGGGCTATTAAAGGACCTCTTAGAGAGGAAGGACCCTACCCGCAAACTCCAATGTTTTCCGAAAACGCTTGGTTGACCAGATTTATACCTCGTACACGTATTCATACCGGAATCATAATAGCCGTAGTTTGTGCTGCACTTGTCTATTACTTTTTATTCCATACTGTCTACGGTTACAGAATCCGGGTGGTAGGTAGCAACCGGCATGCGGCAGAATATGCGGGAATCAATGTTAACCTTAACTTTGTTTTGGCGATGATGATCTCCGGCGGTTTAGCTGGACTTGCCGGCGCTTGCGATATTTTGGGTATTCAGCACCGCTTAATCGACGGTTTTGCCTCCGGCTATGGTTTTGACGGAATTGCCGTTGCTCTGGTTTCCCAGCTCAATCCTTTTGGCGTCATCCTAACTTCTTTCCTTTTCGGGGCTCTACGGACCGGAGCGAATACCATGCAAAGAGCAGTCGGCATACCCACCTCCATCGTCGATATTATTCAGGGGCTAATCATCTTCTTTGTAGTTGCGGCAACCTCTTTAGAACATGCTAACATAAACATTCCTAAGCTAAGAACTAAAAAACAGCTTGTAGCCGAGTCCAAGGAGGTGGCTTAACATGCTGAATGCAATACTTTCCCAAGGTTTTATCTTTGGCTTGATCATTTCAACAATCCGTCTTGCTACTCCGTTAATTTACACAGCTTTAGGTGAAATGTTTTCGGAAAGGGCAGGGCTTTTGAATATTGGCCTGGAAGGAATCATGGCCTTTGGGACTTTAAGCGGGTTTTTCGGTGCCTATCTAACCGGTAATCCTTGGATGGGTGTCCTGTTCGGAGTCTGTGGCGGGATACTAATTAACCTGCTTTACGCTTTCGGTACTGTCAGCCTAAACGGGGATCATACGGTCAATGGCATGGTCTTAAACATCCTGGCTGTAGGTTTAGCCAGTTACATTTACCGTACTTTTTTTGGAATTACCGGCGAACCTGAAGTAGTTCAAGGTTTTACTGAGCTTAAGATTCCTCTCTTATCTAAAATACCTGTTTTGGGTGAAACCTTGTTTTCCCATACCATCCTTGTTTATTTGGCCTTTATTCTGATACCTATTTGCCATATTGTGCTATTTAAGACCACGTTTGGCCTTAAACTTCGTTCTGTCGGTGAATATCCTAAAGCAGCGGACACTTTAGGAGTAAATGTTATAAAGATGAAATATATTGGGGCAATGATCTGTGGTGGTCTGGCAGGTTTAGGTGGAGCATACCTGTCCATTGCTTATATGAACAAGTTTCTAGACAGTATGGTAGCCGGGCGTGGGTATATTGCTTTAGCAGCCGTAATTTTCGGTAAGTGGAAACCGGCCGGCATCTTAGGGGCTTGTTTACTCTTTGGTTTTGCCGATGCTTTGCAGCTCAGACTACAGGCTATCGGTTTTCAAATACCCTACCAATTCCTCATCATGCTCCCCTATGTTTTAACTTTAGTGGCTCTGGCAGGGGTAGTAGGCAAAACCGTTGGTCCTGCTGCCAATGGTCAACCCTATATTAGGAGTAAATAGATTTAAGTTTTGCTGACACTTTTATAAAACTAAAGCCTGTTGACAGCATTATTGCTTGGTCAACAGGCTTTAAGCCGCCTTTTTAGGCGGCTTTTTGCTTTTACAGCCCTTTTATAATCTCTCTTACCTGAGCGAGCATGGCTTTTCTGCCTTCGTCGGATGCTGAATCTACGGCGTAAAAATTAGTGTTGTTGACAATTTCAAAGCCACAGCCTTCTAAGGTTCCATGGACCATTGCTTTGATGTCGTCTGCCTGACCCGACTTTTTGGCCGATTCTGCGTCAGCTCCTGCCGTGGTAAAGACCAGGGCCTTTTTCCCGTGTAACAGCCCTTCAAAGCCATGGGCTCCGTATTGGTAAGCAAAACCATAGCTAAAGACCCGGTCAATCCAGCCTTTGAGCAGAGCCGGCCGTTCGTGCCACCAAATGGGATAAATAAAGATCAGAGTATCGGCCCAGGCAACATCCTTTTGTTCCTGTAGAACATCAGGAAGGGGCTTTTCCAGCTCTTGGGCCTGAAAAACAGGATTAAAATTCATCCTATAAAGATCTTTAACTTTGACTTCGGCCTGTTTCTTTTCCAGTTCTTCTTTAACGGTTGTCAAGATAGCAGCGTTGAAACTTTCAGTTTTGGGATGGCAATAAACTATTAGGGCTTTCATCAGTCCGCCTCCTAATCTTAATTTTATTTATCCAGATTAAATACATTATACATCAAAATTTTCCTTTTATTTTAGCCTAAAGACCAGCATAATATGAAATATGAGAAAAAAATGGAATGATGGGAACAATTGGTCGTTAAATTCGTCAATCAAAAAGAAAGAAATGTGGCAGCGATGGAGGTTTTTAGATGAAGACTTTTAGACGTAAAGTAATAGCAGGGCTTACAATTCTTTGTTTAATTTTTGGCCTGGGACAAGCTGCCTGGGCAAGTGAAAAGCCGGTAAAGCCTACCGTGGAAATCAAGTCCAGGCAGGAACTGGAGCCAGGTGTAGTTTATGTCCAGGCCAGTGGGAAAACCATTAGCGGCCAGCCTTTAGTAATTAACATGCTGGAAGCGGATATCACCAGGTCTGATGTAGAGGTAAGGCCGGTTTTGGCCGGTGGCGGGGTGACAAGCCGGGAAAAACTGAGTTCCATGAGCAAGAGAACTTATGCCGTAGGAGCAGTTAACGGTTCTTTTTTCAGCATGTCAAGCCCCTATTTACCTGTTGGGAACCTGGTGATTGACGGCCAATTGGAAAGTTCTTCTGACATGCTCCGGACAAGCATGGGCATTTTTCAAAACGGCACAGTTAAATCAGTTAAATTCGGTTATTTTAACCCAACTATCCAGATAGTTAAGGGAAACTCAACTCAAACTATTCCGGTGGATAAACTTAATCGCCCGATTACCGGAGCTGAGACAATTGTTTACACTTCAGAATGGAAGCAATCGGTAAGCCCACGAACGGGCTATAGTCTGGTCACCCTCGTTCCGAACGGGCAGGACAAGTTGGTAGTGGAGGCTGTAGGAGAAGTTGGGATTAACGTACCGAAAAACGGTTATATCCTGCATATACCCGCTGAGTTTGCTGAGTTGTTTGCCGTCGGAGACGAAGTAGTGCTTGATGTTTCTGTAGATTCCTACTGGCAAAAGGTCAAACATCTCTTTACGGGCGGACCCCTCTTAGTTGAAGAAGGAAAGCCGGTATTCCAAGCTGTGGCAGAAGGTTTTACGGGCTCACTTTTAGAAGTTAACCCACGCACCGCCATTGGTATTACGAAAAGCGGCAAAATGCTTCTGGTGACCATTGACGGCCGGAGTACAACCAGCGCAGGAGTAACTTTTGAAGAACTGGCATATATTATGGCTGATTTGGGAGCCTACGCCGCTATGGGCCTGGACGGTGGCGGTTCTACGGAGATGATTGTTCGGGGTCAAATTGTCAATAAACTATCCGGCGGAACGGAACGTCTTCTAAACAACGGTATCGTAATAGTGACAGGTATTCCGGTCTACTTAAACGGGGAAAGACTTTACTTTGATGTACCGCCCCAGCTGATTAACGGCAGAACCCTGGTGCCTTTCAGAAAGCTCCTGGAAGCATTAGGTGCGACAGTCGACTACGATCCTGCCACCAAGCTGATTAAAGCTACTAAAGAAGACAAGGTAATTCAGTTTAAAGCAGGAGACACTAAGGCATACATAAACGGGGAAGAATTGATTTTAGACGTACCGGCCAGAGAGATGAAGGGCAGGACTTTGGTACCTTTACGTTTTGCCGGCGCAGCTTTAGGTGGTAGTGTTGAGTGGACCCAGGATAAGACGGTGGTAATAAGGACGAAGTAGAGTAAGTTAAGAGTTGGTTTATTTAATTTTGAATTAAGAATTTTGAATTTTGAATTGAAATATTAAGGCTTATGCAGAGTCGCGCAAAATGAGTATGATTTCAGAAGCTTTGACAAGAAAAGTCGTTAGTCGTTGGTAAAAGAGTTAAAAGTTATAAGTTTTGAGTTTAAATAAGTTGTTAGCTTTATGTTGGTAGTGAAAGATTAAGAGTTAGAGGATTGAAACTTAATAATTCAAAATTTATAATTCAAAATTCAAAATTACTAGTACGACTGGGGACTGAAATAGGAGGTTGCTTATGAAAAGAGCAATTTGCTTTTGTATGACTTTACTGTTTATGATCTGCAGTATAATAAGTCCGGCTTGGGCAGGGTCTTCCAGGGTACTATGGGAGTGGCGGGATACGGTGACTACAGTACACCCTGGCTTTAGCAGCAGTTTAGCCAATGGAAATATCCTGGTGGTGAAAAACGGCTATCAAAATCCGGCGGTAGTGGAAATTAGCCAGGCTAAGGAAACAGTGTGGGAATACGGGCCCATTCAGGCTAACAGCGCTGTGCGCTTGGCCGACGGGAATACCCTGATTACCGACAGCGGGGCCCCCGGTTATCCTTTTACCCCCCGGGTTATTGAGGTTACGCCAAGCGGCAAGACAGTCTGGAGTTACGAATTTAAAACGAGAGCTGAAGCTCCTCGTTATGCGGAACGGTTAGCAAACGGTAATACGCTGGTTGTTACACCTAACAAGGTGCTGGAAATCTCACAGGCCAAAAAAGAAGTACGGTCTTATAGCAAAGACCTGGTCTATCCGGTTAAGGCCAAAGGCTTAGCCAGCGGTAACATCCTGATTATAGATCAAGGCTTAAACGGGGGGAAGGTACTGGAAATAGATAAATCCGGGAAAATTGTTTGGGAGTACGGCAACTATACTAAAGGAACGGCTTGGGGTCAACTGGCAGGGCCTACCGACGCTTTCCGCTTGGAAGACGGTTCTACTGTAATTATAGATACGGGCAATTCCCGCATCCTGTATTTAGATTCTAATAAGAAAGTAACAAACATAACCCACTGGCAGGATGTCATGAATGACTTGCCTATCATGAACCTTTGGGGAGTTTGCCTGGCCAGTGACGAGGAGATTTACTTAAGTGTAAGCTACACCAACGGTAAACCCGCCTTGGTTAAAATTGACGATAAATCTTTAAAAACTTACATCAACGGTAAGTGGCTTTATACGGAAATCTTACCCCAGGTGATCAACGGTGCCACTATGGTACCGGCCAAAGACTATCTGACGGCCTTTGGTGCTACAGTTTCTTGGGACAATGAGACGAAAACCATGCAGGCTTTCAAAAACGGGACCAAACTGGAGCTGGTAGCAGGTTCTAAAACAGCGCTTCTCAACGATACTGAAATTCAAATGGGAGCAGCCCCTGTACTGAAAAACGGCACGTTAATGGTGCCACTGCGCACTGCAGCAGAAGCTTTTGGCGTAGGATTAAAGTGGGACGAGGCCAATAAGATAATAAATTTGACGGTGGAGTAGAAGTTTAGTCCTCAGTCACCGGTCCTTAGTCGCCAGTAAATAATGCCTATGGGTTCGGCCGGTACATAAAGTAACACAGTCGTTAGTTGCAAGTTTAGTAAGTTTTGAGTATAAAGTTTTGAGTTTAAGTACGGACAATTATACGTTACGCTTATGAACAACAGCTGGTGACTGCGACTAGGGACTGATGACTTAATTAGTCTTGCGCGAGACTTTGTCTAGCAGTATAATTTCACCTATGGTAATTAAACACAGCAGTGAATTTAAAAGTAATGAGGGATTTCTTTGAGCAGTGTTGCTAAGGCTACTTTTATCGTCTTTGTCATTAACTTAATAAGTCGCGTTCTCGGCTTTGTCCGGGATGCGGTCATCGCCCATGAATTTGGAGCCAGCGGAGCAACAGACGCTTATCTGGTAGCTTATACTTTACCTTATTCCCTCCAGGCAATTTTAGGTATGGCTTTTGTCACGGTAGTAGTACCTGTAGTAACTGCCTATCTTCTTGAAGGGAAAGAGGAGGAAGGTTGGAAGACGGTCTCTTCCATGCTCAACGGTACCTTTTTGGTGCTAGGGATTATAACTGTCCTGGGAATCATTTTAGCTCCCCAACTGGTGAGAATTATGGCGCCCGGTTTTGATGAAGAGGCAGTAAATTTAACTGCAGATCTTAGCCGGATCATGTTTCCATCGATTATTTTTATGGGTGTAGGCATGCTTTTAACAGGGGTGCTTAACGCCGGTAAGATTTTTGCCATGCCGGCCTTTGCTCCGGCCTTTGCCAACATAATCATCATCTTGACAGTTGTTTTTTTGGGTGACAGCGCGCGAATCCAAGGACTGGCTTTTGGCACTCTGGTTGGCTTTATAGGCTTTTTCCTAATTCAACTGCCAAGTTTAAAAAAACTCAAGTTTCGTTATTACCTGAAATTTGATTTTCATAATCAGGTTGTCCGGGAAATGGCAGGGAGTGTCTTGCCGATTTGCCTGAGTATTGCGGTTAATCAGATCTTGCTTGCTTTAAACCGCTTTTTTGCTTCCGGCCTGGCTCAGGGCAGTATTACGGCTTTGGATTATGCAGACCGGATAATGAATTTGCCTTTAGGTATTTTTGTGTCAGCTATTTCTACGGCTATTTTTCCCTTGCTGGCAGAGGAGGCGGCAAGGGAAGATAAGGAATCTTTTGCTAAGACTGTGAACAGAGGCGTCGGCGTAGTTACGGTGGGGATGTTGCCGGCAGCAGTTGGATTGATCATGCTGCGGGTTCCTATAGTGGAACTTTTGTTTGAACGGGGAGCTTTTGATCATCAAGCTACTTTGATGACTGCGGAAGCTTTGGCTTATTTTTGTTTTGGCCTGTGGTTCATTTCTGTTAATACGATTTTGACCAGGGCTTATTACGCCCTGAAAAATATTAAAGCTCCTTTGTATTTTGGACTGTTTTCCATTGTAGTAGATATTATCTTCAGTTACCTGCTATTACCTCTTTTGGGCCATGGTGGGCTGGCTTTGGCTAATTCTCTGGCTGCTTTGGTCAATATGATTTTGCTTTACGTCTACTTACAGAAAAATGTTAAGGCTTTAAGGATTGGGCCGGTAGCCATAACTTGCGTAAAATCTGCGGCCGCCACCTTAATTATGACGGTAGTGGTAAGGCTACTCATTAGTTTTACCAGTAGCTTTGCCGCCGGTTCGACGAGAAACTTGTTAATTCAAGTTGCTCTGATAAGTTCGCTGGGAGCTTTGGTTTACCTTGCCACAGTATTGCTTTTCAAAGTGGAAGAAGGAGAATGGCTACTTAAGCGTCTGGCAAAAAAAGTTTAGCTTGGATTAGCTTTGTGTTATAATATTGAAGAATAAGCTTGACTTTTTAAGTTGAATAGTCAAACTAAATCAGCAGTGAGGTGGATAATGCTCGATCTTATTGAGATTAAAAAAATTTTGCCCCACCGCTATCCCTTTTTGTTAGTTGACAAAATTGTAGAGTTTGAAAAAGATGAAAGAATTGTTGGCATTAAGAACGTTACCGCCAATGAACCGTTTTTTGCAGGCCATTTTCCTGATTATCCGGTCATGCCGGGGGTCTTGATTATTGAAGCCCTGGCTCAGGTGGGGGCGGTAGCAATTTTAAGCAAGCCGGAGTATAAAGGTAAAATTGCTTTCTTTGCTGGTATCGACAAAGCTCGCTTTCGCAAACAGGTTGTACCGGGAGACGTGCTCACCCTCGAAGTTGAACTACTAAAACTCAGAGGGAATATTGGTAAAGCCTTAGGTCGTGCTTATGTGGGAGAGGCACTGGCCTGTGAAGCGGAAATGCTGTTTGCCATTGAAAAATAAGCACATCTGACCGAGAATCCTGAGAAAGCTCAGCTGTTGTTATGGGGGAGGAACAATGTTAAACATATCTATGCCATATATTTTAGCAATAGCTTGTGTTTTGGCGCTGGCCATTACACCTTTGGTCAAAAAATTGGCTTTGAAGATTGGTGCTACCGACGCACCCAACTCCAGAAAAGTTCATACAAAAGTCATGCCCCGTTTAGGCGGTGTGGCCATCTATGCTGCTTTTACCCTGACTGTTTTATTGACCCAGGATTTAAACAAGCAGATCATTGGATTACTTTTAGGCGGTACAGTTATTACCCTGGTAGGTTTCTTAGATGATTTGTACTGCTTATCGCCTAAGCTCAAATTGTTCGGTCAGCTTTTAGCAGCTATTATAGCCATTGCTTTTGGCTATAAGGTGAGGTTTTTGACTCACCCTTGGGGTGCCGGGTTAATCATTGACTTGGAGTACTTGACCATTCCCTTTACCCTGCTTTGGCTGATCGGAGTTACTAATGCCGTTAATTTAATTGACGGCTTAGATGGCTTGGCTGCAGGAACTTCAGCTATTGCTGCCGTTACTATGGCTATAGTTGGCTGGTCTAACGGTCAGTCTGCTGCGGCTAGCTTGGCCTTAATCTTAGCAGCAAGTATTTTAGGCTTTTTGCGCTATAATTTTTATCCGGCTAAGATCTTTATGGGTGACAGCGGTTCTCTCTTCTTAGGTTTTACTTTAGGTTCCTTGGCTGTTTCCGGCTTAACTAAAGGGGTAACCTTTATTTCCCTGTTTATACCCGTAGTGATTTTAGGAATACCTATTATGGATACGCTGTTTGCCATTATCCGGCGTTTTTGCAATGGAAAACCTATTTTTCAACCGGACAAAAAGCATTTACACCATTGCTTATTGGAATTAGGCTTAAGTCATAAGCAAACCGTTTTAATCATATATTTTATTGATTTATGTTTAGGAGCAAGTGCCGTTGTCTTAAGCAAACTATCTACCGGCCAAAGCTATATAGTGCTGATTATTATGGCAACTTTAGTGATAGTCGGGGCTAACAAGGTGGGAGTGTTGACCCTCAAAAGCAAGGGTACTATTACTAAAATGGAAGCCGGTAAGGCTAAACTCCGCGGCTAGGTAAGGGGAAAAGAAATGAAAAGGAAAGTTGTCCTAGGAATAGTACTTATCTGTTTGTTTGCCCTTGGCTTTTGGAGCTCCATCTGGTTAACAGGCAGTGCCAAAAATTATGAAGCAGGTTCCAAACATAATCCTTTAGCTTCTAAAAGTTATCTGGAAGAAACAGTGGAAAATGAGTTGGGACAGTTGGAAAAAGAAGTCGAAGATTTGGCCGAGAGAGTTGATTCTCTTAGCAGGACACTGAAAAAATAGCTTGTTCATACTCCCTCCTGGGGAGTTTTTTGCTATAGTTGTTGCTCTAGTCCATGTTAAATTTTTCTAAAAGGGGGAACGTGTTTGAAAGCACATTTAATATTTACCGGAACTGAACTGTTGTTAGGTCAAATTGTAAATACAAACGCCCAGTATTTAGCCTCTAAATTGGCTGAGCTGGGAATTGATCTTTACTCAATGGTTACAGTAGGGGATAACAGAGGGCGGATAGCTGAAGCAATTAAAGCTGCCCAAGGCAAATCTGAGTTGATTATTATAAATGGTGGCTTAGGTCCGACAGAAGATGACGTGACCAGGGAAGCATTGGCTGATGCCCTGGACCTGGAATTGAAGGAAACCCCCCAAGCCCTGGAAGTATGTACAAGGTATTTTAAAAAACGAGGCTTACCGATGCCGGAAGCCAATAGAAAATTAGGACTGGTACCCCTAGGGGGAATGGTTTTAGACAACGCTTGTGGTACAGCCCCGGGCATTTTGCTTAGACATGATGATACAATCTATGTTCTTCTCCCCGGACCACCTAACGAATTAACCGCTATGTTTGAAAAGGAAGTAATACCATATTTGCAAAAGGAAGGTAAACTGAGCAGTGAGATCAAGTCAAGAGTGCTGAAGGTGGTTGGCCTGGGTGAGCCTGTCGTCGAAGAGAAAGTAAAAGACTTAATAGGCAGCTCTAATCCGACTCTGGCTCCAACTGTGAAGATGGGAGAAGTTCACCTGAGGATTACGGCTAAGTCGGCCGATCCTGCCGATAACCAGGCCATGCTTGATGAAATGGAACAAAAAATTCGTGAACGCCTGGGCGACTATATATTTGGCGTCGACGATTGTACGCTGGAAGAAGCTGTAGGCCGTGAATTGAAAAAACTCAAGTACACAATTGCAATGGCTGAATCCTGTACGGGTGGACTGCTTACCCACCGCTTGACTAACATACCGGGAAGTTCCGGCTATGTCCAATTAGGTGCGGTTACATACGCTAATCGCTGGAAAACCAGGCTGCTCCATGTTGGACCGGAGATTTTAGCTGCTCATGGAGCTGTAAGCCCTGAAACAGCCAGAGCCATGGCTGTTGGAATTAGGGAGCTTACCGGGGCAGATATCGCTATTGGGATTACAGGTATTGCAGGTCCAGGAGGCGCCACGGAAACTAAGCCTGTTGGGTTGGTCTATATTGGCCTAGATTATTTGGGAAAGGTTGAGGTTTTTAAACACCAGTTTGTTGGTGAACGGAAGACCATTAAATACCTTTCCAGTCAGGCCGCCCTTACTCATTTGTGGCAGAGATTAAAACAATACAAATAGGATAAAATAAAAGTAAGCTCCCATAGGCATTGGCAGGAATTAGCTTTAAAATAGCCAATGGCTTAATTGCCAAGTCTATGGGAGTTTTTCTACTGCCCGGCTTACTTTGATTGGACTTGGACAAGTAACTGGAGTATTGCCTAAAAAGGCCTTACCGGAAGGTTGACAATGGGAGATTCGCCAGGGTAGAAAAAGGGGTGCATAGCAACTGGTTAAAGCAAATTTAGAAAAAATCGACCCTGAAGTATTGGCCCTGATAGCTGATTTAAATCAGCTGGGGGATAAAGAGGAAAAGGAAAGAGTTAAGCTTCTGACTAAATACTTTAAACATGATGATTATTTAGTACGCAGTAAGGCTTTTGCCATGGCCTGTGATTATCCTCATCCGGACCTAATGCCGGCGTTAACTGAAACAATTCACGAGGAACAGGCTGAAGAATTTCGCCTTAGAGCCATAGAGGCCCTGCAAAAGTTAGGCACCAAAGAGGCTTTGGCGGAGTTAGCAAAATTACTGAAAGATCCTAATCCCCTTATCGTGCGCGGGGCCGTGGTGGCCATTGGCGGGATAAGCAGTCCGGAAGCTGTACGTACTATTTTAGAGTTTGCTTCGAGCCCTCAGGGCCGAATAGTGCGTTCTGAACTGGTGGAAGAGGCGGTAAGCTTTGCTTTGCAAGATATAGCTGATCCTCAGGAGCTTTTGACTAAATTGGCTGAAGAAAATGCTAACATCCGGCGGTATTTGCGAAACTTAACCTTTGAAAGACCGGCCATACCCCATTTTAAAGTTTACCCCAGCTCCGACTATTTTGCTTTGCAAGCCAAGGAGAGGGGAATAGACTATAAGGTGTATAAGTATCTTATAGGGTAAGGTCTTCGTATGGTCTAAGTTAAGAGTTAAGAGTTTTGAGTTAAGAGTTAATTTTGAATCTTAAATTCAAAATTTTGAATTAAAGTGCCTGGGAGGTTGTTATGTGGTGATAAAATTTGGTACTGACGGCTGGCGGGCTGTTTTGGCTGATGAGTTTACTTTTGCCAATGTGGAAACAGTTGCCCAAGGCATAGCCGACTACCTTAGAGATAATAATTTAGCCGGTAGAGGCATAGTTATCGGTTACGATAATCGCTTTTTGGCTGAGGAGTTTGCAGCCAGGGTGGGAGAAGTGATGGCGGGAAACGGCATTCAGGTTCTTCTTACGGCCGACCCATGCCCTACACCGGTCACTGCTTTTGCTATCCTGGAGCATCAGGCTGCCGGGGCAGTAATGATCACGGCCAGCCATAATCCGCCTCAGTATAACGGGATTAAATTTATCCCTGAATACGCTGGTCCTGCCGTACCGGCTATCACAGAAGAGATCGAGAAAAAGATTCAGGAATTGTTAGCCGGTGGGCAGGTACGGAAGATCGGCAGGGAAAAAGCAGAACAACTGGGTTTATTAAGCAAGATTTCACCTAAGCAAGAATATTTGGCTGCTTTGAGCAAGTTAGTAGACCGGCAGGCTATCGAACAAGCAGCCTTAAAAATTGTCGTAGACCCGATGTTTGGCGCAGGCATAGGCTATTTGGAGGATTTTTTCCCAGCAAATTGCCGGGTATATTCCTTAAACTCCTATCGCGATCCTTTGTTTGGAGGTGGATTGCCTGAGCCGACAGCCAAAAATTTAGGCAGGCTCCAACAGGAAGTGTTGAATTTTGGTGCCGATCTTGGCCTGGCTCTGGACGGAGACGCTGACCGTTTTGGCATTATTGACGCAGACGGTACTTTTCTCAGCGCCAACCAGGTACTGGTTCTCCTTTATCATCATTTGCTTACTAACAAAAAAATAGGCGGTTCTGTTGCCCGCACTGTAGCTACTACCCATCTCTTGGACCGGATAGCCGCAAGCTTTGGTCATAAAGTGATAGAAACTCCCGTTGGCTTTAAGTACATAGGTCAGATGATGCGGGAAAGAGCCTGTGTCTTAGGAGGAGAAGAAAGCGGAGGGTTAAGCATCAAAGGTCATATCCCTGAAAAAGACGGAATATTAGCAGCAGCTTTAATCACCGAATTACGTGCTTATACTGGGGTGCCCCTCATGGTAACTTTGCGGGCAATTGAAGACAAGTATGGTCGTTTGTACAGTGAACGGTTGGATCTGCAAACAACGGCTGAGCAAAAGGCGGAAATTTTAGCTGCTTTAAAAACTTATTCCCCAAAAGAACTGGCTGGCCTTCAAGTGGTAGAAAGGCTTACCGTTGACGGGCTCAAGCTTCTTTTGGCGGATGGAAGTTGGTGCCTTATTCGTCCATCGGGAACAGAACCCTTGTTTAGAATTTATGTGGAAGCTAGCGATAAACGGGTCTTAGAAAAAATCCAAACGGAAGTTAAACAAGTTTTAAGGCTTTAAGAAAGAGACGGGAATGTTGGAAGAATTGTCTTGTATAACGGGATCACTTAATATTGTAAAATTGTTGTATGAAGATGAGTCGTCAATTTAATAACATGTCTTAATTTCTTGTATATTCTCGGTAGTAGGGTCTGGGAGTTTCTACGGGGTAACCATAAATTTCCCGGCTACAGGAATAGCTAAGTTTAGTTAGGGGTACATCTATCTTTAGCTTGTTCTTGTAGTTGCAGAAATTTGGTTACCCTTTTTTATTTTCTGTTAAAGCCTAAAAAGTGCGGAAGAAAAAGTTAATTAAAAGAATAATATTCTGAGCATTATGTCAATCATAAAGAAGGTGGCTTTTGCACAGAATAACCAAAAATTAATGTTTTAGTATTGACTGTTTACAGCTGGATGTTGTAAACTAGAACTTGTTTTACGAATAATATTGAATATTTAAATTGGAATGTTCGGTATAATCCGAACGAAAATTTAAATATAAATATTAATGAGGAGGAAATTTATGCTGGAACAGTTTTTCAACTTTAAGGAAAACGGTACTACTCTAAAGACCGAAATCATTGCAGGTCTGACCACCTTCGTGACAATGGCTTACATCATCATTGTAAACCCTTTAACTCTGGCCGGTCCTGAGGCTCAAACCGGTTTAGACTTTGGAGCGGTTATGACAGCGACTTGTGTAGCTGCCGCAATATCAACATTATTCATGGGACTTTACGCCAACTATCCTTTTGCTTTAGCACCCGGTATGGGACTAAACGCCTATTTTACCTACGGTTTGGTTGGCGGAATGGGACTGTCTTGGCAAACAGCTTTGGGTGTCGTATTTATCTCAGGTTTTCTGGCTCTGGTCGTAACGGTTACCAAACTGAGAGAAACCATCATCAGAGCAATTCCTGCTCACCTGAAAGCGGCTACCAGTGCCGGAATAGGTATGTTTATCGCCTTTATCGGTTTCTTAAATGCGGGGATTATCGTGGCGGACCCTTCAACAACCCTTACATTTGGGAAGGTTACTGACCCCCATGTTCTTTTGGCAATTTTCGGTTTAATAGTTACCGGTATCTTGTTGGTTCGTAATGTTACCGGAAGTGTTATTCTCGGTATTTTAATCACAACCCTAGTCGGTATATTTGTACCGGCCGGCGACGGCACAATGATTACCAACTTCCAGCCCGGTGCTTTCGGAATTTTTGACCTGCCGCCTTCAATTACACCTGGCCTTTTTAAACTGGATATTCTGGGAGCTTTAGATATTTCTCTCTTTGCGGCAATTTTTTCCTTGTTCTTTGTTGACCTGTTTGATACCATTGGAACCTTTGTTGGTGTGGCCAGCAAAACAGGTATGATCGATGAAGATGGTAACTTGAAAAGAGGAAATAAAGCTCTCTTTGCAGATTCCATAGGTACGGTAATCGGTTCCTTGCTTGGTACTTCCAACACTACCACTTACGTTGAAAGCGCAGCCGGGGTTAGCGTTGGTGGGAGAACAGGTCTGACAGCCGTAGTGGTAGCAATTCTGTTCCTCTTATCGACTTTCCTCTCACCTGTTATCTTAGCAGTACCCAGCGTGGCAACTGCTCCCGCTCTTATTTTAGTCGGAGTTATGATGGCTTCAAGCCTGGCAGAAATTGACTGGAGCGACTTGCTCATTGCCATCCCGGCTTTCTTAACCGTCATCATGATGCCTTTATCTTATTCCATAGCTACCGGGCTTGCTTTCGGCTTTGTCTCTCACGTACTACTGGCCGTGCTGTCCGGCAAAGGCAAAGATGTTCACTGGTTTATGTATATACTCTCAATATTGTTTATCCTTTACTTTTTTGTTAATTACGGTGGCTAAAGGAAAAAGCGCGGGAAACCGCGCTTTTTCCTTTATTCTTGTTATGGGTGATTTGCTTAGAGTAACCATTGATTGAGTTCATGACCGGTGTAATCTCTGCCGGAAAATAGGCATTAAATCATAAAATTTTTCTAAAAATCAGTTAATTTAAAAATTGGGGCAGGAAAGTAAAAATAAAACATAAAATAAAAATAATTTAAAATTCAAATTTTTAAATTTTAAATTTGGGGGTATGTAAATGCGTAAAAGGTTAGCTTCTCTTTTGCTGGTGCTTGTTTTACTGTTTTCTTTTGCAACTGGAGCCTTTGCTTTTGAATCTAATGCCAGGCCTATTGTCATCCAGGGCGCAATGGACGTAGAGGTTATGGATATGGTGAATGCTTTACAGGATGTGCAGGAAGTAACGTATGGAAGCTGGACCTATTGGTTGGGAACCTTGGACGACTACCCGGTAATTATTTCCCGGACCGAGGTAGGACTAACTAATGCGGCTGCCGCTACAACTATCGCGATAGAAAAATTTAATCCTTGCCTCATAATTAACCAGGGAACCTCGGGTGGACACGACCCGGCTTTACATCGTTATGATATAGTACTGGGAGAGACTGCCGTCAATTTCGGTAAATTCAAGTCAGAACATGGTGATCTGGGACAAGGCATTCATCCGGAGAAGTGGATGCCGGAAAACCTCAGTTTACGTCTAGACGGCCAAAAGGTAGCTTATAGCGAGTTTAAAGGCGATCAGGAAGTACTGGAAATAGCTAAAAACGTAGCTCCTAGCTATCAACATGGTAATGTTGTCACAGGCGTAATTGCCTCTGCTGATGAATGGAACAGAGAGTTAGACCGGATAAAATGGGTACATGAAACGTTTAACAGCTCGGTGGAAGAAATGGAAACTGCTTCTGCCGCTCAGGTTGCCGAAGCTTATCAAATTCCTTTCCTTGGAATAAGGATTCTCTCCAATAGCGAAATACATGCGGAAGACTTTGATCCTAAAGCCGGTTCCTATTGCCAGGAATACACCTTGGAAGTTGTTAAGGCTTATATCAAAGAAAAAACAATGAAAGAGTCCTTGCCGGGCGTTTACTTTAACGGTGAAGAAATTTCTCTTTCCACCAAGCCTATTATTAAGAACGGTGTGATTTATTTGCCTGTTAGAGACTTGGTCACTAAACTAGGTGGAACAGTCAAGTGGGATACTGAAAATAATGTGGCGAAAGCAAATATTAACGGGCAGGAGATTCTTCTTTCCGGCCAAAATGTCGACCTCTTCCAAGACGGTATAATCTATCTTGCCGCTGAAAAGTTGCCCCGGCTTACAGGTTATAAGATAGCCGTTCTCGGATTGAATCAGGTAAGAATTTATCAATAACTTCGAAACACAAAAAGACTTTCAGCTTGCGCTGAAAGTCTATTATTTTTGCCGATTGACCATTAAAGGCTCGACACAGAAGCTTAAAAATATCTTTATTTCGGACCAAAATAAGCTAGCCATTCTTCGTCACTCAAAGTACGGTAACAATTGGGACAGTACTCTCCAACGCCTGGAACGAAGACCGAATGTTCATCGTTTAACACCTTTTCCCAAAGGAGAAGTGATTGGCCGCATTTAACGCACTGATGAACTTCAAGTTCCACAGTCGTTCCACCGTTAGAATCCTGTTTGTTAATGGCTAACACCTCCTTATATTTTAATCGTAACAGTTTTGGACCGGTCTCGCAAGTTAAAAAGGCTAATAATTCAGTATATTTTCAATTAAATTATAAATTTTTGATAAAAATATTTTATAGTCACCTTTCCTAGAGGGTGCATATAATAAAGTACTCTCTAAGGGGGGATCTTCATGGAGTATTTACTGGCAGCTGCAGGCATCTTGTTTCTGGTCTTTTTAACCGGTAAGTGTAAACGCTTGTTTCGTCGGAAATGGTCTAAGCTATTGCTAGAACAGGATAGGACAGTCATGGTGTTGAGAGTTCAAAACCTGGAGCAGCAGATAGAAGGCTTACTTCGGGAATTGGTTACCTGGCGCGGCTACCAAGCTCCCCAACTTGAATTGGTTGTTGTTGACCTGGATTCCTCGGACCACAGCAGAGCAATTTTAGAAAGACTGAATACCAAATGGCAAAATTTTTATCTCCTGAGTCGGCAGGCTTATGACCAGCATGGTTTGACTTCCTTGGGGCTGAAAGTAGCTGAACTGGTAGTACTCGAGTTAAATTCAGAAAGCGATTACTCGGCAAATCTACATAAACTCAAAAAGGTTTTGACAAATCTCGCTCCGGCTAGAAGTAAACTGGGACAACAGGTCTTTTTCTGATTCTGAAGCCGGGCGGATATAGAGAAAATGTTGCTTTCTTGCTGTAAATGTATTACTTTTGAAGAAAAACAGGATGGTGGAAAAATAGAAAATGGCTTTTCTCCACCAAATTTGTAAAAGCTTCTTGGATCTTTTATATCCTTTACCAAATGTTTGTCCCCTATGTAGACAAAATCCTAAAAGTGGGGGACAGATTTGCCTGAAATGCGAGAGGGAACTACAATGTTGGCAAGGCGGCCCGGAAAGCTGGACCACGTTTCCTGTCGTTAAAAGCAGGAAGACAACAGGGCCTTATTACCAGGCGCTTTACGCGGCTGCTCCCTATCGAGGAGTATATCGACAAGCCATCCAAAGCCTAAAATACGGGAGACAGGCTTATTTGGCTAAGGTTTTAGGCGAATTGATGGCCAGGCACCTGCAAGCTAAGGCTAATCATCCTTTCGATCTAATCGTACCTGTACCTTTAGCCGCCCGCAAGGAAGTCCAGCGAGGCTTTAATCAATCACGGCTTTTGGCGGAAGTCTTAAGCCATCGTTTTTCTGTTCCCCTGGAGGACAAGCTGCTCTTAAAAAACAGGGAAACAAAAGCTCAGGCCAGGCTTGACAAGAATAAACGTCTGGAAAATCTAAAAGGGGCCTTTGCGGTAACCCGGAGTTTGCCAAACAGTCCATGTATTCTCTTAGTAGATGATATATTCACCACCGGGGCTACCGTGCAGGAAGCGGCTGCAACTTTATGCAAAGCTGGGGCTGGAAGAGTGGAAGTGGTTGTCTGGGCTAAAAGCATTGGATACTAAACCCAGACAGTATTCGACGGTAAATGCCAATATTTACCGTTATTTTTTATCCACATAGAAATTCCACAGCTAAAACCCCTTATAAATCAGGTTATTAACAGACTTATCCACAGTATCAACAGGAAAATTTTGCACAGGACAAATTCGTCATAAGTCTAATTCGACAATCTTTCGACAGTCGAAGATTCTCTATAGAAACCAGAAAATACTATTGCAAAATTATACATCGGCCTGTATAATTATTTTGATTGACGGACTTACGATGGACTTTTAAATTGAGAAAGCTGCCTATCGTCAAGCAAGTCATCTGTGGCAGTTTTAACGCTCAGGGTAAGTGCTTTTTCTCTGAGCTAAAGCTGCTTTAGTACATGTGGGGAGGTAACAAAAGATGAAAAAAAGTTTAACTGCGGTCATCTTGCTGGCAGCCTTGGTTTTGACTTTAGGTTTAGCAGGGTGTGGTGGACAAGAATCAGCATCTTCTGATTCGAAGAAATTAATTGTTGGTACCGAGCCTACATTTCCACCATTTGAATACCAGGATGAGAATACGAAGGAAATAGTAGGTTTTGATATTGACCTGATTAAAGCAATTGCTGAAGAAGCAGGTTATGAAGTGGAAATTCAGAGCTTAGGCTTTGACGGGCTGATTGGAGCTTTGAAGAGCGGTAATATTGACGTGATCATGTCCGGAATGTCTATTACCCCTGAACGGGAAGAAGAAGTTGATTTTGGCACACCTTACTTTGACGCAGGTCTGATGTTAGCTGTACCGACAGATAACACAACTATTAACTCTTTCGATGATCTGCAGGGTAAAACCGTGGCAGTACAAATCGGTACAACCGGGGCAACTAAAGCTGAGGAATTGAAACAAGCCGGTATTGTAAAAGAAGTAAAGACCTTTGACACCATGGATGCAGTTTTCCTGGAACTGCTTAACGGTACGGTAGATGCAGTTATTAATGACAAACCGGTAAACGAAGTATTTATGGCTAAGAATCCCGGCAAAATCAAAATGGTTGGCGACATAGTAGACGGTGAACAATATGGATTTGCCGTGGCTTCCGGCCAAACCGAACTTTTACAGAAACTAAATGAAGGCCTGGAAAAAGTCAAAGCCAGCGGCAAATATGATGAAATTAAGGCTAAATACTTTGGTAACTAATTAGCTGTTATTCAGGTTAGTGTAAAATATGAAATTGGCCCGCCTCAATTCTTTCGCTCATTATCAGCAGCAAAGGCGAAGGTGCGGTATGACTGGGTCGGCAAAAGAGAATTCTCTTAAGTGGTGGAGTCTCTTTTAACGCGTAACATGAGTACTTATGTTGCGCGTTTGTTGCTTTCGGGCAGTAGTCATTTAGAATAATACCGGTTAAATTGGCAGGTTTTCGTTTATACTTTCAGGTAGGCGTAAACCAAGTTTTCAATTTAGGAGTGAACTGTGTGTTAGAATATTATGCCAAACATCTGTCGGCGGTTTTCCCGTCGTTACTCAAAGGTGCGGTTTTGACCGTCCAGGTTACTGCTTTATCTGAAATGTTCGGGATTATCATCGGAATGTTTACCGGGATGGGAAAACTTTCGAAAAACAAAATCATCAGGGTAATTTGCTCTGCTTATGTAGATCTGATCAGAGGTACGCCTTTGCTTGTCCAAGTATTTCTAATCTACTTTGGCCTGCCTAACCTGATTTTGCAGATAACAGGCAATCGTTTTCCCATTGACCCTTTTGTGGCTGCTATCTGGGCTTGCAGTATTAACAGCGGGGCTTATGTGGCGGAGATTTTCAGATCGGGTATCCAGTCCATTGAAAAGGGCCAGATGGAAGCAGCCCGTTCCCTGGGAATGAATAAAGCCCAGGCCATGCGTTATGTCATTTTACCCCAAGCTATTAGGCGAATCATTCCTCCCTTAGGTAATGAATTTATCGCTTTGATGAAAGATACTTCCATTCTTTCCGCTATTGGTCTGGAAGAGCTGGTGCGGAAAGGTCAGCTTTACACTTCCAGTACCTTTGCCTCTTTTCCGGTCTACACGGGGGTTATGTTTGTTTACCTTGTGATGACGATGGTTGTTTCCCGCTTTGTGACTTACATGGAAAGGAGGTTAAAAGTCGTTGATCGAGGTTAAAAATCTGCATAAAAATTTTGGCGATTTAAAAGTTTTAAAAGGGATAAGCACTTATGTCAAAGAGCAAGAGGTAGTAGTGGTCATAGGCCCCAGCGGTTCAGGAAAGAGTACCTTTCTTCGCTGCTTAAACCTCTTGGAAGAACCTACTTCTGGCGAAATTATTATCGACGGGGTTAACCTCCTGGACAGGGATACAGATATTAATAAAGTGCGTCAAAAGCTTGGTATGGTTTTCCAACGCTTTAACCTGTTTCCCCATATGACCGCTCTGGAGAACATCTGCCTTGCCCCGATGAAAGTTAAGGGTTTAAGCAAGGAAGAAGCTCAGGAAATTGCCAGAAGCCTTCTGAAAAAAGTCGGGCTAAGTGATAAGGAAGATTATTTACCTGACCAGTTGTCCGGCGGACAGCAGCAAAGGGTGGCCATAGCCAGGGCTTTGGCTATGCAACCAAAAATCATGTTGTTTGATGAGCCTACTTCTGCCCTGGATCCGGAAATGGTAGGCGAAGTGCTTGCCGTTATGAAGGATCTGGCCAAAGAAGGCATGACCATGGTCGTTGTTACCCACGAAATGGGCTTTGCCAAAGAAGTCGGTGACCGGGTTATTTTTATGGATGAAGGAGTAATTCTGGAAGAAGGCACCCCTCAAGAACTCTTTAACAATCCGAAACATCCAAGGGCTCAGAGCTTTTTAAGCAAAATCCTATAATTTGACAAAGGTCAGGGATGTGGTATAATATTATTACTTGTGGTCTTACCTAGCCCACGAGAGTAACAATGTGGGAGGAATTTGAAACTATGCTGGGTAAAGTAAAATGGTTTAATCAAGAAAAAGGATTCGGATTCATCGAAAGAGAAGGTGGAGACGATGTATTCGTACACTTCTCTGCAATTCAAGAAGAAGGCTTCAAGACATTAGCTGAAGGCCAAGAAGTTGAATTCGAAATCGTTGAAGGACCAAGAGGTCCTCAAGCAGCTAATGTTGTTAAATTATAGACTGAAAGCTTTTTGAGGTAAGATTTTAATTTAACAACAATCCCTGGCAGTTTTACTGCCAGGGTTTTATTTTTATCATTGAATTTTGTAAAAACGCTTGTAGTCTGCTTTGAAAGAAGATTCCCGGTAGGCCGGAGTCAATGCTTATTAGCAGTCTGGTGTTTATGGTACTTGTGTATCTTTTTTAATTTCCGGCATGAAGGATTTTTAAGTTTATACGGGAATACTATTAAACAAGGGGTTTGAACTTTCTAGTAAAGGAGCGGATGTATATGAAAATTACTGTACGAGGTAAAGGAACCCAGGTAACCAACGCTCTCAAAGATTATGCCGAAAAACGCATAGGCAGGCTAGACAAGTTTTTCACGGATAATACGGAAGCTCAAGTTACTTTGACTGTAGAAAAAGATAGACATGTAGTTGAAGTAACTATACCCGTCAACGGTTATCTCCTTCGCGGGGAAGAAGAAACCAACGATATGTACGCTTCAATTGATTTAGTGGTAGACAAACTTGAAAAACAGGTTGAAAAGTATAAAACCAAACTTTCAAGAAGGGTAAAAAACGGCGGTTTAAAAGACTTTGTAGTGAAGGATGAGCCAAGTTCTGATGAACCTAAAATTGTCAGGACCAAAAGCTTTTCGATCAAACCTATGTCTCCTGAGGAAGCTATCTTACAGATGAATTTGTTAGGCCATAGCTTTTTTGTCTTTTCTAACGCCGAAACTGAACAGGTCAACGTGGTCTACAGGCGGAAAGACGGTAACTACGGATTAATCGAGCCGGAATACTAAGGTCTTGGGGCTAAAGTTTTTCAGTAAGCTCAGGACATTTTGAAAGCTTGATAGATAGATTGACAAAGGCCGAAATGCGGTTAACCGTATTTCGGCCTTTTATTGGTGCCTTACTCGCCTTGAAGGCACGGTTAAATAGTGTTAAAATAAAATGATGCTTTATTACAGGGCTTAACCATAGGTCCTTTTTACAGGGGGAGCGAAAACATGCTCGGATTTATAAAACAGCTGTTAGATGACAATGCCAGAGAAATAAAGAAGTTGACCAAAGAAGTCGAGCGGATTAACGCTCTTGAACCGGAAATGGTTAAACTGAGCGATCAAGATTTAAGTGCCAAAACTGTGGAATTTAAGGAAAGAGTTGCCAAAGGCGAATCCTTGGATGAACTGTTGCCGGAAGCTTTTGCCGTTGTCCGGGAAGCTTCCAAAAGGGTTTTAGGTTTACGCCATTTTGATGTCCAGCTCATGGGCGGCATAGTGCTTCATCAAGGTCGGATTGCCGAGATGAAGACCGGTGAAGGAAAAACCTTGGTGGCTACTTTACCGGCCTATTTAAACGCCCTTACAGGTAAAGGGGTCCACATTGTTACCGTAAACGATTACCTGGCTAAACGGGATAGCGAGTGGATGGGTCAGATCTACCGTTTTCTTGGCCTGGAAGTTGGCCTGATCGTTCACGGCTTGGATTTTGCTGAGCGTAAGAGATCATATAATGCAGACATTACTTACGGAACCAACAACGAATTTGGCTTTGACTATCTAAGGGATAATATGGCTCTTCACCCGGACCACTTGGTGCAACGGGAACTGAATTATGCCATTGTGGACGAGGTAGACAGTATCCTGATTGATGAAGCAAGAACTCCTCTCATCATCTCCGGTCAGGCCGATAAACCTACTGAGCTTTATTATGCTGTCGCTAAGATCATTCCTAAGTTAAAAAATGAAGAAGATTACACGGTTGATGAAAAAGCTCGGGTGGTTACTTTAACTGAACAAGGTATTCACCGGGTGGAAAATATGCTCGGGGTTGAAAATTTATACGACGACAGCAACATAGAGCTAAGCCACCATGTCAACCAAGCCCTTAAGGCCCATGTCCTGATGAAAAGGGATGTTGACTATGTTGTTAAAGATAATCAGGTTATTATCGTTGATGAATTTACCGGACGTTTGATGTTTGGCCGGCGGTACAGTGACGGCTTACACCAGGCAATTGAAGCTAAGGAAGGAGTTAAGATCGAGCGGGAGTCCCAGACCTTGGCTACCATTACCTTCCAAAATTACTTCAGAATGTACCAGAAACTGGCCGGTATGACCGGTACGGCAGCGACGGAAGAAGAAGAATTTCGAAAGATCTATGGCTTAGACGTAGTAGTCATTCCTACCAACAAGCCTATGATTCGTCAGGATTTACCTGATGTGGTCTACCGGACCGAAAAAGGCAAATTTGAAGCGGTCATTAACGAAATTATTGAAAGACATGCTAAAGGCCAACCTGTTTTGGTCGGTACCATCAGCATTGAAAAATCAGAAATGCTAAGTGAGGCCTTGAAGAGGCGAGGAATTCCTCACCAGGTCTTAAACGCCAAATACCATGAAAAAGAGGCTGAAATCATTGCCCAGGCAGGGCAAAAAGGTGCAGTAACTATTGCCACTAACATGGCCGGTCGTGGTACGGACATTATTTTAGGCGAGGGAGTTGCTGAACTTGGCGGACTTCATATTATCGGTACCGAACGGCATGAGTCCCGCCGGATTGATAACCAGTTAAGAGGACGGGCCGGCCGGCAAGGTGATCCGGGTTCCAGCCGTTTCTATGTTTCCTTGGAAGATGACCTGATGCGTCTCTTTGGCTCAGACAATATTACGGGCATCATGGATAAGCTGGGGATGGATGATTCCACGCCCATTGATCACCCCATGATTTCCAAGTCTATTGAAACCGCTCAAAAAAGAGTGGAAGCCCGGAACTTTGATATTCGTAAACACGTCCTTGAATACGACGACGTGATGAACCAGCAGAGGGAGATTATTTACAAGCAACGTAGGCAGGTCTTACGCGGCGAAAACTTGAAAGAAAGCGTTCTTGATATGATTCATTCTACTGTAGACCATCTTTTTGAACGCTATGCTGCGGTGAGCCAGTTCCCGGAAGAATGGGATATGGAAGGCTTTCTGGAGGCTGTTGAGCAAAGTTTCTTGCCGGGACATAATTTGGAAGCAGAACAATTAAGAAAAATGGAAAAAGAAGAAATCAGGAAGCTTTTGCATAGCAAAGTGGATGAACGGTATGAAGCCAAAGAGGCTGAACTCGGTCCTGAAACCATGCGCGAGTTAGAGCGGATGCTGCTTCTAAGGATCGTTGACGAAAAGTGGATGGATCACTTGGATGCTATGGATCAGTTGCGTCAGGGAATTGGCTTAAGAGCTTATGGCCAGAAGGATCCGCTGATTGAGTACAAATTTGAAAGCTATGACATGTTCAATAACATGATCGAAGCTATTAAAGAAGACATAGCTCGCTTGATTTTCCGGGTAACAGTAGTAAAAGAACAGGAAAGGCCCAGAAACGTAGTGGAAAACAGGTATGCCGAGGAAGATCAGGAGAGAAAGCCTATTCGGAAAGAAAAGACAATAGGTCGAAACGATCCCTGTCCTTGCGGTAGCGGAAAAAAATATAAAAAGTGCTGTGGAAGAAACGCTTAGTAATTTTGAATTTTAAATTTTAAATTATAATTGCAAATTGGCTTTAAGTCCCTGGTATTCAGTCACTTTTACTCTAAAGGACGCGTGCCGGATTGGACATTTTGTGATATTCATCTCAATGATGTTGGGAGGGACTTGCCTTTCTCTCAGAGGAATGTGTCATCGTAGCTGACGGTGGAAGTTGGAGGAAGTGCTATGTAAAACGGCTACTAATGACTCTTTTAACTTTTCACTCTTAACTAAAACTCTAACTTTTTACTGAAAGGTTGGTGGTATTTTGTTAGGTGAGTATACTGGTGAGTTAACGGAAATGAAGCAAAAGTTGCAGGAATTGAGGGTCTCTCTTTGACCTGGCAGGCCGGCAAAAAGAGATTGATAAATTAGAAGAGAAGATTAGCGCTCCTGACTTTTGGAATGACAGGGAAAAAGCCCAAAACCTAATGCAGCAACTTACGAACTTAAAAGATAAAGTTAAAACTTTTACCACTTTGGAAAAGGATCTGGAAGATTTAATCGAATTATATGACCTCCTAAAGGCGGAGGAAGATAAAAAGCTGGAAGTAGAATGGCTGAAGAATTACAAGGACATCAAGGCGCGTTTGGAACATTTAGAGCTGACCACCTTACTTTCCGGACCCTACGACAAAAACAACGCAATCCTTTCCTTCCATGCGGGAGCAGGCGGTACCGAAGCTCAAGACTGGGTCGAGATGCTTTTAAGAATGTATACCAGGTGGGCAGAATCCCAAAACTACCAGGTTGAAGTCCTTGATTATTTAGCCGGTGACGAAGCAGGTGTTAAAAGCGCTACTATCCTGGTTAAAGGGGAAAATGCTTACGGCTATTTGAAAGCGGAAAAAGGCGTACACCGGCTGGTGAGAATCTCTCCTTTTGATACTTCGGGGAGACGTCATACATCTTTCGCTTCCTTAGATGTAATACCGGAAGTTGCCGAAGACGATGAGATTACCATTGACCCTTCAGAACTTAAAATTGATACTTACCGTTCAGGGGGAGCAGGTGGACAACATGTTAATAAAACCGATTCGGCGGTCCGAATTACCCACCTGCCTACAGGTATAGTTGTCCAGTGTCAAAATGAACGTTCCCAGCATGCCAACCGTACGGCGGCCATGAAGATTTTGCAATCTAAATTATTTGCCTTAAAACGCCAGCAACAGGAAGAAGAGCTGGCTGAAATTAGGGGCGAACAAAGAGAGATTGCCTGGGGCAGTCAAATCCGTTCTTATATTTTTCATCCTTACAGTTTGGTGAAAGATCACCGAACTAACCAGGAAGTCGGTAACGTGCAGGCTGTGATGGACGGTGATATAACTCAGTTTATTGAGGCTTATCTCCATATGACCGCTAATAAGAATAATGGGTAAGAACAATCCGAGTTTTTTAGCTCGGATTTTTTTATTGCTAATACTTTTTAAAATTTTGAGTGCCATAGTGGTATGAGGCCTACTATTGGACCAATTATTCGACAAATAATACAAGAAAACAAGATAATTCTACATTTGATGTAAAAAAAGTAAAAAAATAGAAAAAATTATAAAGAAGTGCAGGAATAAGTAAAATTAGCTAGAAATAATTTGCTATGGAAAAAGGAAAAGATCTCCAAACAAAAATTTCATATTATCTTGCTGAGCAAAGTGGCAAGGACCAGGAAGTATTGTTATTTGGTTTACGTCTAATTACAACAACCATAATAGGTTATTTCTTGCTGATTATTTTCTCTGCTCCGTTTAGAGCGACATGGCAAACTTTAGTTGTGGCTTTAACTGTTTCTTGCTTCCGGATTATCTCAGGTGGGGCCCATGCCACAGCTCAAATCAGATGTAGTTTGATAGGGGTTATGATCTTAGTTCCTTTAGGTATCCTGGCAAGATACGGTTACTCTTTAATAAATCCTTCTATACCGCTATTACTCGTAGTCATTCTTGTTTTAGGTTTAAGGGTAGTGTACATTTATGTGCCTGCCGATACCCCAGGCAAACCAATTAAATCAGCAGTTCAGAAACGATATTTAAGAGGCTTATCTTACACCATTTTTCTGATTTGGCTATTAAGTATATGTATGTGTTATAAAAATAACATCGGCTTGGATCAGGGCTTTGTTTTAGCTAGCATTTTAGGAATGTACTGGCAAATATATACATTGACTCCTGCAGGATATACAACTTTTAAAATCCTAGATGGATTTTTAAAGATAATCATCGGAGAAAGGAGGTAAATTTGTGAAACGTCTATTAACTCTACTTGCAACAATAATCACCTTAGTAGCTTTTGCTAATGTAGCTGCTGCTACGGGGCCTGTCGGCTTTCAGCCAGAACTGCCAGAAAATCTAAAATAATACAAATTATTTAGAATAGATGAAAGGATGGTTGTTATGGAGGATCTACGGGTCCTATTTTTTTTCTATATGGTACAAGCCTTACTTATGATTTTGGCAGGAACTATGTTTTTTAACCTTAGGGTCAAAAAAGCACAAATTTTTCGAGCGACGTTATATTACGGGTTGGCGATCTGGGGTGTAAGGAGCTTTTATGCTTATTACCATATTCCATATGGTACTCATACTTTACTCTTAGCAATTATCCATACATTGATTTTATATTTTACGCTGAAGCAAAGTCTAATTTACTGTTTAGCAATTACCGGCTTTAGTTTTTCATTAATAATGCTTGGTGGAGGATTAGTAGGTTTAGGAGTTAATTTAGCCAGAATCACAATAGATAAAGTTTTAGACAATGTATGGCTGAACGTGTTATTTGGTCAACTTGAAAATATTTTGCTAATCGTTTATCTTTTTTTGGGCAAATTATTTAATTTGACCCTAGATAAAATGGTGAGAGAATAATATGAATAAAACTATTCTCTATATAACTTTTCTTACATGGCAACTTTTTCTCATGCTTTATCTAGCATGTTACTATCTTTTTACCAGTTTCTCCATTAGCTATGGAATTATTATTTCAGCTATGTTTGTAGAAACCGCTATAAATATTTATTTTTTTAAAGAAATGCTTGAGCTAGTCCAAGCAAGTGAAAGAGAAAAAATAGCTAAACTAAAATTAGAACAGGCCAATGAACTACTGACCACTTTTCGCTCTAAACACCATGATTTTATCAATCATCTCCAGGTTATTAT